>Ga0114972_10002419_pt1 | contig 14020 bp, 14 predicted proteins | sample M_140807_EF_Meta_FD_87354 | JGI IMG/M metagenome (GOLD analysis project Ga0114972, IMG submission 87354) | Freshwater microbial communities from Lake Montjoie, Canada to study carbon cycling - M_140807_EF_MetaG | ecosystem: Environmental > Aquatic > Freshwater > Lake | place: Lake Montjoie... | reverse complement strand
CGTTTTAACACGAGCACTGAAATTATCAATGATGAAAAGAGAAATGTATATCGTGGACTAGATCTAAAACCCTTAACATTTTCCAAACCAATTAATAAAGATTATGGATTATTCATTTCTGAAAATTATGGAATCAATTATAGTTATCGAATTTCCTATACAGATTTTTTTGATCTATTTATTGAATGGAAAAAGAAATTAGAACCAAAATATAAGCTTACTTCCGATTACCGCAAAGAAATTCAAAACTATCTTGAATCAACTTTTGCTGGTGGTCGTGTATACTGTAATGAAAATAATAAGGCTTCTTTTCCACATGGTATATGGGGAATTGGTCTTGAATCAAAAAATTTTGGTATTAAAGTTGAAAGATTAAAACAATCAAAATCTATCGCTCAATATGAAAACGATAATGTTATTAAAATTTTTGACAACATGTCTATAGCTTCTAGAGAACTAAATATACCTTTTAGTAGTCTGTCGTATGCATGCCGTTGGAGTAAAAAAATTGGCAATTATCATTTTAAAATTGTGGAAAAATGATTCTATTCACCGATCGCAAATATTTCCATGATCAAATCTGCAGTGAATTATTTAGTGATATTGGGTGGAGTTTTACGGCATTGTTTTAAAGGTTGTTTTTATGTTTAGAAATTTTCAATATTGTGAAAATATTGAAAAGACCATTGTCAATCAACAACACTTTATTCTTTGAGTACGAAATTTTGTTCAAATCGTGATCAAAAAAATGATTTTAATTTTCATTCTGTCAATAATATCTAAAATGGAAAATAAAAAAATTATCATTATTGGTTGTAGTATTTCTGGTGGATTATTTGCTAGAAAACTATTACAATTACATCCTAACGCCAATATAAAAATATATGAAAAAATGGGAGCGGATCAAATTAATCAACATTGGACTCAACCCGTGAATGGTGCAGCTCTTAATATAAATCCTAATGGTATGACAACCATTAAAAAAAATGACCCATTACTTTATGACCAATTAATCAGTATGGCAAATCCGCGTGTTCAAGTGAAAGCTGTTTCTATGGATCGTAGCATTCCAAAGCCCTTGTTTTGTATCAATATGTTAGATTATGCCAAAGATCCAGGAATTATAATTCGGTGGAATGATATTATAAAAGTGATAAGACAACCATTACGTAATCATATAAATTATAATTGTCAAATTTTACATTATAGTCGACGAAATGGAAAGTTTATTTTGATAATTAAAAATCAAGACGAATGTTTTACAGAGGAATGTGATGTATTGATAGCTGCGGATGGAAGATTTAGTAAAATTCGAGAAATCTACCAAAAACCAAATGTTGTCCAACACAATGTCGTAAACTTTAGATTACTTGTTCCAAATGTTGAAAACCATGAGTTTGGTGACCTAACATTACATTATGCTCACCAAAATAATACTCTAGCAAGAATTGGTGTAGCTTCCGTAGCTCCTACTAAATTTTTAAAGGAAGAATCTATTTATATTTTTGGAAATTTCAAGATGGACTCCAACTTTGATAAAAACGAATGGACAAGACAAGATTTTATCAATTTATACCATAACAATTACTTGACAGAGCAAGGACAAATTTTAATCGATATTATACTTTCTAATTTTGATACTATACATTGGGCACGTTTTCAAAGTACAGATACCTGTTTTCAATCAAAAGAAAACAACTTGTATTTTTTAGGTGATGCCGCTCATTCTTTTCCTCCTTCTTTAGGCCAGGGAGCAACCCTTGCAATTGAAGATGCCTATTTTTTGGCCAATAATTTTATTGAAAATTCTGTAGACTTTGAACGACATTTAGATCGAGTAGAGCATATTAAAAATTGTAGTGAGTTTTCTGCACAACATCTTATTCATAATGATTTAGAAATGGAAATAAATACATGGAATGATTTTAAATGGTTAGACAAGATGCAAAAAATTTGGTCAATTTAAATAAAAAATTCAATAGATTATAAACATGGATGAATTATTTGATTCTCAAAAAGAAATAATTAAAACTACAAGTAAATTTATAGACATTAGAGTTGTGCAAAGAAATGGTAGAAAAACGACAACCACTATTGAAGGATTAGAGTTGGATAATTTGAATGATATTTTAAAACACTGGAAAAAAAAATTTTCATGTAATGGATCCTTGGCAAAGGATGAACAAAACATTGTTATACTTTCTGGAAATCAAGCAGACTTGGTCAAAAAATTTTTGATAAATGAAAATCTTGCCACGGAAAATAAAATTCGTATTCACGGGCTTTTATAAAAATTTTTTTTTGTAATAATAAATGAAATTAAAAGACATTAAGGAATTTGATTATTCATTAACCATTCCCCTGATTGATACAATAAATGTGTATTTACAAGATAAATGTAGTATGTTCGATTTACAATTTGATTCGCTAGACGAAAACGAAATGTTATTTATATTAAACTTGTATAGAAATGGTGAAAGTGTTTCGTCTATAGAATTAGAATTTGACAATGAAGGTCATAATGGTTTATATATGCATTCTTTTACTGACCCAAAAGAGGAAGGAAAAAAATATAATAGTTTTTTAAGATCGGTAGTCATTTTAATTGCATACAATTTAAGATATTCAACTTTCCAGGGAACTGATAAAAAGTTTAAATTTATTGGATCTAATACTGCTAATTGGATATCGGATTGGTTACTGCTTTCCAAATTTGGTTTTTGGGTTAGTCAAGGATATCAATCTCAAGTTTATCAAGATTATTTGAAATTTAAAGATTTACCTGAACAAGAGTATCCAAAATTAAAGCAAAAATTTAAACAAACCTATTTCAAAAAACCACAACAATGTAGAGGTTTATGTTATAAATTAGATCTAAATCCATTATTATATGACAAATACTTGAAATTATGTTATACATTGTTATCAAATATCATTTGTTAGATTTATAAAAAACTTGTTTTATGATAGAATATGAGTTGCTGTAATCCTGTACAATTACTAAATTCTCCCCAATTTAGTACTATCAAGGCCTTACTTGACCAATTTGGTCTTACCGGAGCCGTCTTGTCTTTACAAAACGGAACAGTTTACTTACCCACAAACTGTGCTTTTAAAAAAATTCAAAATGTTGTCAATACATTGACACCTGTTGAAATTGAACAAATTTTACTTTACCATGTTTCCCCACAACAAATTGTTGGTCCTGGAAACTCAGTATTATGCACTCTTAATGGAGCTCCTTTGTTGGCTAGTCCTAAATATGTTAATAACATTGAAATATTAACATCTTGCACCACTAGAAAAAATAATACAACCTTTAATACTATCAATAGCGTATTAATCCCCTTTAATGCTGCTCAATGCCTTGTCCGTCAATAAAAAAATAAGTGCATTAATTAATAGGTAAGATATAATAAAATTGACTCTTAGAGATAAGCTTGCTAATTTTTTCTTGTTGGTAAAACTTGTTTATTAAAAATGTTAATTGCTTATTCTCTTCCAGAGTTGCAGAACCAAATCCTCCAAGAGTATGATAAAAAACATTTAAATTTTTGGAAACCAATTTATGTAATAATTTAGAAATTAAAGCATGCTGACGATGACCATATTCTCCTTGTATATTATGAGTTACAATCTTTTCATAATTTTTCAATTTTAATTCTTCTTGTAGATTGGACTTGATACCTTTATGAAGTTTTGTTCCAAACCATTGATCGCTGTGATCCCAAATTTCAAAAGCCCAAACATTATCAATAAAATTCATGGCATCAATAAAGGCTTTATTTCTTTTTGGTTTGTAACCATTTGTAATACAAATTACTTTCCAGCCTGGTTCCCGTAATATTGCTAGTCCGCCAAATAACAATTCATCATCAGGGTGAGCAACTACCATTAATTTGGTGTAATTTTCGTTTTTAATAAATCTGGTTTTTTCAAGTTTATTAAATTTAGGCTTAATCAACTTGGAGTAGTATTTATTTACAATAACAGATACAACAAATATAATTATTAAGGAGAAAAATATGACTAAAACGGACAATTTTTTAGTAGTAATATAAACTATGAATAGAATGATCAAGACAGTAATAAGAATACTATACAAATAAATTTTAGGAGAAACTTTTAAAATTTTTCGAATCCAATTCGGTTTGTAAGAAAAATTATTTTGATGTATCATCACAATGGTTTTTAGTTGGTTTTTTTTCGAATGACAATAAAAAAATTCAACTGGATTAAAATACATTTTTGGTAAAATTAGTGTTTTTGATTTTTTTTCAGCATTTTTAAATATTCGTTGAATACAATCATTAAAAACTCTAGGTCCAGTTCGAAAGGTTAAAATTTTTTGTTGTTTATTTTTGATACAATTTTCTAATACATATTTCATAATTTCATGTTGAGGTTTACATGCAAAAAATCCATTATTTAAACAATCTCCTAATAAAACTGTTTTAAAATTGTATGAAAAATCTTGTGTTAATATTACTACCAAATCTATTTTTGATCCATAAGCATCTAAAATGGGCACAAACGATTGAACACATTGATAATCCATATCTATATAGACACCACCATAAACATACATTATTGCATATCGAGCAATATCTGCTTTACCGGCAAATACCATTTCGTTTAGATACAATTTTTTAATTTCATCACAAAAAGGAATCCAAGGAGTAGTGTCAAACAATTTTAATATACTAGATTCATCCCAAAAATTAAACTTGACTTTTGGATTCATTTTTTGACATTGATTATAATTATTTTTAAACGGACAAACATCAAATCCTTGTAACCAAATAAAATGAAATAAGTATGGAATCATTTATTAATAAAAATTTAATTCTTTTTCTGTAATGTCATTGACAATAATATAAGAACCGATTCCTGTAATTAAAGGAATTCTTTGTTTTCCATTTCGATGTTCCAACGAATCTGTCAACGCTTGTGGTAATAGTTTAATTGCCTCGTTTGGAATTTCTGTAGGTAAACCGATATTTTTCATAGCTTGATAAATACGATTAAAAATTTCTTCTGTAATATAACCACGCTGTTTGGAAATTTTTAAACATAAACAAATATCTATATTTACAGCTTCTCCATGCATAATATCAATATTAGGAATCATTTCTATAATTTTTGAAAAAGTGTGTCCAAAATCTACACAACGTTCCAAGGTATGTTCCCAAAGATTGGGTCCTAATTCTTCCAACATAATTTCTATAGATTGATGGATAACTTCTTTTCCTTGTGGAATATAAAATTTGGATTCTACCAATTGTTTTCCATATTTTTCCAATAAACAAAATAAATTTACAGATCTTACAAGAGCCAGTTTCATTATTTCTCCAATACCATTAATTATATTTCTGGTATTACAAGTTTTTAAGAATTCCAAATCAATCAAAACAAAGGCTGGAGCATAAAAAGAGCCAATACGATTTTTACAGTTTTCAAAGTCAACACCATTTTTAACGCCCACACTTGCATCTACAATTCCTAAAAGAGTTGTTGGAATTCTAATAAAAGGAACTCCTCGGCGATATAAACTTGCAGCCATTCCAGCAATATCTAGCACTACACCTCCTCCGATTGCCAAAATATATTCACGTCGTTTAAGTCCATAGGAACAACAAGCTTTTAGAATTTTTTCAACGGCTTCCCATTTTTTATTGATTTCTTCTCCTTGTAAAACAACAAAAGTTGGTTTCAATTGATGAAAATTAAAATAATTTTCCATTTTTTGTAAATAAAGTTCAAATACGGACTGATCAATCACGATAAACAATTTTGACTCTAAAGAACAATTAAGAATAGAATTATTATACAAATCAAAAAGACTCTTGGAAAAAATAATGTCATAAGAAACGTTCAACGTAAACTTATTCGTCCATCCTTTAAAATTATTCATAGCATCTTGAATAGTAAATACATTTTCTGGGGCCTTTTGTAATGGAGTTAATAAATCATTACAGGATTTTGATAATTTAATCATTTATCAAAAATATACTTTTAGATTCCAAAAATCACTTTTTATCATAAAGTTGAGCTAATTGATCTATTAATCTTACAACTTTATTATATTGACCCAAATTAATTTTTGAATCGTAAAACATGAGTGGTTCCAACTTTCTCATTTTTGATATTTTTTGTTTTTTTGTCAAGGAACTATCTTGCGCAATAGGTAAAACGTCTTTACGGAAATTATTGGATGTATTTCTTGCTTGATTTAAAGTTTTTTTCCTTTCGGCACCAACTTTATCTTGACAAAATTTTTCCAAGTATTTTATTGCGCTTTGGATTTGTTTTTTTTTGCATCTTGACTAGTTTGACTTGGTAAATAGTATTCCTTGACAAATTGAATAAACTTTTTAATTTTTACGAAATCTATTCCTTGTTTAGCAGTTGGTTTATTTGAACCTAAAACTAATACATCATCATTAAACATAATTTTTGCCTTTTCGTAAAATGACAGAAAAAGCAAATATTCTTTATCTAAAATAGGAATTTGATTAAAAATTTTATAGACTAAATGATCAACTATCTGAGTCCATGCAGTGAAAAATTCATCAATTAAATCTTGAAAGTCGGTTTCTCTGTAATATACTATTTGACCATTTTGCTGTTTAGTTTTATATTGGTCTTTTTCTGGTAATTTATCAACAACACCTGGAAATTTGTTAAAACTTTGTTGGCTTAGTAAGTAGTTACAGTCTTGATTTAAAGAATAACCATAATTTGTAATATATTTTCTTTGTTGTTCTGTAAGTTGCTGTAGTGACATTTTTATATAAAAGGATTAAATTTAGTAATAAAAAAAATTTTTAATACAATTAATCAGGATTTGTATTAAATTGTCAACTTAAACATTAGATTTTTAAGACTAAAAACCAAAAATGTTGGATATTTTAGACTGTAATCAAACTAAACCTTATTCCACTAATGTATTAAATACAGAATTGATTCGAACCGGAACTAATCCATCGGGTTCTTGTTTTTTTTACTCGCTATATCTACCTTTTAAAGATTTTAGACAATTATCCAATGAGGAACGAATGACATTTATAACCAATAAAAGAAGACAATTATCAGACAAGATTAATTTTGATGAATGGTTTGCCATTCAAAATGGTAATATTGCTTTTTTACAAATCATTGAAACCATGAGACTTATTATTCATTCCATTCCTAAATTAATTATGGAAAATCAAGAATATTTTGAGAAATATGAAATCAATCCATTAGCCATTGATATTTTATTCACCTTATTAAATCCCACCTTGATTGAGCAGGAAATTCTCCCACAGTGGGACATTGAATGTTCCAAAAGTTATCAAGAAAATCAAGAAGAATCCTATTTAGAGCAAATTAAAAATACTTGGTATAACATTTATAAAAGCAAAGTCAAAAAAGCAATTGAAGATTTGGAAAAAAAAGTGGATCCTGCCATTCCAAAAATGCCAAATGAAAAAAAATCCAAGGTGATTCAAAAACTTTCTTTGCTCAGTTATCCCATTTTTGATTTTGTAACTAATAAATCTTTAGCCGAATTTAAAGCCGAAATTGCCGATGTTAAAAAATGGCTCAACATTTTTATTTTTTCAAGCGTCATTGATTATTTGAGTCTAAAAATAAATATTATTATTATTGACTCTGAGACTGGAATGCCTTATGAAGGAATGAAACTATTATACAAAAAAAATACATTTAAAAATGATAATCCTTTTGTAGTTATTTTATATTTTAAAGAGATGCATTTTGAATCTTTGGGCAAAAAGATAACGGTAAATAATAAAAATGTGATTCATCGTTTATTCAAAAAAGATGATCCTTTTATAATTACTTGCTTGACATATTTGGAAGAAGATGAAGAACTTTCAGTGAAAGGAAATTCGGCTTCCAATTTATAACAAAAATTGATTTGTAATTTTGAATATTTGTAACTATTCAAAATGAACCAAGTATTTACTATTTTTACAATTTTTGCTACAGTAGCAACCTTGAATATTAATCAATTTATGGGAAAGTGGTATCAAGTTTATAGTGATCCTTTCGTTAAATCGACATTTGAACAAAATGGCAGATGTGTAGAAGCAAATTACGAGTTAGTTTCTAAAAATAATATTAGCGTTCATAATTTACAATTGGATAAAGATGGAAATATTCAAGAAATTTATGGTTATGCATTTCTAAATAATCCCAATAAACCTGGGCAATTAACAGTAAATTTGAATGGACATAATGCTCCCTATTGGGTTTATGAATTAGGTCCCATTAATAATAACTTGTACGATTATGCAATCGTCTCTGATCCAACTCGAACAAGTTTGTTTGTCCTTACTAGAAATGTAGAACGATTTTATAAAATGTATGATAATCAAGTGTTGGATAATTTGAAAAAACTCAAATTTACAAATTTACGTAATAAACCTGTCAAAACGGATCAAAATGATTGTAATATTAAATCAAACTACAATAAGAGCAGGAGCCACTAATCCAAATAATGCATCATTTATTTCTTTTGCTGCTCGACTTGCATCTAAGATGGCTTGCGGTTTTAACATAAATTGCGCATTGTCCGTTTCTGTAAAAATAGCCAAGGCTCGTTGTTGATCTGGATTCAATGTTATAGCTGGTGATGGTGCTAGAACTGGTAAAATAGCGGGAGGAAATACAGCAGCAATAGGAGCAGGAGGAGCTAAAGGAGCGATCAAGTTTTGTGCAATACCAAGGATTGTTTTATTGTTTAAAAAACGGACTACTGCCAATGTAGCATCTACTTGAAATTTTACAGCATTCGTTGCAACTTGATTGATTTCTGTTTGATTCGTATTCACTGGTAAAGTTAAAGTTGGATCATAAGCTTTAATTGTTCTTCCAGGATAAGGAGTAACTACAATGTCTAAGGCCAATCCAGGCACGCCTAAAGATGGCACTAATGGATGACCAACTGGAGCAACTTTATTAATATTATTTTCCAATGGATCGAAAAAATTAGTTTGAAAACTTGGTATGATATCTGTAGATGTAAAAGATGGAAGATTTAATGAATAAGTGAAAAATTCAGCAAAACGATAAATACCATTAATTATACAACCAAAATTTCCCAACGTTGGAGTAAAACCATTGTTTAAAAACGAATTAGGATCCTTAGATAATAGATTCATAAACGTATCTCCAATTATTTTAGAAGCCAATGAACCCAAATGTTGACCATTTCCATTTACATGGTTATCTTTTAAAATATAATAAAATAAGGGAGTTTGTTCTCCAAAAATGGTAGTTAAATGATTAATATCTGTAGCCGTAACTAAAGGATTTAAAGTTTGAAATACCATATTTCCGTTACTAGCTTTTAAAATTTCATTAGGGGGAATACCCATAGCCAAAGCTAGATCTTGTCCGGAAGGTAATTGATAAGTAAATGCTCCTCTCATTAAGCTACGTAAAGGTAATATGTTAGTCATACCAGAAACTACTTCTGGAATGGGTAAATTATAGAGAGATTCAGTGATAAAGTTGTCAAAATTTTCGGTTACTTGAAATCCTTTATGAAATGGCATTGGAAAAAACATACTCCAATCAATTGTTTGATTTGCAGGAATAGGTCGTGAACCTCTTAAATCTGGGATAGAAACTAGTGGAGGAGGTAAAATGGGAGAAAAAATTGGAAATACATCAAACGATGCATTGATATAGTAAGCATCTCGAACCATAGAATGTCCAAATCGATAAACTGCTCCTGTAAATTCGATAGGTAAATTAGGATACATGGATTGGATATTTGGATGAATAGAAAGGTTTCCGGTAGAATCTATAATTCTTGTAAAAAATTTACCACTTATATCAGCCAAAAAATCATGGACAATTAACCATTGATAATGCCAAACTACTGTTTGTTTTGTATTATTTACTAGTTCGGTTAAGGTAAATACAGGATTTTGAGTTTTGATTTCTACAAAAACTTTATTGTGAAATTTTAAAAAAGCAAGATGAAATTGACTAACAATTAAATTTTCATCATTACGAGTATCGGCAATTAACGCCACACCATTTGAATTTCTTGGTAAATCATCATCTCCATTGGACGTTTTTCCAATATCAAAAAGACCATTTATATTTAGACTAGAATTATTAATACCATATACACAGCTCAAATCAAATAGATTAGTTTCTTGATTTTGTAATGTGTTTAAATCACTAGCTTGAGTCAATATACTTGTATTATCAAAAGTAAGATCATGATCAATAAATTGTCCAAAATAAGTGTATCCAGCAGGTAAAATTGATCCATTTAAGGGACCTCGAGCATTTACATCCAACAATGTTTGGGCTAGTAATTCTAAATCAGTTTGTAAAGGAATCAAGGGTGATAAATTTGAAAATAATCGATTAAATGACTGTGTTGGGATAGATCCATGAGGTGTAGACATCTTCTATAAAATATTTTTTTTTTTTATTTTTCAAACGTTGATTTGAATGGAAATAATTTGTCCAGTTTATTATTCACTTCTAAAAAATTTTTCTTGGCAATCTCATTCATTTCTTGAACTTCATTATGAATTACAAAAAATTGAAATTTGGGATCATCCAATGCTTGAATTTCTTTAGTTTTATCTACCTTGTCATTAATGATAATCGACAATAAAGAAAATTCTTTTTCTAAACAATCATTCATATAAATATCCCAATATTTTTTGAATAACGAGAATCGAGCAATACTTTTCAAATCTCGAAACTTGTAAATTCCTGAATGTTCATACATTGTTTTATCCATTAATTTTAAGCTTTTTAAAAATTCGTCCAATTGATTCATAAAAGATTTTCGACACGAGTAAGGGATATGTTGAGAACGATAACGAGTTTCTTTTTGAAAAACCAAATCTATAATTTCATTATTATGATCAATTAATTCTTTTAAAGCAAATGGACGATTAAAATTATCTGGTTTTAAAGGCTCCACGATTGATTTTTTATTTTTGGTCCAGAAATTATAACTAGTTGTCAATGTAATAATTTTATTTTCGTCCTTGGATTGAATTGGATTAAAATTATAATCAAAAAAATCTGAAACTTTAGTTTCTTTTAAAATAATCATGTCATCATTAAAATATATAAAATGTTCAGAAAGTCCGGGAATTTTATGTATAAAATTTTCAATAACAATAGAGTTAAATGTAGGTAGAAATCTAGAAGGAATAATCATAGGATGAGTAATAAATTCTAATTGATAATGATTTGATTTTAAAAAATCAGGATAATGATCTTCTCGAATTACAATAAATATTTTACGAATAAACGTCATATTTAGTTCTATAGAGCGAAGACAGTATTTTAATTCTTGATTTTGATAAAATCGATCCAATTGATATTTTTTTCCATAAGTATTGACTTCTTCCACAAATTTTTTTTGATTTCCATCAACCCAAGTAATCACGACATCAATCAAGGGTGTTTCATTTTTAGTTGTATAAAATTCCATTTTTTTCCATTTGTAAGCGCATAATAAAATTCCCACTAGTAATATAAATAATATAATAATAGCTACATTCATTTTATTATTGGAGAATAAAAATTTGATTAATTTTATAAATTATTAGTAATTTATAAATCTTATATGACTACCAAATCTTTTGTGGTGGAAAAAAAACTTTATGTAAAGCATTATTGTGGTGTTAAGAAAGATACTAATTATCGACTTGTTGCAGAATTATCTTTTTTTGAAAATGAATTCCAAATCTTGAGAAAACGACAATACAAATATTCAACTCTCGCATTAAAATGGCTTGAATATTTGATTCCTAAACAAGTTTATGAAAATATTTTAAATTTTACAACACTATTGGATATTGAAAAAGAAAATAATACGATTAGATTTGAAATTCAAGATGTGGAAAGTACTAATTATAAAATTGTAGGAAATTTATTATTTGAAATTATAGAACCTAGTCAAACTAAATGCACTATAGATATTGAAAAGTTTGAAACTAAATTTGATAATATATTTCCCTTATTTGTAAAAAAAAAACTATCCAATCATATTATTTGTCAATTGGAGGAAGACATTAAAAATTTTCTATAAACTTTAAAAATTTTCTATAAACATTAAAAATTTTCTATAAACATTTGTTCTCTTGCAAGTTCTAACTCAGTCTTTGGTTTGTTGTAATAAGCGTCTAAAAGTTGGGGATGATATACAATTCTATCCAAAGAATTATAAAGATAGGGATACTTGTGTAACATTTCAATAATAGATCGACTTATTAATCCCATATCTGCTTGAGTAGATGGATAAAAAATACGTTGAATTCTATCCAAAACACCAGAACAATTTCCTGTGGAGTCCACAACTAATTTATAAGGTTTTTCAGGAGAAACAGTAATTAAACATTGTCGACTTTTATTTTGTGATTCTTCATATTCCAAAAACAAGTCATTATAAATTAATGGATCTCCAAGACGATAATCGGATCGTATTATATTTGTATATTTATCACAAGAAATAAGATTATTCCATTGATTGGCATGTTTTCTATTAATAAATAACGACTTTGGAATAATATGTTCAACAGTTTGTTGTAACATTGGTATACTTTTTTGATTATATACATTAATCCCTAATCGTTTCATATCACTATAACTTGTCATCAAAATAAAGAATATCCATTTCATTTTCTAATTGAATAAAATAAAAATATTTAATTCTAAATAAAAATATTTAATTCTAAATAAAAATATTTAGATAAATGAAAATTCTAAATATTTTAGGAATAATTTTTATAATTGTTGGAGTTATTTTACTTGGATGTTACCATCATGGTCGAATGAGATTATTTTCTTTAAAAAAATTAATACTCCTTATTGTTGCGTATACTATTTCTTGGATAATTTTAGGAGTATGTATATTTTTTATAAATTATCTAGAGTAATGAAATGTTAGTGAAACTCATTTTTAGTTACAAGACATGCATACGGAAAAAGTCCTATTTTCTCTGGAATTTTTTCTACTCCTAAATGACTCATAATTAATTTGCTTAATTCCTTGTGTGAATTTTTTTTCACATCCTTGGGTTGTAATTTTAAGCATTTGGTTTTTTGTTTCATGATTAGAGAATAAGGGGCCAACATTAATTCTCCATCTTTTACACAATATCCCAAACACAATTGATGAACAGAAATATACTTACGATCTCCTCGAACCATAAAACTACCTTTACCTAGGAATTCTCCTGTAGGAGCAGTTTTTGATACTTGTTCCCCTTTGACATGATAAACTTTTCCAATTCTATTATTTCTCCAATTTTGAGATAAACATAGCACCCCCTGAGCAGTTTCCAAGGCTTCCTTGTCATCCAATTGTTCGGCAAAATATATAAATGATCCAGAGCCAGGTTCGTCCGAGTGAAAGTAGTAGTGAGAATCCATGAGACTTTTTTTTACCAATTTTTCATTCTGTTCTGCACTTTTTCCTCCTACGACAAGGACTCCGTTGGAAGAATACCACCAATAATATTCATGGTACCATTTATTGGTTAACAAAGAAATTTTGATAGTTTTCTTTTTCACCACTATTTTTTTCTTAATCCCCAAAGCTTGTTGAGCGCCAACAAGTTTTTTTTTAAAAAGTTTAATTTCTTGATACAGCTTTCCAACCTTTTCATAATCTACTGTTTCTTTTTCTTGTTCTATACCAGCCTTTTCCTCCAATAATTGAATATTTTGATCCAATTTTTTTATTTGATAATGTATATTATCCTCTTTTGTATATTTGACTTTAGGCTTGGTTTCCACCACCACTTTTTTCAACTTTTGTTTTTTTAAATTCCAAAACGTTTCCAAAAAAAAGGACAAATTTTTTCCAAATTCAGCAACCTCAATTTCATAATTTTCCTTTTTCCATACAAACGTTTGAGGGATTGTCTCCAAGTAAGGAGTCAATGTATATTGATCATGGTGATGCGAATGAGGATTTGGTCGTGTAAGAACAACAATTTTTAAATCCTTGTCCAAAAGAATT
>Ga0114972_10002418_pt1 | contig 14020 bp, 8 predicted proteins | sample M_140807_EF_Meta_FD_87354 | JGI IMG/M metagenome (GOLD analysis project Ga0114972, IMG submission 87354) | Freshwater microbial communities from Lake Montjoie, Canada to study carbon cycling - M_140807_EF_MetaG | ecosystem: Environmental > Aquatic > Freshwater > Lake | place: Lake Montjoie... | reverse complement strand
CCTGGAGACGCCCAAGGATTACAAACCGGGCCAGATCATCAATTCCCCTCCCAAACCTATCAAGTTGCGTGCCGGTACAATGCCCAAACTGCTTGGTGACAACCTTCACGGACTGGAATTTTCGCGGGCAATCGCGCGTATCCTCTGGAATCAGGCCAACGAAGTGACCGTCCTTTTGCGCGATCCGGAGAAAAGCAAACCGGGAGATTATCAACCCTTTGAATTGATTCAGGTGGACCTAACCACGGGACGGAAAATCTGGGGCCACTGGGTCTTGGGGACCAGCACCCTTGTCGCCTCTCCTTCGACAGGCAAACTATTTACCGTTATTGGTCGCGAGATCCAGGTCCGAAATTCCGCGACAGGCAACACCGAATCGACCCTGGTCAATCCCTCCATCGCTGGGACATGGGCAGTATCTCCCGATGGAATGATGCTGGTGACCGGTATCGCGGAATGGAATCGCAAGGATGGGCCCCAGGGGGGATTTCGCCTTTGGGATCTGACGAAAAAAGCAATCGTTCAAACTGGAACGGACCAAATGCCCACGACCCACACCGCATTCGCGCCTGATGGAAAATCGTTTGTGATTTCCTCCAATTCGGGTCCGGTCAGACAGTATGACGCCACCAGTGGCAAATTGGTCCGGGATTTTTCCGGGACAAGGGGGGATTTTTCCCCAGACGGAAACATCATTGCCTTGGCCAGTGTCGATCGATCCCTTGTCAAGGAGGCGACCTCTGTCGATCTTTACCGCACAAGCACAGGCGAAAAAATCCGGACGCTGACAAGCAACAAGGGACCCGGACCAAGCACGGTGCTGGGAATCGCCTTTTCCCCTGACGGAAAACGGATCGCTGCCGTCGATTGGAACGGGGAGGTTCGGGTCTGGGATGTGGCGACGGGGCAAATGGACCCGACCCGAAGATCCCACAAGGGAGGGGTACTCAGTGTGAGTTTTTCACCCGATGGGAACAAGATCGCCAGCGGAAGCGAAGATGGAACCCTGAGGTTGTGGACTTTGGGGAAGTAGGGGGCTTCTTGCCTGTCAAGCCAAGTTGGACAGGCAGAGAAAGGTTTGCCAGGTCGCATCAGGGTGGCCAAAAAAGTGACCCAAACCACCCTGATTACCCTAATGCCTTCTCTTGGTACCACCCCCCGCGATCCCTTCGATACGATGAAAGGATCAGGGCAACAATAGTATTGGGGTGCTACATGGCCGATTCCGCGACGGGAAACTCTTTGCCCGTAAACCCTGCGTCCTCCAATCCCGAGATTGCACATTCGGGCCCGACCATTTCCACACCGGCCAAGCCCGCTCCACTTGATCCCTTGCTACTTCGCCGGTGCCGGATGCTGGGCATCGAATGGACGTTCATGGACAATCAGGGGATCGTTCATCCCGCGCCTGCCCAATCGCTTGAAACAATCGCCTCGCTTTTGAAGCCCCAACCCCGCCAGATCGAGCCGGTCGAGGTGGTCTGGCTGACCTGGAAGGAAGAAGAGGCATCCATTCCGGTTTGGACCCAAGGGTATCCGCCTTTCGTCGTGCATTTCATTCTTGAGGATGGTTCGGTTCGCGAGGCCCTCGTCGAAGACACAGGCGGGCCTCTGGCATGGATTCATCTGGGGCGGATTGGTCCCGGGCGTCACCGGGTTGAGATTCTGAGGCAGGGGATCGCGCAAGAGGTGTGTCATGTTTTGGCCGCGCCTGCCCGACCGGGTCATCTTGCCGATCCGGATCGTTTGCGCGAGCCAGTCGAGCCGCCTCCAGGTCCGGTTCCGCAGGGGGTCTTTTTGCCTCTTCATGCGATCCGTTCGGACACCGATTGCGGAATAGGGGATTTTGGCGATCTGAAAAAAATGTGTCACTGGTCCGCGGAAAAGGGGATCGCGCTGGTCGGTACGCTGCCACTATTGGCGTCGTTTCTGGAAGATCCGTGCGAGCCGAGCCCCTATTCGCCCGCGAGCCGACTTTTCTGGAACGAGATATTCCTCGATCTGGCGGCGATCCCCGAAGTGAAACATTCGGCTGGCGCCAAAGCGATCCTTGCCGATTCGGCATGGCAGGCGGAGCGGGAGGTGTTGCGCAAGGCCACTCTTGTCGAACACAAGCGGGTGATGGCGCAAAAGCGTCTGGTACTTGAGGCCGCGTTGGCCGAAGGATTCGCCGGGCACCCGGAGCGGCAGCAGGCCTGGGAAGATTATGTCGCCGGGCATGGGAGGCTTCAGGCGTACGCCAGATTTCGAGCTGCGCAAGCAAAACTAGGCCATTCGTGGCAAACCTGGCCCGAGCCGATGCGGTCGGGTGATCTGTCCATGATCGATCCGAAAGATCCGGTTTACCTGTATCATCTTGCGGTGCAGTTCTGGGCGCAGGAGCAGATGGCTGGCGTCGCCGAGGCGGCGAAAGCAACCACATGGGGGCTTTATCTGGATTTGCCTTTGGGGGTCAATTCGGACAGTTTTGATGTCTACTCGAACCGGAACCTGTTTGCCATGGGGGTTTCGGGAGGCGCGCCTCCGGATGCGTTTTTCACGGCGGGACAAGATTGGGGCTTTCCGCCTCCGCATCCGATCGCGCTTCGCGAAGACGGATATTCCCAACTGTTCGAGGTGTTGGCGCATCATCTCCAATTCGCCTCGGTCCTGCGCATCGATCATATTATGGGTCTTCATAGACTTTGGTGGGTGCCCCATGGGGTCAAGGCGGATCAGGGCGCTTATGTCCGCTATCAGGCCAAGGAGCTTTTCGCCGTCTATTGCCTGGCCGCGCACCGATCCGGGGCAAGGATGGTCGGTGAGGATCTGGGAACCGTCCCCCAGGGCATCCGCCCCGCCATGGCCCGACACGGAATCAGGCGGCTGCATGTCGTACAGTTTGGGCTCTATTCGAACATGGAACGACTCCCCGAAGCGCCGGAAGGGTCGGTGGGGAGTCTCAATACCCACGATTTGCCGACTTTCGCGGGGTTCTGGAAGGGGCTGGATATCGAGGATCGGCTCGACCTGGGGCTGATCGACACCGCCGATGCGGAACAGCTCAAAAACGATCGCGCCCGGACACGGGCACGAACCATCGAACTTTTGGAGCTGACAGGGGGAATCCCCCGGGTTGAGCGGCCTGACATAATGGCCGATAGCGTGCGCGAAGAGGTCTGGAGCGCGCTACTTGTTCATTTGGGGAAAAGCCGCGCGGGGATGGCGGTGACTAATATCGAGGATACCTGGGGCGAAACCCACCCTCAGAATGTGCCGGGCACATGGCGCGAACGACCCAATTGGCGGCGCAAAGCCAAGGTGCCGATGGAAGTGTGGATGCGCGACGAAGGGAGTTTTTGGGGGGGAAGAAAATAGGGGGTTATTTTTGAGGCGTGAAAGGGTCGGCCTGAGCCTATAACCCTTAGCTTTTGAGGTTCTGGGATATCCAATCGTGAAGGAGAACGCTTACGCCCACTCCGGTGGACTTGGCCACCTCTTTCAACCGATCCCCTTGGGGTTTGGTCAAATTCACAACAAAATCGACACCCTCGTCCCCTGGCACTTCCTCCAGTTCGTTCTCGAATTCGGTCACATCATGGTTGTCCCAGAAGCGGGCCAGCTCGCTGATGGAATCCGTATGGGGCAATTTTTTGGTAATCATCGGTGTCTCCAGGAAATAAACCGTTGTTTTTCCCGCAAGGTCATGGGACCTGCCGTAACCCGCAAGGAATTCCCATCAGGAAACCGTATCAAAACCGCCAAAAGATACTTTCCAGAACGCAATTGACCAAGCACATCGTAAACCGGGTTCTGCCCTTGGGATTTCGCCCGTAATACCAATGCCCGACTAGCCACCAATTCTTCCACCTCAGCGGGCACAATTCCATGCCGGGCAAAATGGTCAATTCTATCCTTTGGCCAAATGATATTGTGAAAAATCATGGGACGGGACCAGCACCCAAGAGTGTATCCGACGACGGTAAAGCCGGATCCCCGAAAATGGAATCCCAAGCATAAGGGAGGAAACGAAAATTTTCAAAAACCAGGGCCTATTCGCAAAGCCTGATTTCCTTTTCACGAGGTAAACAACACCCTTTCCCCAAGAAAACGGCCAATTTCACCAGAGACCCTAAAATCATTTTCAATGGGTCCCCTTTTGGCGGGTCGAAGGGTTTTTCCGAAACAGCCCAATCGGCAAGTTTCCTTCAACCCTAGGTGCGCCCTTTCCGCAGGTCTGGTAATTGGGACGGTCAAATTTTATGGACACCCAAAAACCCAACGAAAATAGCCCAAAAACCGGTTTGCCTTCATTGTCTGATGCGACGGTAGCCATCGATGGTGTCGGGTCGACCCTTGGTGGGAATACCTTCGCCAAAGTCCGCTCCATACCCGACAATTTTCCCGAAATCCCCGGTTTCAAAATCACGCGCGAACTTGGCCGTGGGGCAATGGGAGTTGTCTATCAGGCCATCCAGACCAATCTGGACCGATCGGTCGCCATCAAACTCCTCTTAACGGGATCAGAAAGCCTTTACAAACGGTTCGAACTCGAAGCCAACGCCCTGGGACGCATCCATAACGACGGGATCATGCGGATCTATGATGTCGGAGCAAAGGGTGACCAACCTTTTCTGGTGATGGAGTTGCTCGAAGGGGGTACGCTGTCCAAAGCGACGGCAGGCCTTCAGACCGATCCCAACGATGCGGCAAAACTGATCCTTCAAATGGCCCGGGCACTGGATGCGATCCATTCAGCGGGGCTACTCCACCGGGATCTCAAGCCTGGCAATGTAATGTTGATCGACCCGCCCCCAAAACCCGATGTCAACGGCCACATTCGCCTGGGTGGTGTTCGGGTGAAACTGTGCGATTTTGGCCTGGCCAAGGATATTAGCGACGATTCCGACCTGACTCAAACGGGTGTTGTCATGGGAACGCCGGGATACATGGCGCCCGAACAGGCGATGGGGCAGCACAAAAACCTTTCGCCAGCCACCGACATCCACGCCCTGGGCGCGATCCTCTACGAACTCCTCACGGGCCAGCCTCCGTTTCGGGGGGAAAGCCCACTGGAAACGATCCGGATGGCGGTGGACAGGGATCCGGTCACCCCGCGCAAGCTCCGAGCGGGAATCCCGATTGATCTGGAAACAATCTGTCTGAAATGTCTTCAAAAAAATCCCGTGCGCCGTTACCAGACCGCGACGGAACTCGCGGAGGACCTTGCCGCGTTTCTTTCGAATAATCCGATCAATGCAAGGCCCGCTTCCTGGGTGGAACGGGGCTGGAAATGGTGCAAGCGCAATCCGGCCGGTGCCGCCAGCATCGGCTTCATCAGCGCAGGCGTGATGATGGCCACGATGCTCGCCTTTCTTGCGATGGAATACCGGGTGAGGCAAAACGCCCGGAGCATGGGTCAACTTCAGGAAACAGTCGGGTTCGAAAGATTGCAGGCAAACGACCTGACCAAGGCGGCCGTCTGGTTCGCCGCCGCGTTGGGACACGAGACAGATAAGACCCGAATTGAACTGGAACGGCTTCGTCTGGGCGCGATTGTCGATGGTTTTGCATGGATCAGATCGTATGTGGTGCACAATCAGGCGGTCCGGGGCGCGGCATGGTCCCCCTCGGGAAAATTATACATGACCTTTGGGGATGACTGTTCGGTTAGGGTGCATGATCCAGCCCAATTTCCACCCACCATTGCCCAATGGACTCCTGGGGTGGAATCAAAGGCATTGGGAGGAATACGAACCGCACTGTTTTATGTCGCGGAAGGGAAGGAAAAACTTCTGGTGCTGGATGGTTCGGGAAAACTGTTTGATTGGAATTTTTCGGATCGTTTGGATCCAACTTATATCGGGGACGGGTTTGATGCCGTGACACTCGCCCCGGGAGGGAAGCAAATCGCTTTGGCCCGCGGAAAGATGGTGCAGGTTTTTTTGCTGGAAAACCGTTCGGCCGCCACAAGAACCACCTGGTTGGATGTCAAGGGTTGGGCTGAAGTCGGAGAAACTGTTCGGGAAGTGGTTTTTTCTGCGACATACGGGCGTTTGATCGCGAGAACCGAACACACCCTGACCCTTTTGGACCCAACAGACAATCAGGTTTCCACACCACTTGCAGGACTTCAGGGAGTTCTCACATGTATGGCAATGACCCCCGATGGGAATTATGTGGCGGCCGGAAACGACCGGGGTGACATAAGGGTCTGGAACACAAAATCGGGCCTTCTACATAATGTGACATTTGGGCACCCTGAAAAAATCCTTTGTTTGGCATTTAGCCCCAATGGCAAGCTTCTCGCCAGCGGATCGACCGACCAACGGGTTTCCGTTCGCGAATGGAACACAGGCAATTTGAAGTATCAGGTTGGTCACGATGGGGATGTGACTTGCCTGGCTTTTAGCAAGAATCCCCAGTGGCTTTTGACAGGTTCCGAAGACAACAACATTCGTATATGGCACACCGAATCGGGACGCCCCGCATCCAGCCAGCTCGTCTATAACGCGACACTTCGGACAATCGTTCCCCATCCAACCGAGCCGCTTTTGCTTGCGGGAGGCGATGACAATGTCTGTTGCCTGTGGGATACGATTCCAAAAAACCGAGTGATCATCCGCACCGGAATTCCCATGGACCAGTTCCTTGTCAACCGGAAGGGGCTTTTGGCGATGCGGTTTGGGGAATCGGTGCGGGTCGGCTCCACGCTTCCGATTTCCGAGGCGTTCAAAAAAACGCCCGCGACGGGATGGGATCGGACGATTGATTTTGATGCGCCCGGCTTCCTTGATTCGCTGAGGACGCTTCCCGTGAAGGGGAAATCCATCGCGCTAATGGGCAACAAGGTCGCCATGCTTGACGCGGAAGGCTCGGTCTTTATTTGGGATATGGAAAATCAGGAATTGAAAACGATCCTTCCCCCAGACCCCATGCGTTCCAAGGCAACCGCAATCATCGGGGACAAACCCGGATCCCATTTTGTCCTCGAAACCCAAGGAGATAACGCCCGAAAGATTGAACTTTTCCAGGCCGATGGCCGCCCTGTGCCCATTCCCGGAACCGACGCGGTCAACGCATGGGCGTTTGGCAACAATGACATTGTTTTGGGATGGGGAGATGCCCGGGGTGATCTTCGGGTCGCATACCTTGGGAGCACTCCCCCCAAGGTCTCTGATCCCGTGCGCGCCCATGCGGGAGGTGTGACCTCCATCGCGATAGGCTCGGTCATCGTCACAGGTGGCGAAGACATGCGGGTGCGAATATGGAAACCCGAGCCGGACAAACCACTGTTTCCCGATGCGCCCCAGCCACGGCACGCATCCTCGGTCTCGATCATTTCGTTTTTGGACGAGACACATTTCCTCAGTGGAGGCGAGGACAACACCTTGCGCTACTGGAACGCGAAAACAGGGGAACCCTTGCCGGATTCGATGTTGCACAACAGTTCGGTGACCGGGGCCCACGGCATCATGATCCCGGAAATGGGCAAGGAACTTGCCGCCTCCGCCAGTTCCGAGGGCGCTGTCTATATTTGGGATCTTCAACTGGGTCAAACTATCGCCCCGCAAATGATTCTTCCGGGATACACCATACGGGGATTTGATTTCCTGGAAAATGCCGGACCAAGACCCGTCGTGATCGCCGGGTGTTCCATGGGGACGATCATGGTCCAAAGGGTCTTGGAACCCGCTTCGGAAATTTCGGCCAAAGATCTTTTGAACTTTGCCGAATACCACCCCGCTTTCAAAATCAACGCCCCGGGAACCAAACTCAATCCGATTGCCGGCCCGGAAATGGAACCAAAAATGAACGAGGTTTGGCGGGTTTTCCGCAACCTGTTTCCCCCGCTTGCAGGACCCTTTGGAGGCATTCGGCCCAGGGATCGCGACTCCGGTCTTCCTTTTGTCTCTTCCTTCAACCCTCCCAGGGAGAACCCCAAGTGAACACCAATTCCATAAACAACACACCACATCGGCGCGATTGGCTCGCCGAAACGATCCAACTGGCCGCGGCAACCGGAACCGCAATGGGCTCGGCGACGGTGCTTGGTCTCCCGTCCACAAAAGCCGCCTCGCCTTCGGAGACAATCCGGCTTGGCGTGCTCGGTTCGGGCGGACGGGCAAGGCACCTGATGCGCTCTTTGATCAAGGTTCCCGGACTTAAAATCGTCGCCCTGGCCGATGTGCGGGACGACTCGATCGCCACCACCAAAGAACATCTTGAGACGATCGCGCCGGGATCGACCAGGGAACTCTTTATCACGCGCGATTTTCGGGATATTCTCGACAAAAAGGATATTGATGCGGTCCTGATAGGCGCGGCGGACCACTGGCACGCCCCCATGACCATCGCCGCATGCAAGGCGGGCAAGGATGTCTATGTCGAGAAACCGCTCACACACGACCCCGCCGAGGGAAAAGCGCTGCTTGAGGCGGGCGCAGCATCGAAATCCATCGTGCAGGTGGGGATGCAACAGCGCTCGATGCCCCATATTCTCCGGGCGGGCGAACTGATCCGCGAAGGGCGCATCGGCAAGGTTCAGAAGGTCCATCTGAGTTGGAACCGCAACCAACCCAGATTTACCAAAGACATCCCGAAAATCCCAATTTCGGCCGTCGATTGGAAGGGTTTCCTCGGGACGGCGCCCGGCCAGGATTACGACCCATACAAAATGGTCCACTGGCGCTGGTTTTGGGATTTTGGAGGTGGGATCTTCACCGACCTGATGGTCCACTGGATCGATGTCGCTCACGGACTTTTGAACCTTACCGAGCCCCTGTCCGCCGCGTCACAGGGGAACTTTGTCAAAGCCGAAGGGATCTGGGAGACGCCCGACAGCGTGCAGACACTGCTTACTTATCAGAGTGGCGTGACCGCCCACTTTGAGGGGACATTTTCCAACGCCCGCTTTGGCGCGATGATCACCTTCATGGGGACCGAAGGGTCGATCTATTGCGACAGGGGTGCGATGCAGGTGATTCCCGATCCGGGTAAAACCATCAAGGCCGAGGAACTAATCCTGGGCAAGGGGCGCCGTGGCGCCGATTTTTACGACCAGCCCGATGGCGAGATGATCCATATCCTCGACTGGGTCAAGGCCGTGCGCGAGCGCAAACAGCCGTCCGCGCCTTTGCAGACCGGGATCGATGCGGCGTTTGCCGCGCATATGGCCAACCGAAGCCTAAGGGAAAACCGCATCGTCACGCATAAAGCAAGGACACCGGAATGAACATGGAAGTCGAAATCGGTCCTTTGGGTGAAGAGGGGCTGAAAACGATTTTGGAAATGGCTCGCGAGGAGGGTTGGGCCCCGGGCTATCACGATGGTCAATGCTATTTTGCCGCGGATCCGGAAGGTTTTTTTGGCGCCCGGGTCGATGGCAAATTGGCCGGGGGAATATCGGCCGTGCGTTATGGAGCCAACTATGGCTTCATTGGGTTGTTTATTGTCCGGCCCGAATATAGGGGTGGGAATATTGGCCTGAAACTGGCGCGAAAGGCCATGGAACACCTTGGCACAAGGGTCATGGGTGAGGATGGCGTACTGGCCCAGGAGAAGAATTACCACAAACTGGGCGGCTTTGAGACCGCCCACCACCAGCTTCGCTACAAGGGAAAAGCTGGAGCGTTTTGCCAGTCGCGTCCCAGGATTGCCGCTGACGATTTACCCCAGGACCATAACCTCGTCGAACTTGCACGGATACCCTCGGGCGTGATTGGAACCTTTGATGCTCTTTATTTTCCCGGGCCAAGGGCCGCGTTTTTACAATCGTGGATCCATGCGCCGGGACATGTTGGCAAAGCTATCCTGCAAACCCAAATGGTCAGGGCACACGAGGTCAAAACCCTGGTTGGCTACGGGGTGATTCGACCGACCGATCAGGGATACCGCATAGGACCGCTTTTTGCGAAGTCGGCAATCGGTGCGCGGGAAATTCTTGTGAGTCTTTGCGCCCATCTCGATCCTGCCGATGATGTCCTTTGGGACCTGCCACAGCCCAACCGGGTGGCGTGCAGGATGGCTACCGATTGGGGGATGGAAGTCGTTTTTGAAACAGTGCGGATGTACAGGGGGACGCCACCAAACATCGCGCCGGAAACCATTTTTGGTATCACGACTTTTGAACTGGGCTAAGTGTGAATTATTCCCCCGAAACCCCTTTGACAACTTTCTCGCCAACCCCGGTGCCCAATTCAGGGGTGATTTCAGGCGGGTATGGGCCTTTGGGGGCAATCTATCTGGATCATGCCGCTAGTTCGACCCTGAGGGATTGCGCCAGGAATGCAATGATAAGCGCCTGGCAAAAAGTTCCAGGCAATCCCGCAAGCACCCATTTCGCCGGCCGGGCCCAGCGGCGTATTTTGGAAGATGCAAGAGAAAAAATAGCTTTTCTTATTGGGGCTTTTCCCGATGAGGTTCTCTTCACCTCCGGCGCCACCGAAGCGAACAATCTCGCGCTTTTTGGTCACGCCCGTGCGATTGGTCAAACTGCTTCCTTGGTAAGCTCCCGGATCGAACACGCAAGTGTGCTTCAGGGGCTTCAAAATCTGGAAAAGTCAGGACATCCCCTTCGACTGGTAAAGCCCGATGGAATGGGGATCGTCTCTGGTTTGGCGCAAGAGGTTTTGTCAAAAGCATCTGATCAAAAAACAGGTCTTGTTTCTCTCCAGTTGGCCAACCAGGAGACCGGGGCGATCCAGCCTGTCGCTGAACTGGGCGAACAGTTAACCAGAATGATTCCCGGTTGGCGCATCCATACCGATGCCACCCAGGCGGTTGGGAAATTCGGAGTCGATTTTCACAGACTTTCCGTTCAAAGTTTGGCGTTCAGCGCGCACAAATTTGGTGGGCCGGTTGGTGCCGGGGCTCTTCTCGTTCGAAGGGGCGTGAAACTCCGGCCGCTTTTTTTTGGCGGCGGCCAACAAGAGGGAAACCGTCCGGGAACCGAATCCGCTGCCCTGGCCACAAGCATGGCAGCCGCATTGGCCGAGGCGATTGCCGACATGACCGATTTCCAGACCCGCACCAAAGTGATCCGCAGGCGTTTCCTGGATTCGCTCCGGGAACAGAGTGTCCCTTTTCTGGTCAATGGACCCGGAAATGAAAACAGCAAAGAAACCGGGACGGAACAAAGGCTCGGAGCCGGGATGCCCCACATTCTCAACCTTTCGTTTCCGGGGATCCGGGCCGATTTGCTGCTTATGGCGCTGGATCTGGAAAAGGTCGCTGTTTCGGCAGGTTCTGCCTGTTCCTCGGGGAGTATTTTACCTTCGGGAGTCCTTACCTCGATGGGTCTGCCCGAAGAGCGGGTCCGAAGCGCCATCCGCATCAGCCTGGGGCACGACACCACTATCCAGGCAATCGATCAAGCTTCCCAAAGATTGGTCAAAGTAGTCCGCCGACTCACCCCGGAGTCCGGGGAATGAATGCATCGGGGTGGATCTCCGTTGATGAAAATCGGGCAGCTCGTCGCGCGGTGTTGCGCCACATTGTCGCAATAAAGAAGTCCAAGCCCGTTCCTCCAGTGCTTATTCGGGGGCGCAACGGTTCGGGAAAAACCCGCCTGGCCGAAGAGGGGCTGGCGCGGCTTATGGAGGTGGCTCCTGGGTCTTCGTGGAGACTTCTTGGCCCCAGGGATCTGCTTGCATCACTTAAATCGCCCCATTCCGAGTATTACGAAGGTCGGGAGCTTGTTGAGGTCGATTGGCTCATCCTCGACGATCTGGAGCCGTTTGCCGCGGCCATGGAAGAGCGCCTTTGCAATATTCTGGATCAACGCCAGGCCCAGTGTCGCCCGACAATGGTGCTCAGCTCCCAGGCTTTGGGCAAACTTGCCAGCACCACCAGGCTTTCCGGGCGGCTTCGCGGGGGAATTTTGGTGGAACTTGCCCCCTGGCGCGAGAAAAGCCGCCTGATTTGGCTCAGGAAACTTTTCCTTCAGGGACAATTGGATCGTCCCAAGAGTGAGCTGCCGATTCTTGCACGCAAGATGCCGACATTGCCTGGTCCGATTTCTGTCTATTGCCAATCGCTCAAACGAACGCCAACAAAGGGGCCCATTCCGGCCGATCCCACCAAACCGAACACCGAACGGATTCTTGAGGCGGTTGCCAAAGAATTTGGCGTTCCAATGAAACAGCTCCGCGGGAAATCGCGAGCCAAAAAGATCAACGAAGCCCGCCAGGCGGCGATGCACCTTTTGCGCAAAGTTTTGGACCTTCCACTCGAAGCGATCGGGCATGCCTTGGGGGGAAGAGATCACAAAACAATCCTGAGCGGACTGGCCCGGGTGAAGCAACGCCAACGCTCGGACAAAGCGTTTTCCCAACTTGTAAAATCGTCGCAAAACCTTATCTGACTTATACTTAGGAATACTATTGGGGAAAACCTGTTCACAGCATGTCAATGGATGGTCGACAGTTCCGGCAGCTGTTTGCATGGCTTCCGGGCTATCGACCGCTGTGAACTGCTCTCGACAGGTTGTGAACCAGTTACTGACCGGTTTTCCCCAAATATTTTCAGTTTGCAACCCGTTCTCTGCTAACGGGATAAAGTTCGATAGAAACGATTCGTGGGAACCGGATCAGCACCCTATTACCACCACCAAATTTTCATAAAAAAGGTGGTAAGGAAGACACGGGCAATTTCAGGCCCAAACCTCAGCTTCTCCCGGGCAATGCCAGGAGACCAGGAGGTTGCGGAGAACATCCAATGCAAATGGGATTTTACGACCCGTTGCCTTTGAGTTCCCTTCCCGTGTTTTTGCCGGGTTTTGGAGCAAACAGCGAATGAAAATCATCTGCCACCGTGAGGCATTCCTCTCGGCTTGTCAGTTAGCCTCGACGGCGGTTCCGTCCAAGGATGTCAAAGCGGTTCTGCGAAACATCAAGGCCCATGCGGATGAGATGCGTTGCAACCTGTTTGCTACAGACCTTGAACTTGGCCTGCGCCTCGATGTGGGCGGGGTTGAGGTGATCAAGCCGGGCAAAGCCCTTTTGCCGGCCCAAAAGATCATCGCCATCCTCCGCGAAGCCCGCGAGGACCAGCTTGAGATCGAATCGACCAGCGATGGGCTGACCATCAAGGGGAAAAAGCTCCGCTTTGAGCTCCCCTACGAGGATCCCGAACAGTTCCCCGATGTCCCGGAATTTGGGGAGGACATGTGGCACGAGATCCGCGCCGGGGATCTTCGCGAGATGATTCGCCGGACGGTCTTTTCGTGCGCTACCGAGAGCGCCCGCTACACGATGACCGGCGTTCTCTGGGAACTCGAATCCGATGAGGCTCGTCTGATCGCGACCGATGGAAGACGCCTTGCCCTGGCGCAGGGACCGGCCAAATCGGTCGGCGGCCACACGACCGGAACCAACGGCCCCGTCGTTCCCTCGAAAACCCTTGGCGTGCTCGACCGCAACCTGACCGACGATGACGAGATCGTCAAGATCAAGGTTGGGACCAACGAGATCTTTTTCCGGACCGATTGCTCGGTTCTTTACAGCCGCCTCATCGAGGGGCGCTATCCCGACTATCGCGCCATCCTGCCAAAGACCGCGGCGATCAAGCTGACGGTTTCGGCGGGCGGACTCCTTTCGGGCGTGCGCCAGGCGTCGATCATGAGCGACGACGAGACCAAACGCCTCAATTTCCACCTCGAATCGGGACAAATCACCTTTGAAGCCCAGGCGGCTTTGGGTGGAAAGTCGAAGATCGAAATGGCCGTAGATTACGATGGCGAGGAAATCAGCACCAGTTTCAATCCGCAGTTCCTCATTGACATGCTCAAAACCATGCCACCCGAAGCGGAACTCCAGATGGAGCTTTCCAGTCCGGGCAAGCCGGTCCTGTTCCGGGCCGGTTCTTCCTACCTTTATCTGGTCATGCCGATGAGTTGATAGGCGATTTGTCGGGAAGATAATTCCCGGCTGGTTTGCGCCATGGGAAGAAGACGGTTTTGGTCGGGAAGGTATCGGGGTGACTTGCCATGGCGCCGCGCTACGAGAAACCCGACCCTGGTCCGGAAAAGTTTGGCGAACTG
>Ga0114972_10002414_pt1 | contig 14028 bp, 11 predicted proteins | sample M_140807_EF_Meta_FD_87354 | JGI IMG/M metagenome (GOLD analysis project Ga0114972, IMG submission 87354) | Freshwater microbial communities from Lake Montjoie, Canada to study carbon cycling - M_140807_EF_MetaG | ecosystem: Environmental > Aquatic > Freshwater > Lake | place: Lake Montjoie... | reverse complement strand
TCAAGGGTCAGCCACATCCCGCCGAGCTGGGCGCGCCGCAGGCCATCGCCCGGCTCGGTGATGATCGCGGCATCGGCGTGATAACCCTGCACCAGACAGGCGAGCGCGCCATTGCCGGTGCACTCTTCCTCGATCACCGACTGCAGATAGACCGGGGCGGCAGGCTCCAGGCCAATCGACTGCAGCGCCCGGAAGGCATTCAGCCAGGCGATGATGCCGGCCTTCATGTCGGCCGCGCCGCGCCCGTAGAGCCGGTCGCCCTCGACACGCGGCGAAAAGGGCGGTGTGGTCCACATCGAGTCGTTGCCGACCGGCACCACATCGATATGGCCGTTGAGAATCAGCGATCGGCCCTTGACCTCGCTCGGCCGGTGAACGCCCACCACATTCGGGCGACCGTCGTAGGAGATGATCGACGGCGACCATCCCTTGTGCTGCTTGAGTTTGGCCTCGTCGATGTCGAAGCGCTCGACCGCCAGCCCCATGCGGCCCATGCGATCGGCCATCCAGTCCTGTGCGCCGGCCTCCGCGCCGAGCAGCGAGGGCAGGGCGACGAGTTCGGACAGCATCGAGACGGTATCGACGCGCAAGGCGGCGGTGGCCTGTGCGATATCGTCTTCGATATCCTGTGCCAGGGTCTGCATGGTGTGCTCCTCGGGGGGGTTAAAGGGGGCTTAAAGGGGGCTTCAGGTCGAGCCGGTAGACTAGCAAAGATGCCTTCTTCCGCCCAAGGTCGCGCCGTTGCGCTGATGCTGTCTGCACTCGCTTGCCTGATCCTGCTCGATACCAGCGGGAAATGGCTTGGCATGCGCGGTGTGCCGGTGGCAGCAACGACCTGGTCGCGCTATTTCGGTCATCTGGTGGTGGTGCTCGCGGTGTTCATGCCAAGCCGCGGACTGTCGATTCTCAAGACCGCTCATCCCTTTCGACAGGGCCTGCGCGGGCTGCTGATGGTGTCGATCACCATGCTCTATTTCGCGGCCTTGAAGACCATGCCGCTTGCCCAGGGCGCGGCGGTCTTTTTCACCACCCCGATTCTGGTTACCGTCTTTGCCACCCTGTTTCTCGGGGAGCGCCCGGGTTGGCAGACCTGGGCCGCGGTGGCGCTCGGCTTTGCCGGCGTACTGGTGATCATCCGGCCGGGCAGCGACTTGCCGCTGGCCGGATCGCTGCTGGTGCTGGGGGCGGCCGCGGGCAACGCCGCTTATCAGACGCTGACGCGTGCCCAGGCGCATGCCGATTCGCCCGAGGTGCAGGTGCTCTACAGCGGCCTGGTGGGGGCCGCGATCATGACGCTGGCTGCGCCCCTCTGGTGGACGCCGGGCTGGTGGGAGATACCCGGCATGCGCGCGCTCGACTGGGTGGTGTTCGGCATGCTGGGCGTGCTTGGTTCGGCCGGGCATCTGCTGCTGGCGCGGGCCTATGGGCTGGCTCCCGCCTCGCGTCTGACGCCGTGGTCGTATCTGCAGATGCTGCTGTCGATTCCGATCGGCTGGCTGGTCTTCGGCAACCTGCCCGATGCGATTGCGCTGCTCGGCATGGTCATGATCGCCATCAGTCCCAACCTGACCCTGCTGCGAAAGCGCCGCGTACCGGCGTCTGCGCCTTGAGCCCGCGCGCAGCGCGTGCGGCCCCGCCTGAAGCTGCGCGGTCCTCAGTCGAGTTCGGCCATCGCGCTTGCGTCAAGCTCGCGAACCAATCCGCGTGCGGCCACGGGCGAAAGGTTGAGCAATTCGCCGACGGCGATGAAGTCGTCCGGCAAGGCGGCATTGCGCCAGCCGTTCTGACTGTGACGGGCCAGCGCCGTGGCCAGCATGACATTGCGCACTCGGGGCACCGCAGTGTTGTGGTCGTCGGTGAGCTGCTGGAGCAGTTCGGGCAGCCGCCAGTCCTTCATCAGCGCCTGTTCGAGATCAGCCAGTTCGATATTGAGCACCTCGCGCTGAACCTTCGCTGAGCGCAGGGTCGGGTCGGCAGCTTGCCGACGCTCGATTTCCAGCGCCAGGCCGGGCGCATGACACCACAGCAGGGCCTCCGCGAAGTCGTGCAGCAGCGCCGCTTCCTGGATGACCTCGGCGTCGGTGTCCTGCCGGCATATGGCAAATCCGATCGCAAAGCGTGCCGCGCGATGCGAGCGGCGCAGGACGCGTTCGAGTCCGTCGACTGCGCCCGGGAAGGCGCTCAGACGGGTCTCGATGGTTTCCTGCTGGCCGAAGGTCCGAAAGAAAGCGGTGATGCCCATCATCAGGATGGCGCCGGTGACGGTTTCGGTGTCGGTCACCACGCGTGCCGGGCGGTTGCGAGCCACATGGGCCAGCACCTTCAGTGACATCAGCGGGTCGTCGAGCACCGCTTCGGCGATATCGCGGGCGGCGATGTCGTCTTCATTCTCATGCATGGCCTCGATAGCGATCGCCGTCTTGGCAAGCACAGGGATATCGGCGTTGTGAATCGCCTCGATCCAGGCCTCCAGCGTTCTGGGCGCAACCGTCAACATGGTGTCTCCTGCGGAAATCCGCCTTAGTCCGTTATCGGCCGATTGCATGGGGACTTGAGCTCATGGAAATGAGCCAGGGAAATGAGCCAGGGAAATGAGCCAGGGAAATGAGCCAGGGACATGAGCCAGGGACATGAGCGCGGCGGTGGCATTGCCCTGTCCGGACCGCGCCCGACCGGTGTCAGGCGGCTGCAAGCGAGCGCAGCGGCCAGCGCGGCCGGACATCGATCGACCCTGCCTGCGGCAGTTCGGCACCGGTTCGCATCAGCGACTGCAGTCGAAGCGAGCCGGCAAAGGCGATCATCGCGCCGTTGTCGGTGCACAGCGCGGGTTCGGGGCAATGCACCCGCAGGCCGTGACGCAGCGCTGCATCGGCCAGTTGCTCGCGAAGTCGCCGGTTCGCGCTCACGCCGCCGGCGATCACCAGCGTGGACAGGCCGGTCTGGCGCAGTGCGGCCAGTGACTTGGCCACCAGCACCTCGACAATCGCGGCTTGCGCTTCGCAGGCCAGATCGGCGCGGGCCTGATCGTCGGGCAGGCCGCGATCGATGCGGGTCGCGACCGCGGTCTTGAGCCCCGAGAAACTGAAGTCGAGATCGCCCGAGTGCAGTTTGGGTCGTGGCAGTTTGAAGCGGCCGGCCTGGCCGTGCTCGGCCAGCGCCGCCAGCGCCGGGCCGCCGGGATAGCCCAGGCCAAGCAGTTTGGCACTCTTGTCGAAGGCTTCGCCGGCAGCGTCGTCGACCGATTCGCCCAGCAGCGTGTATCGGCCGATGCCGTCGACCTGCATCAGCTGGGTATGGCCGCCCGAGACCAGCAGGGCCACGAAAGGGAAGGTCGGCGGGTCGGCCGACAGCATCGGTGACAGCAGATGGCCTTCGAGGTGATGCACGCCAAAAACCGGCTTGCCCAGGGCATAGCCCAGCGCCTGGGCCACCGCCGCCCCCACCAGCAGGGCGCCGGCGAGTCCCGGGCCTTCGGTGAAGGCGATGGCGGCGATGGCCGAGTTGGCCAACCCGGCCTCATCGAGCACCTGTTGGGTGAGCGGCAGGAGCCGTCGGATGTGGTCGCGCGAGGCCAGCTCAGGCACCACGCCGCCGAAGCGCTCGTGCATCGCCACCTGGGAATGCAGCGCCTGCGCCAGCAGCCCGCGCTCGCTGTCGTAGAGCGCCACGCCGGTTTCGTCGCAGGAGGTTTCGATACCGAGCGTCAGCATCGGTCGAGTTTACCAAGGGCGCTCGCATCGGCCTGCTTTGAGGTCGACGGCTTCACCGAACGCACCGGCCAGTACAGCCTCGGCGCGGTGCATGCCGCACGCTTTTGTGCGGCGCCGGTGGCGGATCGTGGGTGAGAAAGGGCAAGCGACCTGTTGCCGTGCAGTCGTCCTCCTACACCAATGGTCAGGAGCGTTGTTGTCATCCAACATCAATGCGCAGCAATCGTGCGGTGTTCCCGGCACGGTGCTTGCTGTGGACCCTCCAGACGAGGAGGTTCCATGGATGCCCAGCGCTACATCAAGGAAATCGGCCGCGGTGGCGAAGGCGCCCGCAGTCTGCCTTACGACACGGCACTGCAGATGTTCGCGTCATTGTTCGACGGACGCTTTGACGACATTGAACTCGGCGCGATCCTGATCGCCCTGCGAATGAAGGGAGAGTCGCTCGATGAAGTTCGTGCTGCCCTCGATGTGCTCGAGCCAGGCTTGAATCGTGTGCCGGTCGATTCGGCGCGGCCCTGCGTGTCGATTCCGAGCTACAACGGCGCTCGCCACACCCCCAACCTCGTGCCCTTGCTGGCCTGCCTGCTGGCTGATGCCGGGGTTCAGGTGGTCGTGCACGGGGCGTCTCCCGACGAAGGTCGGACGACTACCGCCGAGATCATGTCTGCCATGGGGCTGGGTGCGGTGCGCGATATCGGGCAGGCGTCCGATGTGATCGACCGTGGCGTGCCGGCTTTCGTTCCAGTCGGGCTGCTGTCGCCGCCGCTGGCGGGCCTGCTTGCCTTGCGCGACCGTCTCGGCGTTCGGACAATCGGCCATACCCTGGCCAAGCTGATCAACCCGACCCTTGCGCCCGACTGTCTGCGGATGGCGAGCTTCACCCGTCCGGAATGTCAGCGCCTGCAGCACGACTATTTTGCCGGCAGCCGAAGACCGGCCCTGCTGATGCGGGGCACTGAAGGTGAGGTGGTCGCCAGCACGCGGCAAGCCGCCCAGATCGACTGGGTTCACGATGGCGATTGCGAAGTGGTCGTCCCTGCCCAGACTGCGGCGGCCGGCGGCTTGCCGGCCTTGCCCGATGCCGCCGATGCGTCGGCGACCGCACGCTGGATCCAGTCGGTGCTCGCCGGCGAGCGGCCGGTGCCGCAGGCCATTGAACAACAGGTCGGCGCGGTGCTCCTCGCGCTCGGAATCCGGTCTGGCCGCCACACCCCGCTATCATCTGACGCTTTCGACCAGGCCTTCGGGTCAACGAAGGCTCATGGCGCAACAGTTTGACGCGGTCATTGTCGGTGCGGGTGCCGCCGGATTGTTTTGTGCGGGCGTCGCGGCCCAGCTGGGCCTGCGGGTCGCCCTGATCGATCACTCGGCCCGCCTTGCCGAGAAGATCAGAATTTCAGGGGGCGGGCGCTGCAACTTCACCAATCTGCAGGCCGATCTGCCTGAACGCTTCCTGTCTGAAGACCCGCGTTTTGCGCGTCACGCCCTGCGCAGCTATCGGCCGGTGCAGTTCATGGTGCTGCTCAAATCGCATGGCGTCTCCTGGCACGAGAAGCATCGCGGGCAACTTTTTTGCGACGACTCGTCGGAGCGGGTGATCGATGTCCTGCGCAGCGAGTGCGAGCGCGGTGGCGTCCACTGGTTTCGACCTTGTGCGGTCCACGCGGTGACGCGACTCGCCGATGGCCCCCTCGATGCCTCCCGGTCGTCCGATGGACCGACCGATGCCGGTCGCCGTGCGCGCTTTGCCTTGCAGACCGATGCCGGCGAGATTCGTTGCGCCTCGCTGGTGGTGGCCACCGGCGGCCTGTCGATTCCGCAGATCGGTGCCACCGACTGGGCTTTCCGGCTCGCCCGCCAGTTCGACCTGAGCGTGATCGAGCCGCGTGCCGCGCTGGTGCCGCTCACCTTCACCGCCCACGGCTGGCAGCCGTTTGCCGGGCTGGCGGGCCTCGCTCTGGAGGTCGACCTCGCGGTCCCGGGGCAGCGCGGCGCACCGCGCTTCACCGAAGACCTGCTCTTTACGCACCGTGGACTGTCGGGTCCGGCGGTGCTTCAGGTGTCGAGTTACTGGCGCAGTGGCGAGCCCTTGTCGATCAATCTGGCACCCGATCAGGCCATCGCCGACCGGCTGCTCGAGGCCCGCGAAGGCACCCGTCAGCAGCTCGGAACCGCGCTGGGCTCGATCGTGCCAAAGCGCCTGGCTCAGGCCTGGCTCTCGCAAGCCGACCTTGGCACCACCGGGCCGCTGGCTGGACTGCCCCGGCCGCTGTCGGAGCGGCGTCTGGCCGAGCTTGGCAACCGGGCCTTGCAGGCGCTGGCGGCGGCCTTTCACGACTGGCGTGTCCTGCCGGCCGGCACCGAGGGATATCGCAAGGCCGAAGTCACCGCGGGGGGCGTGGCCACTGCTGAGCTCGACCCGCGAACCCTTGAGGTCAAGCGGATTCCCGGCCTTCACTTCATCGGTGAATCGGTGGATGTCACCGGTTGGCTGGGGGGCTACAACTTTCAGTGGGCCTGGGCGAGCGGCTACAGCACCGCCCAGGCGATGGCATCAGTGCGCGCCACCCGCGCTCATTAAAAGCCCATCCTCGGTCGTCTGGCATTGCGGGCGGCCAGGTCGCCGGGCGAGATTTCGTCGCGTGATTCGAGCCGAGCATTGCCGAAGGCGCCGACCAGTTCGCGGCGCATCTCGCGCGGCGCAATCGCTGACAGTTTGTCGAGAACCGCCGCAGACGGTACTTCAGGAAAGGCGCTTCCCCAGTGGTGCGACGCCCGGATGTCGCTGTAGATCGAGGACGCAATCCGTCGCGCGCCGCTGGCGTCGGGCGGCTCGATCTCGTACACATTCATCCGGTTGAGGATCGGCTCGGGGATTCGGGAGGCTTCGTTGGCGGTGGCAATCCAGACAATGTCGGAGCAGTTGAGCGGGATATCGGCGAACTCGTCGGTGAAGCTGCGGGCGGTATCGTGCTCCAGGAGCGAGTAGAGCGCGCCGAGCGGGTCGTAGTGGCTTTCGCCCGAGGCTTTGTCGATTTCATCGATCACGATCACCGGATTGGCATAGTCGCCATGCACCAGGGTGTCGAAGACCTTGCCGGTGCGCGAATTTCGCCACTGCGACGAGGCACCTGACAGCACCCAGCCCGCGGTGAGCGAGCTCATCGAGACGAATCCGTAGCCGGTGCCGAGCAGTTGCGACAGGCGCCGGGCAAAGTGGGTCTTGCCGATGCCCGGCGCGCCCAGGAGCAGCATCGGTGAGACTTCGAGCGGGTCATCGCTCGCCAGGCACAGCGCCAGCTGCTTGCGCAGGTCGTGCAGGACATCGCTGAAATTCGGCAGTTCACGCTCGAGTTCGTCGAAGTCGGGCATGCTGCCTGGCTTGACGCTGAAACGTTCGCCGCCCACCCTGAGCATCTTCTCGTAAGTGGTGCGAAGGCCTTCGTTGGCGCCGGGCGGGAGTTCATCCAGGGCGGTCTCGACGGTTTGTGTCGAGTAGATCTGCTTGAAACCGGCGACTGAAAACGGCGATCCGCCCGATGGCGGCGTCAGAGGGTTGTGCATCGACATCCTCCCGAGTAGAAACAAAAAAGACACGATTCGTTCTGTGCTCAGTCTCTGTCGTAATCAATCATCGTGCCAGGCCATCCGTCGGAGACCGGCGGTGCACGATGCGGCATGTGTCCGGGGCTGGTATTTCGATCCGCGCGCTGCTAGACTGGCGGGCTAAGCTGAAAGCGTAGACGCGCAGGGTAGAGGCGCTAAAGCGCTGATACGCCAATTCGCACTACCCAGTACCACTGGCAGCGCCACAGATCAGCACACCAAACCAGCACCACGCACCCGACAGCAAGCGAACAAAGAGAGAACTGAGCTTATGACGACCATCCGTGTGAAAGAGAACGAGCCTTTCGACGTCGCTTTGCGCCGTTTCAAGCGCACGATCGAGAAAACCGGCCTCCTCACCGAGCTGCGCGCGCGCGAGTTTTACGAAAAGCCCACCGCCGAGCGAAAGCGCAAGAAAGCAGCGGCGGTCAAGCGCCATTACAAGCGCCTTCGCAGCCAGATGCTGCCCAAGAAGCTCTACTAAGTAGAGCCCGACTGAGTTCTTCTCGGGACGGCCGGTTCGCCGGGCCTGCTGTGGCCCGGGTCGATCGGACCATGACCGCATGAACGCTCCGGCCACCTCCTTGAAAGACCGCATCACCGACGACATGAAGTCGGCGATGCGAGCCCGCGAGACCCTCCGGCTCGGTGCAATCCGCATGTTGCTGGCTGCGGTCAAGCAGCGCGAGGTCGACGAGCGCATCACCCTCGACGATGCCCAGGTCGCCGCGATTGTCGACAAGCTGATCAAGCAGCGTCGCGATTCCATTGCCCAGTTCGAGCAGGCCGGGCGCACCGATCTGGTCGACCAGGAAAAGGCCGAAGTTGCCGTGTTATCGGCCTACTTGCCGGCGCAAGCCGATGCAGCCGAAATCGAAGCACTGCTCGCCGCAGCAATCGCCACCACGGGTGCTGCGGGTCCTCAGGACATGGGCAAGGTCATGGCCATTCTCAAGGGCAAGCTCGCTGGACGTGCCGACCTCACGGCTGTCTCGGCGATGGTCAAGAGCCGGCTTGCTGCGCGCTAGACTGCCGGGGTGATACCCCAGTCTTTCATCCAGGAACTGCTCGCCCGCGTCGACATTGTCGAAGTGGTTGGTCGCTCCGTGAAGCTGAGAAAGGCGGGCGCCAATTTCCTCGGTCTGTGCCCGTTTCACGGCGAAAAATCGCCGTCTTTCACGGTGTCCCCCACCAAGCAGTTCTATCACTGCTTCGGCTGCGGCGTGCATGGTTCGGCCGTCGGCTTTCTCATGGAGCAGGCCGGCCTCGGCTATGTCGATGCGATTCACGAACTCGCCCGCTCGGCCGGGCTGACCGTGCCTCAGGAGTCGTCGCCGGGCGATGCCGTCCGACGTGACCCCGATCTGCTGGAGACGCTCGCTGCCGCAGCAAAGTTCTACAAGTCGCGGCTTCGGGAGGCGAATGCCGCCATCGACTACCTGAAGGGGCGGGGCGTGAGCGGTGAGACGGCGGCCCGCTACGGCATCGGTTATGCGCCGGACGGCTGGCGCAGTCTCGAGGCGGCCGTCCCCGATTACTCGGCCCAGGCTCTGGTTGCCACCGGGCTGGTCATCGAGTCCGAGCCGGACGGTGCCGACAGCCACGATGCCAGCGGTTCGCGAGACGGCGCGCGCGACGGCCCGCGCCGGCGTCGCTACGACCGCTTCCGTGATCGCATCATGTTCCCGATCCGCAACCCGCGAGGTCAGGTCATCGGGTTCGGCGGCCGGGTGATGGGCAAGGGCGAGCCGAAATACCTCAACTCACCCGAGACGGCGCTGTTTTCGAAAGGCCGCGAACTCTATGGGCTGTTCGAGGCACGCGACGCGATCAGGGCCGCCGATTGCGTCATCGTCGTCGAAGGCTATATGGATGTGGTCATGCTGGCGCAGCACGGCGTTCGCAACGCCGTCGCGACCCTGGGTACGGCCACCACCGCCTTGCACGCCCAAAAACTGCTGCGTCTGGTCGACCGGGTCGTCTTCGCTTTCGATGGCGACGCGGCCGGGCGCCGGGCCGCATGGCGGGCGCTCGAGGGCTGTCTGCCCCATGCTGCTGATACCAAACGGATCGATTTTCTGTTTCTGCCTCCCGAGCACGATCCGGACAGCTTCGTGCGCGCCCACGGAGCCGAGGGCTTTGTCGCGCAACTGGCCGCCACCCAGCCTTTGTCCGAGTTCCTGCTGCGCGAACTGTCCTCGCGGGTCGACCTTTCGACACCCGAGGGCCGTGCCCGCCTCCAGGCCGAAGCGCGCCCCTTGCTGCTGGCGCTGCCACCGGCCGCCTTGCGAATGCAGCTTGTTCAGGCCCTTGCCACGCGGGTCGGCATTCGTGGCGAGGATCTCCTTCAGTTCATCCAGCCCGATGCGCCGGTGCAGCGCGCAGGCCCGTCGCGCGCTGAGTCGGGGTCGCGGGGCAATTCGACCGAGCGACCGGGGTGGGTCCGCGAGCGAGGCGCCCGCCAGTCTGAATGGACGCCGTCTCGCGACTGGCGCCGGATGCCGGTCATGCAGGCTGCGCTGCCCGACCTGCAGCGCAGGGCCAGGCTGCTGCTAGCGCTGCATCCAATCCTGGCCCAGGAGTCATGGTCGACCGACCTGTTGCCTGAGCCGATCATCGACTGGGCGGCGCGACTCGCTGCGCTGCCGTCGGGCGCGAGCTTTGCCGCGGTCATCGAGTCGGTCCGGGAGGCCGATCCCCCGCTGGCGGCGGCGCTCGAGGCCGAGGCGGCCGCCGATCGGGGGCTGCTGTCCGATCTGGACCCTGCCGAGGCCAGGCGTGAGTTCGAAGGCGCGTTGAATCAGCTGCGTCTGCAAAAGGTGCGTGAGGAAATCGATCGCCTCGCCGCAGGAGGGCTGCAGTCGGAGGCTGATCGTGATCGCTATGCGGATTTGCAATCGATGCGCAAAGCCCTCACGTCCGGGTGATCGGCTTAAGTTATAATCAAAGGTTTCCCCGACGTCTCTTCCTTGCGAGGACCGGTTGTGAGCAAATCAATCAAAATCCAGCCCGAAAAGCTGGCGAGGGCGGCAGGTCCGAGCGCCCCAACCGTTGCGCGGGCACGGTCGGTTGCTGCAACGAAAGTTCGCGCAGCCAGCCAGACATCCTCAAAAGTGACAAAGGCAAACGTGGCAACCACAAAATCGATGACGTCAAAATCCGCAGCGGCTCAGACCGAAAAAAAGGTCGTTTCGAAGGTGCCCGCCAGGGTGGTCGCCAGCTCTGCCGGCAATTCGCCGGCGGCGGCGTCAGCGGCCAAGGCTGCCACCGCCCGGCCGGCCTCCGCCAAGGGGGCCAGCAAGGCCGCCACGTCATCACGGTCGGTTGCCGCAAGTTCGGCACGGCCAGGCCCGGCAAAGCCCGTGGTCGCCAAGCCCGCGTCATCCAAGGCAAACCTCGTGAAGGCAAGTTCGGCGAAGGCAACGACAGCCAAGGGCGCGTCGTCCAAGGCTGCCTCCAGCAAGGCGCCTTCTTCCCGGGCATCGAGCGCGACTGCAGCCAGCAAGCCGGCTGCAAAATCACCGACCCTCAAGGCCGCGGCGGTCAAGGCACCGGCAAGCAAGGCACCGGCAAGCAAGGCGGCAAAGACTGCCCCGTCCAAAGCCGCGAAAGTCTCTGCACCGAAGGTCGCAGCGCCCAAGTCCGCCCCGACGAAAGCCCCCGCAGCCAAGGCCGCAGCAAGCAAGTCCGCAGCAAGCAAGTCCGCGGCAAGCAAAGCGGGCACACCGAAACCTGCTTCGGCGGCTGTCAGTGCCGCCCCGGCCGCAGAGGCGTCAGCCAGCCCCGCCCGGGTGGTCAAACCCAAGGCCGGGTCAACCAAGGCTGCTGCCGTCGCTGATTCAGTGGCGGCGCCAGCCGCGCAAAGCCCTACGGCTCCTGCCAAGGCGCCGGTCGCAGCATCCAAGCCTGCCAAGGCGGGCAAGGCTGAAAAGACCGCAAAGTCCGCAAAGGGTGCATCGCCTGCGTCGGCCAAACGCAATGCCGTGCCGTCCGACGCCGATGACGATCTGGCCGCCGGAGACCCGGTCGATGCGCTCGAAGACGGTGATAACGAGGCGGACAAGATCGTCATCCCGGCTCCGCCGCCGCCCAAGGCCAAAGCGCGTGACAAACGCGCCCGCGAAAAGGCACTGATCCGCGATGCACTGGCCTACAACCAGGGCAACTCCGAGGAGGAGCTCGAGGTCAAGCGCAACAAGCTCAAGTTGCTGATCAAGCTTGGCAAGGAGCGCGGCTTCCTGACCTATGCCGAGATCAACGACCATCTCCCCGAAGATCTGGTCGACGCCGAGGCGATCGACTCGATCATCACCACCTTCAGCGACATGGGCATCACGGTCTACGAACGTGCCCCCGACGCCGAAACGCTGCTGATCAACGACAACACACCGGTCGTCTCCTCCGATGAAGACGCCGAAGAAGAAGCCGAAGCCGCGCTTTCCACGGTCGACTCCGAATTCGGTCGCACCACCGATCCGGTCCGCATGTACATGCGTGAGATGGGTTCGGTCGAACTGCTGACCCGCGAAGGCGAGATCGAGATCGCCAAGCGCATCGAAGAAGGCCTGAAGTACATGGTGATGGCGATCTCGGCCTGCCCGACGACCATCGCCGAGGTGCTGGTTGCGGCCGACAAGATCCGCGCCGAGACCATGCGCATCGACGAAGCGGTCGATGGCCTGATCGATCCGAACGCCGTCGAAGACTTTACGCCGCCGCAACCGGCGGCTGTGGCGGCTGCCGCTGCCGCCGATTTCGGCGACGACGAAGACGCCGAGGCCGACGCCAACAGCGCCAATACCGCGAAGATGCAGGAGTTGCGCCGCGCCTCGCTCGAGAAATTCGATCACATCCGCCTGTGGTTCGACCGCATGCGGGTGGCCTACGAGAAAGAAGGCTACAAGTCCAAGCCCTATCTCAAGGCGCAGGCCGAGTTGCAGGAAATGCTGATGACCATTCGCTTTACCGCGAAGATGGTCGAGCGCCTGTGCGACACCCTGCGCAGCCAGGTCGACGAGGTTCGCACGCTCGAGCGTGGCATCGCCGAGATCTGCGTTCACAAGGTCGGTATGCCGCGCGAGCGCTACATCGCGTCGTTTCCCGGCAACGAGACCAACCTTCGCTGGGTCGAGTGCGAGGCCGAGATCAACAGCCCCTATATCGAGCGGCTGCGTCGCAGCATCCCGGCGGTGCAGGACATGCAGCAAAAGCTGATCGACCTGCAGGCCCGCGTGGTGCTGCCGCTGCCCGATCTCAAGGACATCAACAAGCAGATGGCCATGGGCGAGGCCAAGGCGCGCAAAGCCAAGCGCGAAATGACCGAGGCCAATCTGCGACTGGTGATTTCGATCGCCAAGAAGTACACCAATCGCGGTCTGCAGTTTCTCGACCTGATTCAGGAAGGCAACATCGGACTGATGAAGGCGGTCGACAAGTTCGAATACCGTCGCGGCTACAAGTTCTCGACCTATGCCACCTGGTGGATCCGCCAGGCGATCACGCGTTCAATCGCCGACCAGGCTCGCACCATCCGTATTCCGGTGCACATGATCGAGACCATCAACAAGATGAACCGGATCAGCCGCCAGATCCTGCAGGAGACCGGCAACGAGCCCGATCCGCAGACCCTGTCGGTCAAGATGGAGATGCCCGAGGACAAGATCCGCAAGATCCTCAAGATCGCCAAGGAACCGATTTCGATGGAAACCCCGATCGGCGACGACGACGACTCGCATTTGGGCGACTTCATCGAAGACACCGCCACGCTGGCGCCGGCCGATGCCGCACTCCACGGCTCGATGCGCGATGTGGTCAAGGAAGTGCTCGATTCGCTTACGCCGCGCGAGGCCAAGGTGTTGCGGATGCGCTTCGGTGTCGAGATGAGTACCGACCACACGCTCGAGGAAGTCGGCAAGCAGTTTGATGTTACCCGCGAGCGAATCCGTCAGATCGAAGCCAAGGCCCTGCGCAAGCTGCGTCACCCGTCACGGGCCGACAAGCTCAAGAGCTTCCTCGAAGGCGGTCAGTCCTGATCTGACCGGGGTGCTTGGGCGCCCTTTCAGCTGAAAAAGGCCGGTCTGCGTTGCCCACGCAGACCGGCTTTTTCATGCAGACCGACGGCAAGGCCTCAGACGATGCGGCTCTTGTGCCCGGCCCAGTACTTTTCGCGCAGCGGTTTCTTGTAGAGCTTTCCGGTTGGCAGCCGCGGCATCGCGTCGATGAAATCGATCGAGCGCGGGCACTTCAGCTTGGCCAGGTTCTGCTGGCAAAACGCAATCAGTTCCTGTGCGAGTTCGTCATTGCCCGTCACACCGGGCATCGGCTGGATAACGGCCTTGACCTCCTCGCCGAGATCGGTGTTCGGCACGCCGAACACCGCGGCGTCGGCCACCTTGGGATGCGTGATCAGCAGGTTTTCGCACTCCTGCGGATAGATGTTCACGCCACCCGAGATGATCATGAAGGTCGAGCGATCGGTGAGGTAGAGAAAGCCGTCGTCGTCGACATAACCGACATCGCCCACGGTGCTCATCGTGCCGTCGGCCGAGCGTGTCTCGGCGGTGCGCTCGGGGTCGTTGAAATAGACGAAAGGCGATCCGCTCTTGAACCAGATCTCGCCGGGCGTTCCCTTGGGCGAGGGCTGCATGTTGTCGTCGAGGATGTGCAGATCACCGAGAAGCACCCGCCCGACGCTGCCCCGATGGGCCAG
>Ga0114972_10002413_pt1 | contig 14031 bp, 19 predicted proteins | sample M_140807_EF_Meta_FD_87354 | JGI IMG/M metagenome (GOLD analysis project Ga0114972, IMG submission 87354) | Freshwater microbial communities from Lake Montjoie, Canada to study carbon cycling - M_140807_EF_MetaG | ecosystem: Environmental > Aquatic > Freshwater > Lake | place: Lake Montjoie... | reverse complement strand
CGGCAGGCGGCGGTGCGACGGTTCGGCGCCGCCGCCCGGGCCCATCCGGCCAGCTGGGAGCTGGCCCTGCGGCTGCAGCTCGGAGTAGTGGCCCGCACCGCCTGGGCCCAAGGGCGGGGGATCCGGCCCCTGTTCAGCTTCAGTGAGGGGCGCACGTTCCGCACGGGGGTCGGGGTCGAGCGGCTGCCAGGCCCCGGCGAGGAAGCCATGCTCGGCCTGCTCGCCCACTGTCACGGCTGCGGCGATCAGCAGGTGCAGAGCTTGATGCGGCTTGGCCGCTGGCAACCCTGTTTGTGCGGCTCAGGGGGGGCGTTGGCGGTGAGCGGCCCGCTCTGGATCGGTCCCCTCCAGGATCCAGCCGTCCTGGCCGCGATGGCGGCCCAGGCGAAGGAATCCCCCTGCTCGCTCGGGGTGGAGGGGGCCCGTCTGCTGGCCCGCTTGCAGGCCGATCCGGGGGTTCCCGCCCGCTGCTGGCCCACCGATCGAATCGCCCGCTGCCTCGGAGGCGGAACGCCGCGCCTCGGCGATCTTGTGGAGGCCCTGCGGGCCGCTGGCCACAGCGCCAGCGCCAGCGGTGTGATGGCGGCCCAGGTGCGCAGCGATGCCCCCTGGCCCGCCTTGTTGGAGATCGCCCGGCAGCTCACTGGTTGAAGCGGCGCTGCTGGTGTGGAGGGCGTCGGTGATTCCCCCCGGGGGGCGTCGTCCGCGCTAACCCTGGCTCGGAAAGGGCCCGTTACGCGGTGCGGCGGGGTCGCCGGAGCCTGCTAAACAGGTAAGCCGTTGCACCCCCCTGAGGGCCATGGCCTCTGAAATCTTCGGCACCGCTGCACTGTTCTGGGTGCTGATCCCCGTGGGCCTGGCGGGCGGTGCCCTGCTGCTCAAGCTCCTCAAGGATTGAGGCGCCACCACGCGTCGCGGTGGGAGCCGCCCCGATCAGCCCCCTTCCGCCGCGTCTGCTCCCTGCGCACCCCTAGGCTCGGCCGGCTGTGAAGAATGCAGGAGAGCGGCGGATGCAGGTCCTGATCGTTGGCGCCACGGGCACCCTCGGCCGCCAGATCGCCCGCCGCGCCCTGGAGTCCGGCCACGAGGTGCGCTGCATGGTGCGATCACCCCGTAAGGCCTCCTTCCTGCAGGAATGGGGGTGCGAACTCACCCGCGGCGATCTGCTCGAGCCCGACAGCCTCGATTACGCCCTCGAAGGCCAGGAGGCGGTGATTGATGCCGCCACCGCCCGTGCCACCGACAGCGGCAGCACCTACTTGGTGGATTGGACCGGCAAGCAGAACCTCTTTGCCGCTTGCCGGCGGGCCGGGGTCCGCCGCGTGGTGTTTCATTCCCTGCTCGACGCCGAACGGCACCCCACCGTGCCGTTGATGGACATCAAGGCCTGCACCGAGCAATGGCTCCAGGCCTCCGATCTGGATTACACGATTCTGCGGGGTGCGGCGTTCATGCAGGGGCTGATCAGCCAATTCGCCATCCCGGTGCTGGAGAACCAGACCGTGTGGGTGAGCGGTATGCCCACGCCGATCGCGTACATGAACAGTCAGGACGCGGCCCGGTTTTCCGTGGCGGCCCTCAGCCATCCGGAGACCGTGCGCGGATCTTTCCCGATGGTTGGTCCGCGGGCCTGGACCACCGGCGAAATCACACAACTCTGCGAGAAATACAGCGGCAAGTCCGCCCGGATCTTCCGGGTGCCTCCTCAGTTGCTCGGCCTGATGCAGGGGGTGGCCGGCTTCTTCGAGGCCAGCCTGAACGTGGCTGAGCGCCTCTCTTTTGCCGAGGTGGTGGGTGGGGGCCGCCCTCTCGACGCCGCGATGGAGCCCAGTTATGCCGCTTTCGGCCTCGATCCGGCGGAAACCACCTCGCTCGACAGCTACCTCAAGGAGTACTACGACACGATCCTGCGGCGGCTGCGGGAGATGGAGGCCGATCTCGACAAGGACGCCAAGAAGAAGCTGCCGTTCTGAATCAGGTCCTGCATCCGGATGGCCTGGGGCTGCAGGGACAAGCCGCGTCGACAGTTCGCCTGTACTATTCACTCACCTTGTTGCGTGGTTTTCCGGCCATGGCCATTGCCCAGATCAAGAATCTTCAGCGACGCCTCGGTGTGCTCGAGCAGGAGGCGGTAAGTGAAGTGAGCCGGGCCTGTGGCCATGACCTCTGGCAGAGCCTGGGTTTCGATGCCTTGGACGTGATCGAGGATGCCGACCGGCGGGCCCGGGCGAACTACTACTACGGACAGCTACAGGCTGTGCGCGAGCTCAGCGACGCCCTGGCCTGAAGCTTGGCCGCCCTCTCGGGCCCGATCCCCGTTGCGCCTGGTCCCCCACCAAGGCATCCAGGCGCCGTTCCTCGGTCTGGTTCACGGGGCGCCATTGGCCTGCAGCCAGACCCTCCAGGGTCAGGGGAGATTCCCCATCCATCAGATCGATGGCCACCCGCACCAGCCGCAGGGTGGGGAGCCCTACGGCGGCCGTCATCCTGCGGACCTGGCGGTTGCGCCCCTCGCGCAGCTGGATCTCAAGCCAGGTTGTGGGGATCGATTGTCGCTGCCGGATCGGTGGCTGCCGATCCCCCAGTTGGGGATCCGGGATTGGCTCGGCCCGGGCCGGCAGGGTTCGGCGTCCCTGGATCTCCAGTCCCCGGCGCAGGGTGTTCAGGCTGCTGTCGGTGGGTTCCCCTTCCACCTGCACCCAGTAGGTGCGCCAGTGGCCCCAGCGGGGATCGGTGAGGCGGTGCTGCAGCCGGCCGTTGCTGGTGAGCAGCAGCAGACCTTCGCTGTCGGCATCCAGCCGGCCCGCCGGGTACACCTCCGGTTCCTCGATCCAGTCGGCAAGGCAGCCCCAGGAACTGCCGGGTTCACGGCTGAATTGGCTGAGAACGCCATAGGGTTTGTGGAACAGGAGGGTGGCTGGCGAGGCGCCCGCAGGCCACGGCTTCAGGTTCCGCTGCGGGTACGCCACAGGTTCACCACGCCGATGGAGATCAGCAACAGGCCCAGATCCATCGACACCGGAGGCAAAAGCATGGATCGGGCTGCAGCGTCAGTGGGGCGACCCTAGAGCCCACCTCGGCGCGTCGGGGGGCCGCCACGGGCGCCTAAGCTGGGCGATGGCACCCGTATTGGCGCAAGTCAGCGCAGCATGATCGAGCAGCATGATTGAAACGTCTGGCGTGATTGAGAAGGAACAGGGCAACGGCTTCTACCTGGTGACCCTGGAGCAGCCGGCCGGCCACCAGTGCCTCTGCCGCGCCGCCGGCAAACTCACCAAGTTCCGGATCAAGCTGCTCGCCGGTGACAAGGTGTTGGTGGAGATCAGCCCCTACGACCTCACCCGGGGCAGGATCACCTACCGGGAACGCAACGCCGGTGCCACCGGCCCACGGCCTGCCGGCAACCGTCCTGGAGGACCCCGGCGCCGCTGAACCGGCACTTTCCATCCTGGGGATGCCCGGCAGCCGATGGATTCCTGTCGGCAGCGATCATTGATCGCTGCCGAGAGGAGCCACGGGGCTTCCTTCAGTTGTCGGGCGTCAGAGCTTCGATGGCGGCAAGGAATTCGCGGCGCTGTTTCACCCCTCGCCATTGCTGTTTCATCTCCTTCTGGAAGAAGAGTTGCACTGTGGGGGTGCCGCTCACGCCGGCCTGCTGAGCGATCTCGGGATCAGCCTCGATATCGATCTCCACGCCCTGGGCGCGGCCTTCGAGTTCCTGCAGCACACGCTTGAGCTGGGGCTTGAGTACGTGGCAGGGGCCACAGCTCGGTGAGGTGTAAACCACCAGCAGGGGTCTGGGGCTGTCGTGGTACAGCTTGCGCAGGGCGTAGGCCCCTTTCTGCCAGAGGGCCTCAGGGGTGTAGTTGGCGGCATCGCTCTCGGCTGTGCGCACCGGTTCGCCCGCGGGAGCCGGATCCACGTTCTCCCGCTGCACCGTCACCGCCAGTCCCCGGTGGGTGAGCCAGCGCTCGGCGGCCAAGGCCGCCTGGCATCCACTGGCCGCGGCGGTGATCCCCTGGCGCCATTCGGCGTCCGCCACATCCCCAGCGGCGAACACCCCGTCCAGCTCCGTTTCGGGGCGGCCGGGCCTGGTGATCAGGTATCCCCGATCGTCCAGGGGGATCTGGCCTTGCAGCAGGGCGGTGTTGGGAGTGTGTCCGATGGCATAGAAGAGCCCCCGCACGGGAAGCTCCTCCAGGCCACCCCCGATCCGGTCCCGCAGGATGATCGTGGCGAGCCAGTCGGTATCGCCTGTCGCTCCTCCCCCCGCCACATCCACCAGTTCACGGTTCCAGTGAACCTGGATCGCCGGATTGGCCAGCACCCGATCGGCCATGGCGGCACTGGCCCGCAGCCGGTCACTGCGCACGATCAGATGAACGCGGCTTCCGTACTTCGTGAGGTAAACAGCCTCCTCGCAAGCCGAGTCGCCCCCCCCGACCACGGCCAGTTCCTCGCGGCGAAACTGGGGGGTGGCGCCATCACAGATCGCACAGGCGCTGATGCCCCGGCTCCAGAATTGCTCCTCGCGGGGCAGGTGCAGACGGTTGGCACTGGCGCCGGTGGCCAGGATGAGGGTCTGGCTGTGGATGGTCTGCCCTTCGCTGGTCCGGATCCGGAAGGGACGTCCGTTGAGCGCCAACTCCTCGGCATCGGCTTCCACCAGATGGGTTCCCCAGCGGACGGCCTGGGCCTTCATCCGATCCATCAGCTCTGGCCCCAGGATGCCGTCCGGGAAGCCCGGATAGTTCTCCACATGGGTGGTGGTCATCAGCTGACCTCCCGGGATGCCCCCGGCCTGGAAGCCCGTGATCAACAGGGGATTGAGGTTCGCCCGGGCCGCGTAGATGGCGGCGGTATAACCGGCGGGCCCCGAGCCGATGATCACCACGTTTTCCACCGGTCCAACCGGCGTGGGTAGGGATCCGCCGGATTCGGGGGATGTGGAGGTGGACTGGGCTGGGGCCTCACCCATGGCGCCAAAGCGGAGCAACTATGACTTAACCCTAGGAAAGCGGCACAGCCTCTGGGCGGGCGGTCCGGGCGGAGAGGCCGAGGGGAGGTGCGGCACCATGGCCGCTAAAAATGAAATGCTGCAAATTTGCTTTAGATTTCCAGCAGTCCGTCGGTTTCGGGCCGGCCCTGCAGGGGGAAAGTGGAGGGAACCATCAGCACCGTCTCACCGAGAAGTTCAGGGTTGTCCTCCAGGCAGAGCAGCCATTCCCTGAATTCTTCGTTCAAGGCATAGCTCTCCTCAAACCGCTCCTGACCATCGAGAGCAGCACGGCGCGCCAAGGCCCAGCACACAGCAACGGTGAGTCTGCGATGCACGGAAGCGTCCATCACCGGTCATCAGGTGCCAGTACTTTCTCTGCGTCCCTGCCTTTCGTTGGTGTTGGTTGACACAACGTCGTAAATCGGACCGTTGCCGCCTGCATGGACCGATCAGGCAGGCCTGGCCAGGAAGCTAGGCAATTCCGGGCCGCCCAGGGGGATCACCGCACCCGCCCCATCGGCCAGGGCTGTCAGCGGTTCCGTACCGGATGCTCCCGGGCCGACCGTCTCCGGGGCGGTTTCGGCGGGCTGGGAGCGGATCACGTAGGGCTCACTGTGGGCCCAGGTTCGGGCATGGGCCATCAGGATCGGGTCCGCCGGGGCGTACACATACGAGGGATCCCGGGGAATGGCCTCGGCGGCCATGCGGTCTTCCTCCAGGCGCACGGCCCGAGTGATCGCCTGCACAAAACGGCTCCTGGTCACCACGGTGCTCAGGTAGGCCACCACCCGCAGCCGCGGCGCATCAAACCCCTCGGCGCACATGTCCACGCTCACCAGCCAGCGTCCCACTCCCTCGCGGAAGGATGCAAGCCGGTTGGCAGCCTGGGGATCGAGGGAATGCACCAGGATCGCCCTCTCCCCCTCCTCCCGCAGCCATTCGGCAATCTGCCGCGCGTGGTGGATGTCACGGGCAACCACGAGCCCCGCCGCTTCGGGATGGAGGCGGCTCACCTGTTCCAGCCGTCTGCGGGCCTGGATCAGCAGCCGCTGGGCGATGCCACCCCCGTCCCCCGGGCGGATGGCCCGGCGCAGGTTGCGGGCACGCCAGCTTTCCCGGGCTTCCTGCGAAAGCGGTGAGGTTTCCCGCTCCATTCCAAGGCCATCCCGGCCATGCTCCACCCAGCCGTCCTGAAAACGGAACTCCAGGGGACGCACGTCACCGGCCTGAATGAGCCGATGCGGTTCCACGCACAGATCCGGCACGATCCGTTCCACGATCCCCCCGGATTCCCGCACCGGGATCCGGCGGGCAGCGCAGAAGGCCAAGGCGTCCGCCCGGAAAGGGGTGCCGGAGAGCCCAAGCCTCAGTCGGGCCCCACTTGTGAGCGCGCTGAATCCAGGGCCCCAGCCCGTGGCTTCGGGGTTCTCCGGATCGAGGCCAAGGTGGTGCACCTCATCGGCGATGGCCAGCCAGGGTTCCCCTGCCAACCGCTCCGGCAGCTCCCGCAACAGCCGCAGCCGATGGTGTGCCGCCCCCTGATAACTGAGCAGCCAGCCATCCGGATCTCTCTCTCCCTGCCCCGCCTCCGGGCTCCCATCCCATTCCTTGATCCGCAGGCCGAGCCGCTGGGCCGCCCCTTGCCACTGCCGGGCGATCGAGCTGCGGTGGCAGAACACCACCAGGCGCTGCAGGCGCTGCTCCCGGCGCATCCGTTGGAAACCCAGCAGGGCCCCGAGGGTCTTCCCGGCTCCAGGGCCGGCATGCACCAGCACATCCCTTTGGGCCGGATCGGAGGCGTGCAGGCGCACTCTGAGGAGCTGGATGAGCTGGAGTTGCCAGTCCCGTGGCCGCAGGGGCAACGGCCGCGGGGAGGTCGTCTCCCCGCCACGGCAGCTGAGATCAAAGGAGGGAGAAGCCATCGGCCGATTCTGGGTGCGGGTGGGTTGCCGCCCTCGCCGCCTTTGGCCAGCGGGTTTGAGTATTCCTTCCCATTTGTTTCCTGGCCAGCGTCCCTAGCTTCCGGCCAGCACCTTCTCCCGGGCGTTCGGCCCCCCCGCAATGGCCCTGCCCCGTGACCCCATCGATCATCCCAGCCTCCACCTGGAGCGTTGCTGGCTCCTGGAGTGCGACATCGATCCGATGATCCTTCGCTTGCGGCTTCTGCGCCAGAGGGGGTGCCTGCCCCAGGTGCGATGCCTGGAGCAGGAGTTGTTGCCGCTGATCTGATCGCCAATGGGGTGCCCGTCGAGCTGACGGGCTGCCGCTCGCTTCAGTGCTGGGCTTCTGCGTGATTGAGCAGCAGGTGCTCCACCTCGTTGAGATCGGCGGCTGCGCAGTGGCGGGCCCGCTCAAAGTCGCCCGAGGCATCCTCGAGAAGCCGTTCGGCCATGCGATCGAGCAGATCCTCGCGCCGCTCCTGCAGGAAACCCATCAGCTCTTCTTCAATCAGGAAGCGAATTCCCTTGCCGCGCAGCGGGTTCTGCATCGCTTCGGCAAAGGTGCCCTGCACCAGTTCCTTGATGAACAGGCGTTGCACCTCGTTGCTGCGCAGGAAGCTCTCCATGGCGTTGATGGCCCCATCCACCACGGTGCGTTCCACCTCTGCCGGTTCCTCCGAGAGCTTGAATTCCCAATCGAGGTGCCGGCGCTGCCAGCCCTGTTGCTGCAGGTTGGGCATCACCGTTTGGCAGAAGCTGTCCACCGAGATTTCGTAGATCCGCTCCGCCAGCCGCTCGCACCAGCCGGTGCCGTGGGCGGCGAGGTTGCGCTCCACCTCATCCCGGGCCACCGCATGGCCGCCGTGGTGGCTGTGGCAGACGTTGTCGGGACATTCGAGGGCGGTGAGGGCCATCGGAGCTGGGCGCACGAACCCATGCCTTAGCCATCGGCATGGCGACGGACCCGGTTCTTCAGAAAAGGATCGGGATTGGCCGAAGCCTTGCCCCCCGACTCCGGCAGCGGATGGGGGAGTCCGCACAAAGGCCATGGGCAGCTTGTCGTCGAGCGGTGGGCACCCCTAACTGGAAGAAGGTTTGGAGGTCCGTGTCCTTGGTGAGATTGCTGATTCCCCGGGAGATCGCTCCGGGTGAGCACCGGGTGGCCGCCACCCCAGAAACCGTGCGCCGCCTGGTGACTCGCGCTGCTGAGGTCCATGTTGAGCAGGGCGCCGGCGAGGCCGCTGGCTTTGGCGATGCGGAGTTTGTGGGGGCCGGCGCGCAGGTGCATCCCCCCCAGGACCTGCCCTGGGCCTCGGTGGACGGCGTGCTTTGCGTGGCCCCACCAGCGCTGGAGCTGCTTGAGCGACTCAGCCCCGGCGCCCTCGTGGTGGGGCTGCTGGCGCCCTACGGGGCAACCGCCTTCACCGAGAGCCTCAACCAACGCCGGGCCTCGGCCATCGCCCTGGAGCTCCTGCCGCGGATCAGCCGCGCCCAGGCCATGGATGTGCTCTCCTCCCAGGCCAACATCGCCGGCTACAAGGCGGTGCTGCTGGGGGCAGCCGCCCTGGACCGCTACCTGCCGATGCTGATGACGGCGGCCGGCACGATCCAGCCCTCCCGGGTGCTGATCCTCGGCGCCGGAGTGGCGGGTCTTCAGTCCCTGGCCACTGCGCGCCGCCTCGGCGGAGTGGTTTACGTGTCGGATGTGCGGCCGGCCGTGAAGGAGCAGGTGGAATCCCTTGGGGGGCGCTTCATCAATCCCCCTGAGCTGGAGGAACGGCCGGCTGAGGCTGGTGGTTATGCGAAGGAGGCCTCCGAGGCGTTTCTGGAGGCCCAGCGCATCCAGCTGGCCGAGCAGCTCGCCCTGGCGGATCTGGTGATCTGCACCGCCCAGGTGCCGGGCCGGCCGGCCCCCCGGCTGATCAGCGAGGCCATGTTGGATGGCATGCGCCCCGGCGCGGTGGTGGTGGATCTGGCCGTGGCCCAGGGCGGTAACTGCTTCGGCAGCGTTCCCGGCACCACAGTCGAGCGCAAGGGCGTGAAGCTGATCGGGGCCGAGGCCCTGCCCAGCAGCGTGGCCAACCACGCCAGCGCCCTCTATGCCCGCAATGTGGCGGCCCTGATTGAGCACCTGCTGGGCGAGGAGGGCTTCCGCCTCGATCCTGCCGATCCGATTCTCGAGGGCTGTCTGCTCACCCACGAGGGTGCCTGCCTCCGCCGGGATGTGGTCTACGGCGCCGAGCCGGTGGCCCCTGTTTCCCCAACCCCAGAGGCCCCTGAGCCTGCCCTCACAGGTGGTGCCCAGCCCTCCTCTCCCACCGCTCCGACCCCCAGCCTGCGATGAGCTCCCTCTCCAATTCCCTCTGGGTGCTGCTGCTCGGCAGCCTCCTTGGGCTTGAACTGATCGGCAAGGTGCCCCCCACCCTGCACACCCCCCTGATGTCGGGGGCCAATGCGATCAGCGGCATCACCATGCTCGCTTCGCTCACCCTGCTCAGCCAGGCGGCGGGAAACCCTGCCCTGCTGGCGATCGGGGCCCTTTCACTGGGTTTCGCCCTTTACAACGTGGTGGGTGGCTTCCTGGTGACGGACCGGATGCTGGCCATGTTCCGGCGTCGCTGATCCCGCAACCAGAAGCCCTTGAGCTTCGTCTCGAGGGCTGGGAGTCCGGTCATGGCGCCGGCCATCTCCATCTCTCCGCATCGCCTTCCACTCAACCCGCGCGGGTGACCCGCTTGCTGCCGTGAACTCCCTCTCGATTGATCTGTTTACCGACGCCATCGATCTGGTGGCGGTTCTGCTGTTGGCCCTGGGGCTCAAGGGGCTCTCCAAGGTGCGCTCCGCCAGGGCGGCCAACGGATTGGCGGCCCTGGCCATGGGCCTGGCCGTGGTGGGGCTGCTGATTGAGCTTCACCCTTCGCCGATCACCTGGCTGTGGATTGCGGTGGGTTCGGCCCTCGGTGGCCTGGCCGGGGTGGTCACCGCCCAGCGGGTGCCGATGACCGCCATGCCCGAAGTGGTGGCCCTGTTCAACGGCTGCGGCGGCATGGCCTCGCTGCTGGTGGCGGTGGGGGTGGCTCTCTTTGCCTCCCAGGATTCCGGCATGGTGGAGCTGGTGTCGATCGCGATCTCGGTGTTCGTTGGCGCGATCACCTTCAGCGGCTCGATCGTGGCGATGGCCAAGCTGCAGGGCTGGCTCGACACCCCCGCCTGGACCCAGAGCTCCCTGCGCCATGGCGTGAACATCGCCCTGGCCCTGCTCTGTCTTTTGGGAGGCGTGCTGATCCCGGCCCATCCCGCCGGCTGGCCCCTCGCTCTCCTGGTGGCTGCCTCCACCCTGCTGGGCATCGGCGTGACCCTCCCGATCGGTGGCGCTGACATGCCGGTGGTGATCTCGCTGCTCAACTCCTATTCCGGCGTGGCCGCGGCGGCCGCCGGCTTCGTGGTGGGCAGCCAGCTGCTGATCGTGGCCGGCGCCATGGTGGGCGCGGCGGGCCTGATCCTCACCCAGGTGATGTGCACGGCCATGAACCGCTCTTTGGTGAGCGTGCTGTTTGGTGGTGCCCTCGGAGCGAGCGGCGGTTCGGTCGGCGGCGGCGGCAGTGAGGCGGGCTACACCCGCATCACCAGCTGCAGCCCTGAGGAATGCGCCATGGCCCTGGAGCAGGCCGAGCGGGTGGTGTTCGTTCCCGGCTACGGCCTGGCGGTGGCCCAGGCCCAGCACGCCCTGCGCGAGCTGGCCAAGCTGCTTGAAGCCCATGGCGTGGAGGTGAGCTATGCCATCCATCCGGTGGCGGGCCGCATGCCCGGCCACATGAATGTGCTGCTGGCGGAGGCCGATGTGCCCTACGAGCAGCTGGTGGAGATGGACATGATCAACCCCGAATTCCCCCGCACCGATGTGGTGATCGTGCTCGGCGCCAACGATGTGGTGAACCCCGATGCCAAGAGCGATCCCTCCAGCCCCCTCTACGGCATGCCGGTGCTTGAGGTGGACCAGGCCCGCCAGGTGTTTGTGGTGAAGCGCAGCCTCGGCGCTGGCTACGCCGGCATCGCCAACGCCCTGTTTGAACTTCCCCAGACGGCGATGGTGTTCGGCGATGCCAAGGCGGTGCTCAACGGCCTGCTCAGCGAGCTGCGCAGCCTCGGGGTGGGCAAGGCTGTGGCGGGCAAGAAGGAGAAGGTGGCCGCCTGAGGGTTCCGCCCTGATGGTTGGCTTTCCTGGTGGGTTGGCCTGGAGGCTCAGGATCGCCGCTCAGGCTTGCTCGCCATCCCTGCACCCTGGCGCTTCTGTGGCCAGGTGGTTCCGCCCCACCACCCAGTCCTCAATCGGCATCCCGCCAATCACGTGCTGCCGCAGGATCGCCTCGATCCGCTCAGGTGTCACGCCGCCGTAGATCGTCCCATCGGGCCAGATCAGCAGGATCGGCCCCTCGGCGCAAATGCGCAGGCAGTCGGCCTTGGTGCGCAGCACGATGCCCTGCTCCCGGGCAGGGTCTTCCAGGCCCAGCTCACGCACCAGCTGCTTCAGGCGGTTCCAGCTGGCGGCGCCCAGTTCGGGATTGGGGCAGCAGAGGGCCTTGCTGGGGGTGGCGCAGAGCAGCAGGTGGTGGCTGACGCGGCTCATTCAGCTGCCCTTTCCGGCGATGGCCTGCTCCAGGCGTGCCATCAGCTCCCGGCTGGCCTGGGGGTGGCCCTTCACCTGAAGCTCGCCGCTGGCGGGCCAGAAGTTGATGTGCTCACCGCCCTCGGTGCTGAAGCTCTGCAGGGGCCCTTCATCGATCCAATGGCCCTGGAGGTGGAGCAGGGTGATCAGAGCCTTGAGATCTTCGAGTGATCCTTGAAACGCCATGGCAGGGCGGGGGTGTTGCGGGGGGATCGAACACTTCAGGCCGGCAGCGCGGCGGGCGTGGCGGCCTGGAGCGTGGCAGTCGCCTCAAGCACAGCCTGGCGGGCCCAGGCATCCACCGCCAGCACATCGGCCAGCGCGGGTGTGGCGGTGAGATCGTTTTTGTGGCGCTCGCAGACGCGTTCGATCAGGTGGGGGATGGCGAGGAAGGGAATGCGTTCCTCAAGAAACAGGGCCACGGCCTGCTCGTTGGCCGCATTGAGGGCCGCAGGCATGGTGCCGCCCGCCCGGCCGGCGGCGTAGGCGAGCTCCATGCAGGGGTATTTCTCCCGGTCGGGGGTGCGGAAGGTGAGCTGTCCAACTTCGGTGAGGTCGAGGCGGCGCCAGGGTGTTTCGAGCCGCTCGGGCCAGCTGAGGCAATACAGGATCGGCAGTTTCATGTCCGGCCAGCCCAGCTGGGCCAGCACCGAGGAATCGGCCAGCTCCACCATCGAATGGATGATCGACTGGGGGTGGATCACGATCTCGATGTGGTCGTAATCGAGGCCGAAGAGATAGTGGGCCTCGATCACCTCCAGGCCCTTGTTCATCAGGGTGGCCGAATCCACGGTGATCTTGCGGCCCATGCTCCAGTTGGGATGGCTGGTGGCATCCGCCACGGTGGCCTTGGCGAGGTCGGCGGCGGGCCAGTCGCGGAAGGCGCCGCCGCTGGCGGTGAGCTGGATGCGGCGCAGCCCCGGGGTGGGAACGCCCGTGGAGAGTCGGGCGGTGTCGGCCCAGGGGGTGCCCTGCAGGCACTGGAACAGGGCTGAATGCTCCGAATCGGCGGGCAGCAGACGGCTGCCGCTCGCCTCCAGCTCCGGCAGTACCACCGGCCCGGCAGCGATCAGGGTTTCCTTGTTGGCCAGGGCGATGTCCTTGCCGGCCTTGATCGCCGCCAGGGTGGGAAGCAAGCCGGCGCAGCCCACGATCCCGGTGACCACAAGATCGGCGCTGCCCCAGGCCGCGGCGGCGCAGAGGCCATCGCTGCCTCCAAGCAGTTCCGGCATCCGGGCTGGTCGCAGGCCGGGTTCAAGGGCTTCAAGGCGCTCGCGCAGCTCGACGAGCTTCTCCGGATCGGCCAGGGCCACCGCCTCGGGCTGGTGGCGCACGATCTGCTCCACCAGCAGGTTGAGGTTGTTGCCGGCGGTGAGGGCCACAACCTGGAAGCGCTCGGGGAACTCCAGGGCGATCTCCAGGGTCTGGGTGCCGATCGAGCCGGTGGACCCCAGCACGGACAGGGCTTTCACGCTGGGGCTCCCGGACTTGCGGCACCAGTTTCTCACTGCAGCTCCAGAGGCCTGCTCAGGGAGCTTCCGAGAGCGAGGCCGCTGTGCTGCAGCGGCCCGACCGCGCAGCCCGATCGAGCGTGTTCATCCGCTTGAGCCTCCAGATCTTGGCCGAGCCTGCGGATTTTGGATCGGGGTCGCCAGGGGCTCGGTTCCGGCCGATCGGAAGCCTTGACGGGCTCTGGGGTGGCGGCGGTCGCGTCGGCCCGGCCTTACCCGGCTGGCTGTAACCGCTGGTGTGATCGGGGCTTCTGCAAGGCTGGCGCCATCCCACAGCCCAATCCGATGGCCGCCCTCCCCCCCTGGCTGCAGCGCTGGAACTTCATCGAGCGGGCCCGGCTGGAGCGCCAGCTCTGGGAGGTGTTCCAGGCCGGAGGTGACCTGGACGCCCAGGTGGCCGAATGCCGCGCAGCCGTGGCGGCGGGGGAGCGGGATCGCGCCTTTCAGCTGGAGGTGTGGGAGACAACCCTGCGCCGCATCCGCAAGATCGAGATCCTGATGCGCGATCAGCAGGCGCCGCCTGAAGCTTGAGGGAGGGATGGGGTGACGGACACCCCGGCACGATCGTCCGGTGAGGGCGCGGGCAGGGGCTGGGCAAGGATTCGGGGCACCCGTGGCCTCTCCGGGATAACCCCCGTCAGGGTCGCGATCGGTGCCCTCCGGTGTGTCATGGCGCCGGAGGCAGCGGCGCTGCGGAGGCAGGGTTGAGCGGCGGCCTCAGTGGCGCAGCCATTCGGTGACACCGCCGGGGCGATCGATCAGCTCAACGCCCACCGCCTTCAACGCGTCACGGATTCGGTCGGCTTCGGCGAAATCGCGGGCGGCCTTGGCGCTTCGCCGCTGCTCGATCAGGGCGGCGATGGCGTCGTCCTCCAGTCCTTCATGGCCGGAGGGTTCGGAGGCGCCGGCCTCGTG
>Ga0114972_10002407_pt1 | contig 14042 bp, 14 predicted proteins | sample M_140807_EF_Meta_FD_87354 | JGI IMG/M metagenome (GOLD analysis project Ga0114972, IMG submission 87354) | Freshwater microbial communities from Lake Montjoie, Canada to study carbon cycling - M_140807_EF_MetaG | ecosystem: Environmental > Aquatic > Freshwater > Lake | place: Lake Montjoie... | reverse complement strand
TTCATTTTCTCTCTTCTGCCTCTTAGCCTCCTTCCTTTGCTCCTTCGCCAGCCCCCCCTTCTCTCTTTCGAGCTCCTCGTCTCTCTCTGCCTCCTTAGTTTGCTTCTTTGCCTGGCTCTTCTTCTCTCTTGCAACCTCCTCCTCCCTCTCTGCCTCCTTCCTTTGCTTCTTTTCCAGCTTCTTCCTCTTTCGTTCGCCCCCCTCGTCTCTTTCTACATCATCGTCGCCCTCAACGATATCCAGTTTTTCGGAGACTTTAAATGGCTTTGCCGAACTTGCACCTGCTACCTCCGCGCGCTCCCACTTCCCCGGTTGGTCGCGCCGTGCGCGCATTCCAAGACGCTGCCCCCCTGTCTCTTGGAAAAGTTTTTGATAAAAGGATTGCACATCCATAATCTCGGACTGACTTTCAGGCTCAGCCTGGTTCACTTCACGGTCTCTTTTCTTAGCTCGCTTTGTCTCGGGCACGCCGCCACACTCATCGCAGTCGCTGTCTTCTTTTGAGAGGGATTTCACGGCTGCTTTCCCACCTATGCTGGCCCCCGAAAAAGGATCTCCAGAGGCAATTCCAAGAAACCATTGATCGTTATCTTTACTAAACTCAACCTTTTTGAACCCCAGGGCTGAAGTGTCGTCCTTTTTTACCACCTTGATGTGCGTTTTCATACCATCCTCCTGCTTTCCCAAACCTCCGCCCTTCCAACCCTGCTTCTCCAACAATCGCTGGGCCCAACTTGAAGGACCTTGACTTGCACTTTCTACCATCTCTTTGGATGCTTTATATATGTCCTTCTTGCGCATATTATAAGTTCAAAATACGGGGACGGTTTCATTTTCGTCATATTGCTCGTGTGCCTGCCTCCCATGGGTCGAGGGCCAACCACTTCCTCCCTCCCATTGTTTCCCTAGGTCTCGCCTTCCGCGATACTCGCTATTAACCTACAACTTTTCTTTTAGGGGTGGTGGTAGTAGCGAGGGTTCGTTCATCTTCCAGCAGCTTGTCCAGGCAAACACCTTTCAAATGCCGATATTGGTCTATCCAGTCATGGTTTTCCGCATAGATACTTGTACGCGTTTTTTCTCCACCTTATCACCATCAATGCCCTCACCTCTAATCGTAGGAGAGTCACTCCCGTGCGGAGCTGCCCAGTTAGGTGGAGGGGTGCCAAAGGAGTCTTGTACAGCCCCAGCGTCTGCAAATACCGTGCCGATTTCCTAACCTCGCGCCTGTAGGGTCATGAAAAAATAAGATCCCCGCCAGGGAGAAGACTACAGACATTTGCATAGACAAGGGAACAGGAGAAGCATGTGCGATAAGACTTTGGAAGAGTAGGGGGTCGGTCGGCCAATAAAAGGCTGCGCGCGACACGCGACGAAACCCTTTCAATGAGTGTCATAATGGGGCTACTATAACATATTAGTATAGTAGTCCCCTCTCCTTTCAGCATCCATCTTTTAATTATATGCAAGGTGGAAGAGCCCATTATATATCCAGTCCTCATCCGGGATCCAATCGGTCATTCAAAGGAAGTAACAGCGAGATTCGCTAAGGCCGCTCTGATCCCTTCATCCTTTACCCCTAAAATCCGCGCTCTCCCGGGTGCTTGTTCGCTTTGAAATCCACCCGTGTTGGCCGTCGTGAGTGCTAGAACTATGGCCTCTCTGTGCCCCACCTTATCCACGCCAGCCTCTTTCAGCGCTTTTCTCACGCTGTCTTCGTCAGATGCTGCCATGGCTTTGAGGAGCTTTAATGAGCCTAGCGCCTCTGACGCAAGGGCAGGAAAAACATGCTCAAGCCCCAAACCTTTCAGTAACTCTTGAAGGCCGTTTGCGTCAGAGTCGAGCACTAACTCCCCCGTACACTCGCTCGCCAACCCATCGTCCTCTATTGTAGTAACATGCCCCAATGTGTGCTCGGGGCTGGCTGAGATAAATTTTCCCCTTGCAGAAGCACCCCCGCCTGCATTTTTGTTCAGTTTGGAAGACTTGCGCCCCTGATATAGCCTCTGGGTTTTGGGGGCTGCCGCAGGGACCCCGGACGATGTTGCGATACCTCTGCGACGAAGTCCGTCGTCGCCACCTCCTCCTCCTCCTTCTGAGAAACCCTCGTCCCGCTGCAAAGGGCGCACCATAACTGCCAGATCATCGGGGCCCATGATATCTGTACCGATTAGTGATCCAGCAGAGTCCGTTGTTTGGCTTCGGCTCTGTGGGGCTGAGCTAGGGAGAGGAATCTGCCAGTTAAACAATGAGCGAATCCTGTCACACAAGTAGGATTGGGCGTCACAATTTTCAGCTTCTGTCGTTTATTTACACACATAGAGCAAAGGAATAATATGAAAAGCAAACTTACGGTTCTCTGGTACCTAAAAAGTGAGGAGGCTCCAATGGCTTAGCACTAGGAAGTGGTGGGCTGAGTGGCTTTGGGGCCACCTTAGAATACATTATGGAGGTAGTCGTCACGTAAAAACCAATCAAGAAAAAAAAGCACACGCACACAGCTACGGTCCAACTATCTCTGGATAAAAAATACCGAAGTACGCATATGAAAACAGTGAAGAGCGCGGCTTCGGGGACTCTCAAACGCATTTCTGAACATGACACTCAAGAAAAAGAACAAAAAAGAAAGAAGAAAGCAAACAGGCAAAAGAACAAGGCACACATTTCTTAGGCCCGATAAATACAACAGCATGCAGTGCATAAGGCTTTCTCCAATTGCGTGTCGCTTTGTTCAACGCACTTTTGCGACATTAGCGAAGTTTAATTGGGAGGACCCATTGTCCTTGGATGAATCCCTGACAGAGGAGGAGCGAGCGATACGTGACTCTGCTGCCTCATACTGCCAGAGTTCCCTTCAGCCGCGCGTCAAGGAGGCCTTTCGCCACGAGAAATTCCACAGGGAAATAATGAGAGAGATGGGCTCTCTGGGTTTGTTGGGGGCCACGGTTGAAGGCTATGGTTGCGTTGGCGCTAGCTATACAGCGTATGGCCTCGTTGCTCGAGAAGTTGAGCGGGTAGACAGTGGGTATCGCTCCGCGATGTCCGTTCAGAGCAGCCTAGTAATGCACCCAATCTATAAATTTGGTTCATTGGAGCAAAAGGAGGAATATCTTCCGCAGTTGGTGAGTGTTTTCCTGCCTTGGGAGTATTTCTCCGGAACGTTTCTCCGAGCGTGGCACGTCCTTGTCCCCTCGCCCAGCGACGCAGCTCTTCGTTTTATATAACAATAGCCTTCACCACACCCCACTTTGTGAATTTAGGCGAAAGGTGAGCTGGTAGGCTGTTTTGGTCTGACTGAGCCCAACCATGGAAGTGACCCCTCGGGCATGGAGACGCGAGCCACCCGCGTGTCCGGAAGCACAGACTGGGAACTTTCTGGTGCGAAGACATGGATCACTAATGCCCCCATTGCTGACATTGCCGTGGTGTGGGCAAAAACTTTTGAAAACGGCAAGGCGGGGGGCGTGCGGGGGTTCATTGTGCCCAAGGGCGCGCCTGGGTTTTCAGCTCCTAGGATAGAGGGAAAGTTTTCTCTGCGAGCAAGCGATACCGGGTCCCTTTTTTTTGACCAAGTTCGCCTGCCAGGGACTGCCATACTCCCCGGGGTCTCGGGCATGTCTGGGCCCTTCTCCTGCCTCAATAGTGCAAGGTTTGGAATAGCCTGGGGAGCACTGGGGGCGGGCGAGTTTTGTTTTCATGCGGCGCGAGAGTACGTTATGTCTCGAAAGCAATTCGGACACCCCTTGGGAGCTAATCAGCTCGTACAGCTCAAACTCGCCAACATGCTCACAGACCTAGCTACGGCTCAGGCCACTGTTTTGCGGGTGGGAAGAATGCGAGAGCTTGCCAAGGAGGTGCACAGCGCCGCTGCTCCCGGGGAGGAGAGGCTGCCAGACGACGCTCCTGTGGAATTAATTTCTTTGGTGAAGAGGAACTCTTGTTCTACCGCCCTTAAAATTGCGCGCGAGGCTCGGGATATGTTGGGTGGGAATGGTATTTCTGATGAGTACCACGTAGTGAGGCATATGTGCAACTTGGAGGCGGTGAACACCTACGAGGGAACGGAGAGCATTCACGCCTTGACCCTTGGGAGGGCTATCACAGGCATACAGGCCTTCCGACCTTTGGGGGACGCTAAGTAGAAAGTTCGGCGGATTCTAAAAAAATGTTTAAAACACTGTGTATAAACTAACTCCACACAAAAAGGGGCTCCTGCTCCCCGATAACCCTTTCAGGGTCAGCTGCAAACTTTGGCGCGCCTTCTTCCATTGTGCGAGCTAGCCCTTCCGCGCCGCTCTCACTGTACACGTAATTCACCATAAAGCCGGCACTACGCTTTAAACCACCAGCAGTTGTATCGGCCCCACCACAAATTCTACCCAATTTGGCCCCATTCCCAAAATGAAAGGCAGCCACTCGACAAGCTGGGCCTCGCCCGCTTGCATCCCTAGCGTGAAGAATGTATGCTGCAAGGGCTCGGGAAGCAGCCTGATTTATTGCGTTGCCCTCCCCATCCCCCCTCTTCCACCAATGGCTACCCATCAAACTACCGTACAGACGCGTGTCTTCATCCCGAAGCCAATTCATGAAACCTGGCACGGGAGAAAGTGTGCAAAATGTGCGAAGACTGGGCGCACTGTGAGCCAGAGTACTAGCCAGTGAGTAAATTATCCGAGTGCCCAGTTTTAGGCCCTTCGCTACGGAGGCTGGGGAACCCACGGAGTAAAAGGCCGCAGTGGTTGGTGTGGGTAGTAGAGGGGTCATGATAGGAGGCTCCATCCGTGCGTCCCCATCCAGCATGTCACTAATTTTCCATACACCTTTGCGAAACGCTGGTGGGGATGAGGTCACACCTGGGCCGGCCCCACCAGACTGGGCTTCCAGCCAATGAATCGAGGGAGGCATACCACTCAACAAAGCTGTGTATAGCACCGCCAACAGCTCCTCCGGTTTAGAATGATGGTGAAGACCATGCACAAGTCTCCGCCACCCAAATTTTATCGCAAAGTCTCTGGGGTCCTGACTGGGGCGCACTGTCTCTCCCAACTCTGCAGAGGTTACCAGAGAGCGCATCCATGGGTCAGAGCAGTGGGGATCCAGCTGTTGAATAGGGGTGAAAGCAGGTCCGTACAAAATTTTCAGTAATTTGAGGGCTGCCAAGTCTACCTCTCGGGCCCACGGGCTAAGGTTTCCCGACTCAAAGGAGGAACAACGGGAGCGAACATTTGATAAAAAGGGCAGCACTTTTTCGGAGCATTGCGATACGCGGCTGAATGAAGAATAAATTTCCCCGCTCGCATGCAACTGGGAGAGAGATGCGATCTGAGCCTCTTTACTGCTGCTCAGATAAGAGTTTACTGAAGAAGCCACATGAGTCGTGGGAGCATCTCCCATCACGAGTGAGGCTATTCCGCGAACGTAACCTTGGCGAATACGCATTTGACCCGGTCTCATATTAAACACAGGTAATTTTTTAGAATCCAGTTAGAATCAGGAATGAAACCGTCAATTTGGGTATCCTCTTTTATCCCACTTCATGCCTTCATGGGGATTGCTTTTGTTGGGACCCCCAGGTAGCGGGAAGAGTACCTTGTGTGCGAGTTTGTTGGACATTTTACGCGCCATGGGCCGCCCAGCGACAGCAGTTAATCTGGATCCAGCAAATGAGACACCTGGTTATGAGGCTGGGGTGAGTTTGGGCGAGCTTATCACGGTATCTGACGCCATGGAAGCATATGGTTTGGGGCCAAACGGCGCTTTGCTTTACTGCATTGAATTTTTGTGTGCAAATAGAGAGTGGCTCGAGGGAAAACTGGCGCCCTTGGTTCAAGATGGAGAATATTTGGTGATCGATTGCCCTGGGCAGGCTGAATTGTATACGTCTCACGAGGGCCTCTCCACCCTCCTCACTCCCTTAATACGCTCTTTAGATTTAAGACTGGTAGCTTTGCATCTTGTTGATGCCCACCACTGCTCAGACCCCGCAAAGTTCATAGCTGGGGCTCTCCTGGCATTGCAGGCTATGACAAGGCTTGAGCTTCCGCATATAAATGTGCTTTCGAAGTCAGACCAAGATCAACACTTTGAGGGCGCACGTGAGTGAGCAAATTCTTTATCCTTCGCCACTATCACAAGCGACGACACGAACGCGCATAATAATAGATAAATTTTCACTCGGTTCACTCTACATTTTCGCTCTCCCGCCTCGGATCGCAGCCTACGGTCTGGATACCTTCACGGAGCATCTAGAGATACGAAACATCCTCCCCTTCCAGGAAGTAGAGGAAGATGGCGGGGCGATAACATCTTCACAGGGTGGTGGGCTGATGGCCTCTAGAGAGGCTATCAACCAAGTTGCTCCCAGGACCGCCGCATTTCTCAAGAAGTTTCGAAAGCTCAATGAGGCCCTGGTGGAGGTTATCGAGGACTACAATATGGTTTCATTTGTTGCTGCGAGCTGTAGGGATGAATCCTCCATACAAAGGCTCCTCAAAGCTTGCGACAGTGCCACATTCTTTATCCCCACGAGAGGACGGGTGCCACCGCCTCCTGAAGACGACCCCTAAGTTTTGGTCTGGATTAGAGAAAGCTCTTAAAGAAACCCCAGACTGTGTCAAGAATTGATTTTTCAGCTGCTGGAGGGGCGCAACCCAAGGCCTGGAAAACCCAAGGGACCACCCTGCATGCCACGCTATTGCAGGCCGTCAACCACATGATAACTCCAATAGCTGTACCCCCGTAGCTCAGATAAAACCATCCCAGTGGCCATAGAGATAATTTTGTCACGAGCACCATGGGAGTGGACCAGTACACGTAAACAAAACCCACAGTGAGTGCAGGTTGCGCGTAATTGGAGAGAAGTGTTGCGTAGTCAGGGCCTTGAGTTTGGGGCTGTATGACCTTACCATCTGCACTATAGGCTTTTTGTTTGCCCATTAAAAAATTCAATTCCTTCTCCAGCTTGATGCACTCTCTCTCATTCTTTGACTTGGACACGAAGTCGGTCATCTGAGCGCGAGCTGCCTTCAAGGACTCGAGGGAATCCTCCAAAAATGCCTGTCGAGGACTCTTTAAACTACGGATATATTGAAAATAGCATATCAAAATTCTAAGAACTAGGAAAGTGCTGGCGATTACTAATGCAGGGTACATTTCTATTTTATATATACCACCAAAAAACGACGTTACCGGTTTTTTTCACCGGCTGCGGGTGGATGCCTAACCCACACACACAATCTTTCTCCAGCTTTAGATTCCCCTACCATGGTGTGAGTATAAATGATTTGTCGTTTGCTGAAGCGCAATTATTTTTGTTTTCCTCGTTATCACTTGGTGTTCCTTCGTATAGCCGACTTGCGCACTCACAATCCTTGTACCCTTTCCCCCCACTACCCCAACTCACACCCTCGCAGTAACTTTGTGAGTTTTTCATTTTTATTTCTCTCTCTCTGCCAGTGTATAAAATGCCACTGCCTCTGTGTATCCAGCTACCTAGTCCGTCCATCCTTTTACTCACTGTACGCTCGCGCCTTACCCTATGCAGACTGTCGACCAGCTTCGCGCCATCATGGACTTCACGTCCAACATCCGTGAGTATCCCCCCCCCCCTTGCTGATTTCGCTCCTTTTTTTCTCGCCCGGGGACAAGTTATACATACGTATGCTCATGCCACTTGCTAACCCTCGATGATCCGGCAATTTTGCAGGCAACATGTCCGTGATTGCCCACGTGGACCACGGTAAGTCCACCCTCACTGACTCCCTCGTTCAGAAGGCCGGCATTATCTCCGCCGCAGCCGCGGGCTCCGCGCGATTCACGGATAATCGTGCTGATGAGGCCGAGCGCGGTATCACTATCAAGTCCACGGGGGTGTCCATGTACTTTGAGTACGATTACCCCACGGAGGTCAAGGCTGACGCCGAGGATGCCGACGACTCAGCGGACGCCGTTGCGGCCAAGAAGGCCCAGGAAGAAGCGCAGGCTAAGGCTCTTGCAGAGGCTGCCCAGCTCGCCGAGGACGTGAGTGCTTCCCGCCCCCTTTCCCTCTGCTCTGCGCGCGCTTGTTTCATCACAACTAGCCTAGCACCTCTCACCCAACAAGAACACCCCTCCCTGCGCCCTCGCCTCCCATGGTATGCAGTCTGGAATTGAAATTTCCGATAAGTCCTTCTTAATCAACTTGATTGACTCCCCGGGGCACGTGGACTTTTCCTCCGAGGTGACTGCGGCTCTGCGTGTGACGGATGGCGCCCTTGTCGTGGTGGACTGCGTGGAGGGTGTGTGCGTGCAAACGGAGACTGTGCTGCGCCAGGCCATTGGGGAGCGCATTCGCCCCGTGCTAATTCTCAACAAAGTAGACAGGTGCATCCTGGAGCTGCAGCAGCCCCCTGAGGAGGCCTACCAGGCCTTCTCCAAGGTGGTGGAGAACGTGAACGTGGTAGTGACCACCTACAATGACCCCGCCCTGGGTGACATCTCCTTGGACCCCATCAAGGGCAAGGTGGCCTTTGGCTCTGGGCTCCACTGCTGGGGCTTTACCCTCAAAAAGTTTGGGAAAATGTACGCCGCAAAGTTCAACATTTCCCGCTTCAAAATGGTTCGCCGCCTCTGGGGGGAGATGTTTTACAATAAGAAGGGTGAGTGGAAGCGTGCCTCCCTGGCGGGGGATAAGGAGTGGACGCGTGGTTTTGTGGGCATGGTGCTCACCCCAATTTACCAGCTCTTTGACGCCGTGATGACGGAGAAGAAAGAAAAGTTTGAAAAAATGCTCGTGGCGCTGGGGGTCACCCTCAACTCGGCTGACAGGGAGCTCCAGGGTAAGCAGCTCCTCAAGCGCACCATGCAAAAGTGGCTCCCTGCTGGTGACGCCATTCTTGAAATGATTGTGCTCCACCTGCCCTCCCCCCGTGACGCACAAAAGTACCGCACGGAAACCTTGTACGAGGGCCCCATGGACGACCCCTGTGCCATTGGTATGCTCAAGTGCGACTCGTCAGCCCCGCTCATGTTGTACGTGTCTAAAATGGTGCCCACAAGCGACAAGGGCCGCTTCTACGCCTTTGGTCGCGTTTTCTCTGGGAAGGTGGCCACGGGCCAAAAGGTGCGCATCATGGGCCCCAACTATGTTCCCGGGAAAAAGTCCGACCTCTGGCTGAAGAACATCCAACGCACCGTCATCATGATGGGCGCCAAGGCCGAGCCCGTGCCGGACGTGCCCTGCGGCAACACCTGCGCCCTGGTGGGCGTGGATCAGTACCTCGTTAAAACTGGTACCATCACTGATTTTGACGATGCCCACAACATCCGCGTGCTCAAGTTCTCCGTGTCGCCCGTGGTGCGCGTGGCCGTGGAGTGCAAAAACTCTAGCGACCTCCCCAAGCTCGTGGAGGGCCTCAAGCGCCTGGCAAAGAGCGACCCTCTGGTGCTCATCACCCAGGAGGAAACCGGCGAACAAATTATCGCTGGCGCGGGGGAGCTTCACTTAGAAATCTGCCTCAACGACCTTCAGAACGACTTCATGGGGGGTGCCCCCCTCAAGATCTCCGACCCTGTGGTGGGTTTCCGTGAAACCGTCACTGCAGAGTCCAACCAGGACTGCCTCGCAAAGTCACCCAACAAGCACAATCGCTTGTACATGCGTGCCGCACCCATGGACACTGGGCTGCAGGCTGACATTGAGGCCCAGGAGTTCCTACCCCAGCCCAAGGACGCCAAGGTCCAGGCAAAGGCCATTGCTGAAAAGTACGGCTTTGACGCGGAGGACGTGGGCATCAAAAAGCTGTGGTGCTTTGGCCCCGACGGAAATGGCCCCAACTGGGTTCTCGACTCCACCCGCGCCGTGCAGTTTCTCAATGAAATCAAGGAGTCCGTGGTGTCTGGCTTCCAGTGGGCCTCTAAAAACGGACCCCTCTGCGCAGAGCCCATGCGAGGTGTTATTTTCAAACTGCTGGACGTCACTCTCCACGCGGATGCCATCCACAGGGGTCAAGGGCAGATCATGCCTTGCGCGCGCCAAGTTATGTTTGCATGCATCTACACGGGGGCCCCCACCGTCATGGAGCCTGTGTACATGGCTGACATCTCCTGCCCCACGGATGAGGCCGGCTCCGTGTACTCCCTGCTGGCGCTGCGGCGCGGGCAGGTTGTGGAGGAAATCCCTCGTGTAGGGACTCCCATGACAGCCATCCGTGCGCACCTTCCAGTGCAGGAGTCCTTTGGCTTTGTGGGGGCACTGCGTGCTGCCACGGGTGGAAAGGCCTTCCCCCAGTGCTCCTTTGATCACTGGGAGCCCATGTCTGGGAACCCTCTCGAGGCCGGGAACAAGGTGTTCGACGTTGTGCGAAACCGTCGCAAGGGCAAGGGACTCAAGGAGGACCTCCCCCCCCTGGAAGAGTACCTGGTGAGTGATGCTACACAAACCCAAAGTGCCTCTCGTTTCTTCTTCTTGTGTTCACCTTTCGTGGCCCTTAAGAAAACTAACCCAACTACACGCACACCCTCCACGCCGCCACATAACAACAACAACATGAACACCCCCCTACCTACCTCATTGTGTGCAGGACAAGCTCTAAGCAATGCGCACTGCAAGACTCTCGCAGCTGCTGTAAGAATATATCAATTTATACTTATATCATCATCACGTTGTACTTGCGCTATGCGGAAACGCGCAATAAGGTTGGTTACCAGCCTACTTATCCGTGTCGCATAAAACGCAGAAAAGCGTGTTTTCCTCGTTATCCGCGTACGTGCACCGACTGCAGACCCACGTTTTCACGCGGCCCTCCGTTAGCACTTCGTCCACCAGTACGCAGTCCGTTTCATAATCGGCTGCCTTGCGACTTTCCTGTTTATTCTTTTTTATTGCGGGTGCAGAATGCACACCGGGAATTTCATGTACCGCCACCGCTGCTGCCGTGTGCCTGGGTCGTTTTCTTAGAGGCTGTTCAACTAATGAGGAGTACGAGAAGGGGCCAGAAGATGTAACGGGAAAGGAAGACATGGCTGAAGAAAGCACTACCGCTTCGCCGTCGCCTTGAGTGCTTGCGCCGGCACTTGTCTTTCGTGGCATCAAAAATTCAACGTCAAGCTCTGGGTCAAGTTGTATGAGTAATCCATAAAGATAAGGGTCCTCGGCGTTCAATTTTTTTAAGGCGACTAAGGCGTTACTCAACACGGCCTTGAAAACCTTAACGTCTTTCCTTACCGACAAGTAAGCATCCAGGTGGGCCCCCGTATTCCCTGCTTTGTTCAAAAAAAGCAGCAAAGTCAATAAGGAGGAACCAGAAATATTGTGGGTGTTGCTGTCAAGACGCTTTGAATGATAAAGACCTTCAAGTGTCTTGCTTAGGCCAGAACGATTTTCTCCCAGTTTAGTCAACGGAATTAGAGGCTCTCCATCTATTGCAAGCGTACTCGTTAGAAATGTTTCCAGGTGCATCCGAAAGTAAAGCAGACACGTTCGCCAACCATAAGTTGAATTTAATTCCATGTGAACGAGTAAAAAAGGTTAGCAACTAGACCTAATAACCTAACCCTTTTTTTTTCCTCTGAGAAAGTGTCCAAATCCAATAAGGCCTTGCCTACACTAAAACACTCCCAGCCGAACCCAGGGTAGGACTAGCGTACCGTTTTCCCTAGCGTACCCACAGGACAAAAGGATGCAGCGATATCTTGGCTCCCTTTTCCTGGTAGCAGTGTATGGCGAAGCCTTGGAGTGTACATCATGGTCTTCAGAGCCCAGCTGGCCGACGTATCACATAATAAACCCCGTGTCCCGCAATGCAGACGGCGTACTTTCAGTTCAGCCACTCAATGATGCCAATGCAATATATATGTACAAGGGAATATATCATGCTATGTGTCAAGAGGGCGGAGGAAATTTTACACATGCCGTCTCCAACGATCTCGTGCATTGGTATCATTTGAAAAATGCTCTCTCTCCAGAGCCTAACACCACTTGGAACTATAAGGGGGCCTGCGATGGCACTGTGAGTTTTCCGAAGGGGGGGCCAGGAGAAGGCCCCGTGGTTTTGTTCGGAGCAGACTGTGCCATACCCCTTGAAAAGGGTCTGGGAGATGCACCCCGCGTGGGCCAAGCTCGCCCAGCTGATGTGACGGACCCCTACATGGTGGAGTGGGTCTTTGGCCCCCGCAACGCCTCTTTTGAGGGCTTTCCTTGCAGCTTTCCTGGAAAGGTATGGCGATCAGAGGTAGGTCCCTACTGGAACATGGTCTGTGCCCTCAATGGCGTAACCCCCTGGGCGCGCTACACGTCCACGGACCCAGACCTGCTGCACTGGACGCTCGCAGACCCCTCCTTCACGAAACCCCATGGTGTGAACAAGGATGCACAGGCGGGGGACCTCTGGAACCCCATCCCCAACGCCCCCCCCCAAGGCCCCACACACATGATCAATTTTAACACTGGTCAGGGTTTCTACCTGGGCACCTATGACGCACAGCTGGAGGTGTTTAACATCACCTCGGGACCCCAATGGATCGATGTGGGCTCAGGGGGTACGCCCTTTGGGCCCTCTGCCCACTGGGCCGCTGTGTCCAATGACTTTTCTGTGGAACCCCGTGTGCTCTGGGTTGCCTGGGTACTGCAGCCACCCTCTGCATTGTCTCTAGTGAGAGAGCTGTTTTACGACAGGGTCTCGGGCTCCCTCGCATCTTTCCCCGTGGTAGAGTACGAGACCCTGAGGAATAAGACATTTGCTGAGAATGAAGATTGGGGGATGCTCTCGCCTGGGTCTCTAAAGACCTTCCCTACCCTGCCCCCAGAAGCGGGGGGAGCACTGGACCTCCTCGTTTCCTTCGTACCCCCCCTAAGCACCCCTGCATCTCGCTTTGGTGTAGCTGTGCGTGCCCCTACCACAGGCCCGCAGGGCGCTGCAGGCTTTGTGGAGTTTTCCATAGGGGCTCCTGATGCACGCACGGGCGTGCGTGTGGTGAACGTCACAGGGAACATGGCGTACCTGGAACCCATAAACGGAAAACCCGTGTGCTGGGATGGAGGGAACCTTTGCCCCTCAAACTCCACTCTCCTCTTCCCGGGGGAGACCCTGGATGTCCGCATACTTGTTGATCGGCCCATAATAGAGACCTTTGTGTTGGGTGGTCGCTTTGCTTGGGCTGTTGCAGCCGACTGGGTGCCCAAGGGGCCCTTTAGACGCTACAACCCCGCGAATTCTTCCATTCATTTCTACAATTACGATGGGGAAAGCTCAGTGGGGATAAAAAATGTCTCCGTGTATGGCATGGGATGTGGGTGGGCAGCCACGCTTCCCACACCAAAATCAACAAACACGTAAGTTTGGGCGGTTTCATGGTGTACACCGGGCGTTGCTTGTCTTAAATAAATCTTTGTAATCTATCTACTTATATGAAACCTAATGCGCGTAACATTAACTCCCGGCGTGTGAGAATCTAAACAGCAGCGGCCTGAGGAGCATGCGCCAATTTACCACTTGCGCGAGGATTTCCTTTAGGTATAAGAAAGTACACTAGAACAATGAGCAGAGGAACTCCCGCCCCGACCCCTACCCCAAGTCCGATTTTTAAATCATCATTAGCAGTGGAGCTGGGGGTGGTTGTGGAGGCCGTGGTGCCTGTGGAGGTGGATACACCACAGGTGGAGGTAAAGGCAGCAGAGCTAGTGCTTTGTGTACCAAACTGCGTGCTGGACAAAGTGATGTAGGAGGCCTTGTAGTATGCGGTGGTTCCACAGCATGGTTTTTTTGAGTACGAGGAGTCACTGGACAAGTTGAAGGGAAAGTAAGGCTGCTGCGTGAGGTCAGCTTTCCAGCACATGTAAGGCCCCACAGTAGTGGCCATGTAGCTTGTCCCAACGGCTGAAGCCACATTGGCAGCGGTGGTGACAGTGAGCTGAAGCACTTGAGTGTGGTAATGGTAAGCGTATCCTGAATGAATGTGCCCGCCGCAGTTATCAAGAACAGTGCTATATCCCACGGCATCTTCCGAAAGGTGGCGCCCGTAGATGAGGTAGCCGTCCAAAGAGTAACCAATGTGAGGTGGGTGTG
>Ga0114972_10002405_pt1 | contig 14042 bp, 14 predicted proteins | sample M_140807_EF_Meta_FD_87354 | JGI IMG/M metagenome (GOLD analysis project Ga0114972, IMG submission 87354) | Freshwater microbial communities from Lake Montjoie, Canada to study carbon cycling - M_140807_EF_MetaG | ecosystem: Environmental > Aquatic > Freshwater > Lake | place: Lake Montjoie... | reverse complement strand
ATGATATTCTAAATTATAAATGATATTCTAAATTATAAATGATATTCTAAATTATTCATAATTTTTCCGCTTATCATATTATGACTAAACCATAAGCTAGATATCATAACATCATTTAACCCATATAATAATAAGTTTTTACCATCGATATAGTTTATTTTTCTAATATCTGAATAGAAAGTTTCAGGATTTCCTATATTTGGAATTGTATTGCATCGAGAAGGATAACAAATTTTAGTTATTTTATCGCCAACGTGTGCAAAATTACAAGACTTGCCTTTTTGAAACCTATTTTTATTATTATTGCATTCTTCTGTAGTTCCAAATTTACATTTAATGGTATTCTTTCTTTCAAAATCCTTTTTTGCGTCTATTATATCAGGAAATGGAATTCTGGCAATATTATTATTTAGTAATCTTATATATATTCCTTCCGGATTATCCCTATCTCCTCTATAATAATGAAATGCTTCAGGCAGATTTTGTAAATGAGATATTGTGGAAATTTTCACAGGATAATTTAGTTCCTTTATAGTTATAATTGGATTAATGGGTTCTTTTTTTGGTATAATTTCTCTTATAAAATCCTTTCCTTCATATGATAACATTCCTTTGCTAGTATGAAAAACATAATATGGCTTTGGTTCTATCAATAAATCTTTTATATCTGCATTAAAACATTTGCATTCTTCTATTAATTTTTTAAATTTAACAGTATGATTATTTAGTATTGTTAATATATCAACACTTTTTTTAAGAATATCATTACTATTTTTATAAGTTTCCATATCATAATCCATAGTCAATAAATTAATAAAACTATCATTTATCTGCAAATATACTTTTTCTATATTTTCTATATACTTATTAATATCATTCATTTTGCTTTATACAAATTGCTTATTACAATTTTGCTTTATACAAATTGCTTATTACAATTTCGCTTTATACAAATTGCTTATTACAATTTCGCTATTATATATTTTTGATTTCCTTTTTAGTATAAATATTTAAAAATTGAATAATAACTATATAATATAAAATGTCTGAAGAAATTATTATTTCCAATACTTCCGAAAATACTGTAAAAAATGTTTCCGAAATTGTTTCAGAAACTTCAAATAATAATGCAGAACTTACAAAAGAAGAAATATTACTAAATTTTATAGAAAAAAATAATAATGCTCCAGCTCAGAGGTCTGAGGAATGGTATAAATTAAAATGTTCTACTATTGGAGGAAGTGAAGTTTCAACTGTGATAGGATATAATCCATTTAAAAAGCTTCAAGACCTCGTAGGTGAAAAAGCAGGATTGCCAGAATATGAATTCAAGGGAAGCAATGCTACTAGATGGGGAACATTATTTGAAGCTGTAACTGTAAAATATACAGAAGATAAATATGGAATTAAGATATATGAAACAGGAAGTATTGAAGGAAAAATAGATAGACAAAGATACAGTCCGGATGGACTAGGTATTATTGATAATAAAATATACTTATTTGAATTCAAGGCTCCGTTTTCTACAGTCCCTATAGGAAAAATACCACATCATTATATTCCGCAAGTGCAAACGGGATTATTAACTATTGATATTGCAGATAGCAGTAGATTTATTAATAATATGTATAGAAAATGTTCTCTAGAAGATTTGAGATTTGATATATCATATGATACCAAATTTCATATTAGCAAAATTCCAAAATGCAGAACTCCAACTATGCCTATATGCTGTGGTATAATTGGTTTTAAAGTTGGAGAAAACAATTCTCGCATTGATTATGGAAAACTTAATATAGATGAATTATTAATATTAGTCGAAGGAAAACATATTGGGGTTGTTTATTTCGATATTGCATATAATGATTTAGAAATTTCTAAAGTAATTTTAGAAACAAAAAAACATAATCTAACAGGAATATTGCCATGGAAATTAATAATATCGGATGATATAGAAATCCATAGAGACGAGAACTGGATTAATATAATAAAAGAACCTATTGAAAATGCCATTAAATTATTGGATGAAATCCTAAAATCAGAAGATAAAAAAAAGAAACATGAACAATTATTCGATTGGACTTCTAACGCAGAATTTGGAAAAGTTGATTTTAATGATTATAAAGATTTGCTAGAGTAATTTCAAAAAAAATGTTTTATTTATAAAAACATATAAAAAAACATAAATAAAAACATATAAAAAAAACATATTATTTTTTTATTCATATGGTGTATATTTTCTTACTGTTTCTTCCCAAACATTATTTTTATTTAATGTAAAAATATGCATATAGTAAGTATCACTAAATCTACTTATTATAATTCTTGAAGGTTCATCTTTTCTAATATAAATAGTAGTATTTGGGAATTCTGCTTGTAATCCTTCTAAAAATTCACGTGCTTTATAAGAAGTAGTATCCATTTTAATTATTTATAAAATATCATATTTATTTGTTTATATTATATTATCTTATATGTTCATATTTCATTCTTTTCGCAGTTAAACTATCAATACAATAACATTCCATATTATTAAATTGATTAAAGAATAGATGATTCCAATAATAAAAAATACTAGCTCTGGTTGTATTATGAATAAAATTATCAAATATATCTTTTAGTTTAAAAAATTTCAATTCTTTTTTTTCACAAGAACATATATTAGTTTTATGATACAGATTAAATTTTTCTACAATATCATATGATACTTCTAATAATCCTATATGATATGTTTTTGTTTTTGTAGAAAATACATGGTCTAATTTTATATTAGATGGTAAAACTAAACCGCATGTTTCTTCTTTAACTTCTCTAATTGCGGTTTCTTCAAATGTTTCTCCTAATTCATTGCAACCCTTGAAATTAAACCAGAACCCGTTGTTATCTTCCGAACCTAATATAACTCCAATATTATTATACTTATCAAAAGAAAATAACAAAGCTCCGCAGGAATGAATCATCCTATTTTTTTATATTTTAAAAAATGAATATAAATTTATATATAAAATGATTAATACCGATTTTGAACGGTATAAGAATGTTATTATTTTCGCTAAAGAATGGCGAGGCTATAAATTGCAGTCAGAATTATTAGATGAAGACAAATTTAAAAAGAACATGCATTTACATCAATATATTTTGATGGATTGTATGGATACTAAAAAAAATAAAATGGTTAAAATTTACCTATTTGATAAGAATAGCAAATATATGATGAGTAGTCAAGAAATAAGAAAAATATTAAAAAAATTAAATGACCCTTGCAATGTAATATTTATTACTTATCAGGCATTATCTACATATCATAAAAAAGCTATTAACCAAGAAAAGCATTTAAACATATATATTTATAGACATGAGATTTTTGACTTAATTTTACCAAATGGTCCTTTATGTTATCCTCATAGAATTATGTCAAAAGAAGAAGTATTAAAATTAACTAATGATGATTTATGCTGCTATGTGATTAATTTACCTAAAATATTAGATGAAGACCCGCAATGTATCTGGATTGGCGCAGAAGTAGGTGACGTAATAGAAATTAAAATATATAGTGATATTCTAGGTGAAGCATATTATTATAGAGTAGTTATACCCAAAGTTATAAAATCAGTAGTATTCGAAGAGCATAATCACGAAAATGATAAAGAAGAATTGGATGATGAAATTGCCGAATACAAGGAAACAAACGTTAATGAAAGCGACATCGAATCCGAACCAGAACAAGTTTCTGATGAAGAGGTTTAATTATATGAATATATTAAAAATATAGAATATATCATACAATAAGATAACATTATAGTGAAATTTGAACTAAATCTTTTTTTATTATTTTTGTTAAACTATTTATATTTTTTGCATAATCAACATAGTATTTATTATATTCATTGCCTATTTTTTTTAAAGATTTTCTTAATTCTATTATTTCATTTACATACCAAATAACTAAATCTCTTCCTGTTATATTTGGAGGCAATTTTCTAATATATTTATCTTCAATCTTGGGATGTTCAATTTTCATTATATTATGTTTGATATCCTTATAAATCTTTTTATAATCAGGAAATCTCTTATCACTATCCATTTTTTTAATTAAATAAACAATTTCTTCTAATGGAAAATCTAATAATGCATTTAATCTTTTTTGCGGTTGTTTTACGCAGAAACCTAAATATTTAAAATCATATAATTTCTTAATTTTTTCTGGTTCATTTAGAGATTTGACATCTAGATAAACGGAATATTCACCATTAAAGAATTTAAGTATAATAGATGATGTTTCTATTTTATTCTGTATATTGATATCTTCCCATTCTTTTATCTTTTCTTCTAGTATATTTGTACTATCTTCTAAATCATTTTTTATTATATATAAATTTCTGGTATTAATATATAATTTTATTAACTCTTCAAAATGCATTTTGATAGAAGTGAATAAATCTAACATTGCTAAAGAAATTGGTTCATATAAATAAAATTGCTTTATCATAGATTTAACATGAGCTTCTGCCGGTAAATCATATAATTTTTTAACCATTACTAATAATATATCAATAATATTATTGTTTTCATGTAAATCTAACAGTTGGGTTATTTGGTCAAATAAAACATCATCTGTATTATCGCCGTTAATTTCTAAAAATTTTTCCCAATCTGTAGATATAAATGATATCATCGTATTGAATTTATCATCAAAATTTAATTCTACATCATTTAAATCGTTTAAATGGTCTTCTATCTTTTCCATCTATATATTTATATATAAACAATTTATTAGTTTTTATATAGAATGCCTAAATTAAATGATATTACAAATGCTATATCAGCTGGATATGATATAGACAAAAATGACATTATTGAATTAGCAAAAAATATGGATGTTGATGATAATAAAATACTTGTCTCAACTTTAGATAATGTTGATAAAAGCTTGGAAAATTATGAAAAAATTAAATGCTTAGCTGATAAATGCGAAATGATAGAACCATGCGGAAAAAGTATGATAAAATCGCCTAGAAAAATAAGTGAATTGGATGATTCAGAGAAAAAAATATATAAGGAAAGCGAAGCTAAATTTAAGAAAATTATCGAGAATAAATCTGAATGTGCATTTGATAAAGAGCAATCTTCCATTTGTTCTCCATCTGAATATATTGAAGTATTTAAAACACTTACTGGAAAATCAACTGGAGAAGAAGCTCTTAAGGAATTAAAAAAAATTACAGAATGTGAAACTGAAAAATGTGTTATTGATAAGAAACGAGCCGATTTCCAAAATGCTAATGTTATTATTAGAGAATATTTTAAACCTGAAGGTCCAGAAGATAGAACTAAAGGTTGGTTATCTAATTCTCATATAGATGATATTTTAGACCAATTCGCAAAAAAACATAAAGATTTTTATCATATTCCTTTTCAGATGGCAGATATTGATAGAATTACATATAAATCATTTGATAGTAGTGTAGATTTTTATAAAATAAATTTATTAGAAAAGTTTATGGAAACTAAAAAAAGTAAATTTGGTGTAGTTTTTAATACAGACCCAAGTAATAAAAACGGGCAACATTGGTATTGCTTATATGGATATATGGATGGAAAAAAAGTAGTTTTGGAATACTTTAATTCTGCTGGGGATGGTCCGAATGATGATATACAATTACCTATTATTGCTTGGTTATGCAAACAAAAACAATATTTTATAAAAAATAAATATACATGTAGTGTTAGTTTCGAAAATAATATTAGAATACAAGATAATTCCCATGCATGCGGTGTTTATTGTATAATGTATATTTATTCTAGATTAGAAGGAGTCCATAATTTATGGCTAGCCAATAAAGAAAACTTTAATGATGAAGTTATGGGAGAAGCTAGAAAAATCATTTTTTCATATAAGTAAAAATTATAGTTAAAAATATAATTTTTATAAAATATAAGATGGAGGTTAAAGCATTGTCTTATGAAGATATTGAAAATATAAAGTCATCATTTTCTGATAAAGACTACGATGAGTTAAATAAACTTTTTGATAAATTTAGGCATCATATTAATAATATCATTATTATGACATTAAAACAAACTGCAGAAGATGATGTAGATGAAATTGTAGAAATTGAAAGATTAAAAAGATTAATTAACTTGGCACCTAGTGATGCTATTTTCTTAAGATGTAAAGATAAGTTATGGTCTGCAAGGAGTTTCTTATTAAATAAAGATTTTACATTCTTTATTGAAAAAGATTATAGCCATTTAATTAAAAAAGACCAAAATCAAGTAATGATTGAAACATTATTAAATTTAGTAAAACATAAAGTGGTGTTATTAAATGAATCTGAACAAGCTATTTATTGGAAGCAATTACATTCTTTATTACATGTTGTCGCTTCTTATAAAAAATTAGTAGGAGAACCATAAATAGTTATATGTTCCTATTTATAAATATATTTATTTTTTTATAAAAACTCTATTCTAAAAATATATTTAAAAAATCTATATAAAAAATAAATATATGTATTAAAAAATAGACATTATTATATTATAGTAAAAAATGTCAAGAGTAAAGATTAAGGAATTTAAAAAAATTACGGGAGATAAGGACATCAATTCTATGTTTGAAGAGATGTTTGGAATTCAGGATGCGGATCCGGAAATCATTATTCCTAAATTAGTTAATGTTAGAAATACAATCAGGCATTTATGTAAAGTATTTGAGCAATTTTCAACATTTAACCCAATCAGGAATGATTTTCCAGATGTTGTTGCATCACTTGACGAAATAAAGAACTATAGTGCAGAAATTAGAGAGAAATTATTAATTGAAGGAAATTTAGAGGAAGTTGAAGAAACATATGAGAAACTTTCTAAAAAAGAAGTTAATGAATTATATAAAAAATTAAAGGAGAGTTCATATGTTAAAGGATTAATTATTATGTGTAACAAATTAGATAAGTATAAATTAAATTTCAATGACCCAACTGCAATTAAAGAAAACTTTGTAAATCAAGAACCGGGGCTAACATTTAACATTTTTGATTTTACTAGTTTAGACTTAAAATTACTTTGGAATTCCGATAAGATAACATTCACTATTAAAAAATATATTTTAACCGTATTAGCTTCATTACATAAACATAGTTTTGTTTTATATAATATCGTTACATCGCCTGATGTTGATATCGAGAAATTCACTAGTGTTTTAATTACTAGTTTAGCAGAAATTAAAAAACATCCTAGATTAAGCAGATGTCATAAAGCTTTTACAAGAATTGAACAGAGTATCGAATTATTAAAAGATAGATTTTCTGATTATTATAAAGAAACCATTGCTTCCCAGAATCCAAGTAGTTTATTAACTAGTTTTATTGTTGATGTAAGCCAACAAGGAGGAACAGATTTAAGACTTGCTAGAGAATTTAAGGAAATTGTTAATTTCATTTCTGAAGCTAGTGAAAAAGCAGGTAAGAATAAAGACCCAAATATTAAAAAGGTTTTCGAATATCTAAATACTAATATTTCTTTGATGGATAATAGATTAAAGGAACAAGAAGGAAATAAATAAATTGCTTCATTATTTTTTTTGTATAGTAAAAAAACTATTATATATATAGAAATGATATTGTATATTTTGTTACTTATTCTAATATTATGTTGTAATATTAAAGATTTGATATTTATGATAATGATTGTTCTTGTGCTTAAAATAATTTTAAAGGAAAATCATAAAAAAAAATCTATGATAAATTTAATGGAAAAATCAACTCCTATGTATTATGATATGCCGCAAATGGAAGATATGGAAACATTTTTAAATAATGAAAAATTACAAAATAATAAAGAATCAAAAAATGAGGGAAGTCAAGGTTCTAATGATTCAGGAAATAGTTTAGATGTAAATTTAGATAATAAAAGTGTAGAATTGAGAAATAATAAAAATTTGGATAAAAAAGATAATTTGGAACAGAATAATGATAGATTATTAGCCGAATCATTAGATATTTTATTAGAAAAGTTAGAAACATCAAACTTTGCGAGACCTAATATTAATGATGCAGACGATGTTATGTGTGATAGAATGGCTTATTCTTCTATACAATCTAAGCATGCTCTTAATAATAGAGCTAAATATAATAAATATTCTATCATGCCATATTTTGATAGCGAATTAAGAGCAAATGAAGAAAGGGATTGGTGGGATAGAGAAACTGATTATTTGGATGCTTTTATGTAAATGTCATCTATACAAAGATGCTAATTGAGTTTTCACTAATACATTCTTATGTTTTTTTATAAAATCATTGAATAAATCATCGAATATTTCGGCAGACTTTGAATCTATTATGGACATTTTTTTTAAATAATTAGAAGATGAAATATATGGTTTCCTCATTGCATATCCTGCATCACTCCATGAACCCATAGAATAAACATTAAAAACCATAACCCAATCCCATGAATCTAAGCTAAATTCATACATCCATTTATAAATATCATTTGGAGTAATACCAGATAAATTCATATAATTAGACATTATCATTAATCTTCTTATATGATGTAGATATCCATATTCAAAGGCATCTTTTATGGTTTCATTAACTAATGGACATGGTGTAGTTGCGTTATAATAATGGTCTGTTATTCTTTTTTTATTCCCAAATATATTTTTTTTATATTTAGATGGCTCTACAACTCTATAATATAATCTGGAATATTCGCGCCAGAATATTTGCCTTATGAATGCTTCATAGTTGTTATCTTTTTTAATATTATTTTTACTTATGAAACTTTCTAATATATCAAGTATTTCTTTTGGTGTTATTAATCCAAAGTTTATATATATAGACATTTTACTATGAAATAATATTTGTTCTCCTGAAACTATGGAATCTTGATATTTAGCAAAATTAGAAAATCTTTCTTTTAAAAACTTTTTATATAGTTTTAAAACATCGTTATGTGTAAATGGCAAGTATTTTATTTTTTCTAATATATTTTTCGGTCCGTAATTATTGGATAATTTCATACCTTCTGTAACATATTTTTTATTAAAATTAAATGTTAAATTTGCTTCTGGTATTTTTATATTATCAAACTTATTTCTATTTTGAATATCTGTGCTTTTTAACACATCCATTGACATTTTTTTCTTAATATAATTCATAAAATATGCTTGTTGTAAATGTTTATCTCTAAAATTTTCTAGTTCGTTGTCTTTAGCTAAAAAACTCGGTGAATCTAATTTTATACTTTCATATTTTTCACAGAATTTTAAAAATAAAGATTCAACTAGATTATCTACAATGTCAAAATAAACTATATTATCATCTAAGTTTTCTATTAATTCTTTTTTAGGAAACTTTTTCATATCGGAAATAATAATGGTTTTAATAAAATTATCTAGATAATCTCTATAATGTCTAAATAAAGCATATTGATATGTTACACGTAAATTATTTAATTTAAGGTTTATTTCTCTTTTCTCATAGAATTCTGCTATTTCTAGTAATATAATTTTTTTAATATTATATTTTTTAATTATAGGTTCTAATATTTTATAGTTAAATAATTGATTATTAAACAATACCAGCATTATATATATAAATATTACTATTTTTTTATTTCCATTTATGAAACCCAAACCATTTTTTTTGTTTTTATAAACTATTTTTTGTTTCATCTATAAAACCCAAACCATTTTTTTTGTTTTTATCTATAAAACCCAACCCATTTTTTTTTTTTTTTTTTTTATTTATTTTTTTTTTTTTTTTTAAAAAAAAAAAAATTTTTTTTTTTTTTTTTTTTTAATTTATTAAATAAAAATCGAAAAAAATTAATATAAAAATTGAAAAGATTTAATATTATAAAATGTATTACTTAAAAGCAGAAAATCTTGATTTGAAACAGTTGGCTAAAGATTTAGTAGAACATATTTTAAATATTAATATCGATAAAAATGAAGTATATCCCATGGTAAAAATGAGTGATATTGTATTTTTAGATATAATATCGGAATCTATAAATATAGAATTTAATGTGCTAAATAAGCATATTACGGAATATTGTTTGAATAGTAAATTATCCGTGGATATTCCAGTATATAGTTCTGACTATAATTTCTTGATTAAGAAAAAAATGCCAGTTTCTAAAATAAAAATTATATCATCATATAATGGAAATTTACCATTAAAAGGAGATATTCATATAAATGTTACATATAATAAGTTTGAATTTATTAGTAAAAAATATGAGTTAAGGTATAATGAGTGGAATACAATATTATACGATTTAGCAAATACTTTTACTTTACCTAATAAATTTTCTGGAAAAATATTACTTCAAGATTTGACTTTATACAATAAAAAAGTATTTAATATTAATGTCAAATATGATAATTACATTTTTGATATTTTATTAAAAACTTATAATAAAGATTTGTATCAAAGAATTATTAGAAGAACCATAAATAATATTAGTTCAGAAGATAATACATATTTATCAAAAGAAGAAAATGATATGTTAATAGATAGAATAGATAAAGAAAGGGATATTATTACAAATATTCCTATTTATAATTACTTTGATATTGTTAAAATATTTGGCGAGAAAAGAGTAATTAAGACAAAAAATAGACTAGAAGGCGACGAATTCATTTTGGATTTAGAATCTGTTAAAAATAATATAATATTTATTAGCGGAATTCCTTGTATAGTTAATAAAAAATATAGAGCATACCATTATTCTAAACTAATTATCATTAAGAAAAAACAAAAATATTATGTTATTGAAAATAATGATGTTAATTCTCATAACATAGCTATTGAAAAACTAGATGAATTAGTGGAAAATTTATCAGCTAGCGATGAATTATTACATGATGAAATATATGTTTATAGAAAAGAAACATATGAACCTATATATAAATTTATAGATTGGAATACATATAAGTATTTCTCTATTGAGCTTAAAGAATTATTAAAAAATAAAGATTACACTATTCATAAATTTCCATATATTTCTAAATGTTATAATATTATAGATACGGTAGATGTGCATCCAAATTTAAAAATATTTTATAAAGAATTGTTTAACAAACTAGAAGATGATAAAACGAATTTTTATAACATAATAAATAATGGGATATTTGCATCTTCTGATAAAATTATATGTAGTTATTGTTATATTGATATGGAATTACTAACTTATATTGGAGATAAAATATATGTTATAATCGAATTTAGCAAAAATTTTTCAAATTAAAAAATGCATTTTTATATATACAATGGGATACCTAATATTTTTTATATTGATATTAATATTTTATATTGTAGTATGCACAGATAATATTGAAGGTTTTACATCATCAAAAGATGAGAAAGTTGATTTGCTATTAGAATCAGAAAAAGTTTTAAGAAGTAATTATACGGCTTCTAGAAATAAAATTAGCTGGATGGATCCAGTAATATATAACGATGTAAGAAATCTAATTAATAAAAATAAATTTTCACGAGATAATCTTATAAAAATAATATAAAAAAACATAGTTTTGATAATATAATAATGATAATTTGGTTTTATGTTTTTTTATTGCTGTTGATATTTTATTATATATTTAAAATATACAACAAATTATCTAATACTAGTGAAAAATTAGAAATAAAATTCAAGAATCTACATGGAGAACTATATGATGATAATGCAAAAGACATGATAAGAATAGGAAATAGTATGGAAAAGTTATCTGCTATTGACCATTATAGATTAGGAACTGTTAATTTATTAAATGCAAAAGATGCAAAAAAAGCACATTATCATTTTAATAATGCATTAAATTCTATAATAGAACAATCTAAAAATGGTAAAAACAATTCTTATTTTAATTCAAATGAACCATCTAATAATATTTCGACTAATGATATACATAAAAATACTTTTATTATAGATAAAATAAATGATTTTAATAATTATTTTGTAGAATTAACTGATTTAACGGAATTACCTATACAAGAAGCTATATTAGCACATTATGACCAGCAAAAAGAAAAAGCTATTGTTTTTAATGTTAAAAAAACAGAATTACTTAAAGAGAACCAAGATTTACCACAAAAAATAATATTGAGTAATCAAACATGGGAATCAGATTCTCAAAATGTTCATGATAGTGTATTATATAATACTTTAGAAAAACAATATGAAATAGTATCATTAGAAAATAAAAAAATAAAAGATATCGAAAAATATGACTATAATGATGTAGTAAAATGGATACGTTATCATTTTAAAAGTGATTTGACTAAAACAAACGAAATAAATAAGGTATTTAATATTATAGATAAAAATGATTTAATAGGATTAGGGAATATTAGAGAAAAAGACATAATAGTTGCTATATGGCAAAGGTCACAAGACCCAAGAAATAAAGAAAATAATTTAGATATTAAAAAATCATTGGCTGAATCTGTTCTAGAATGTATAGAAGGAGGAATGCCAGTGTGTATGTCTGGTAGAACTAAAAAAATATGGCAATCAATAGCTTTATTAGATACCAATCCTGAAATTGGAGTTTTTAAATCTAAACAAATTATTAGAAACGAAATATATCAAAAATGTGCAAAAATAGTTGATAGTTATCTAGGTAATGCAGGGAGCGTTTCAGATAACTTAAAACAAGCATATTATAATGATGAAAATACAGAACAAGTAAATGAATTAAAAGAAACAATTAAAAAAGATATAGATTTACTCATAGATTCATACGCAAATTTACTTCCAAAAGAAATTGAAATAATTAAAAATGAATGCAAGAATATTATATAAAAACAATTTTATTTTTTTTAATATAATATGGCAGATAAACTCAAAAGAACTAAAGAAAATTTGGCATTAGTTAAAAAATTAGATAAGAAAGGGCAGTTCAATGCTGAGCTTATAAATATTGAAAACGATATTGAAGTTTTAGCGAATGAATATTCTAATAAAGATGACACAGCGCCATTTCATTATGATAAAAATATAAATGATAGGGTTTTAGAATCCAAACTTTCACAATATGATAATAAAATCGAAAGTATATTGGATAATTTTAAAACAAACGTTGATTATAACTTTGAACAACAATTGCGTGGTTTTGACCTTAGCGATGTTGAAAAAAATCGTTTAGCTCAAGAGGAAGAAGCAAAACGCATAGCAAACGAAAAATCCCGAATGGATGCTCTAGAAGAAAATGCTATCCCAGAAGATATAACTGAAGACCATGATGAAGAAATAGGATTTATTGCTTCGGAATGGAAAAAAATAGATGATTTAAGGTATGCTCTATTCATAAAAAATAAAAAAACAAAAAAACCTCTAGCAAAACATATATGTAGATATGATTATTTATTATCAATAAAAAAAAATTATAATATATTGCTAGATAAAATTAGTAAGTTAACATTTGATGATGCGAGTATCATTAAAGATTTAGATGGATTAACTATGACTAACTATATAAATTATAATAATACAATGGACCCATACAAAGCATTTGAAGCACAAATAAATAGAATAAAATTATTAATTGATGATCCTATTACAAAAGATAGCTTAAAGGATTTGTATGAAGATGAATATATTGATATTAAAGATAATCATCGTAATAATATTCAAAAAATTTTGGATTTTAGTAATAAACTTAAGAAATATAAAGAGGATATCAAAGATATAATAAAATCAGAAAAAAATAAATTAATTTTATGGAATTATAATAATATGAAAAATAGGTATGAAGATACCATTAAGGGATTAAATGACTTAATTTTACAAAAATTTTCCGATGAAATTGGACTTGCGGTAGACAAATGTAAGAATGCGTATAAAAACATTACTGGAATATTTGGACAAATAATGTCTAAAGTTTATTATAAAATTAATTTTGATATGCCGCAAAATTTTAAAAATTCATTAAATGATATAATAAATATTTATAATAATTTTTATAAATATTTTGAATATAAAACCACTGGCACGAAATCTAAAAATCTTAAGAAAAATTACATAAGTGAGAT
>Ga0114972_10002403_pt1 | contig 14046 bp, 5 predicted proteins | sample M_140807_EF_Meta_FD_87354 | JGI IMG/M metagenome (GOLD analysis project Ga0114972, IMG submission 87354) | Freshwater microbial communities from Lake Montjoie, Canada to study carbon cycling - M_140807_EF_MetaG | ecosystem: Environmental > Aquatic > Freshwater > Lake | place: Lake Montjoie... | reverse complement strand
AGGGGAACAGCACCTTCGATATCGCCAGCTTCACCGATACGGTAGCCGGGGTCGAATTGATCTTTGGATCCCTTTTGGGTACCACAGGCACCCTGACCTCGAAAGCCTCGGTCGTTGCCGAAAATGGCACCATCACAGCGATCCTGGCTGGTGTGGATTCGACCGTTGGTCTGGTCAAACAAAACCCAACGGGAACCGTAACGGTTTCGACTCCCCAAAAGTTGACCGGGGAATTGCGGGTGACCGCTGGTAGCCTTGTCGCCGATAGCGCTTCCTCCGCAACCTTCTCCATGAATAAGGTTCTTGTTAATGGTGGAACCCTTTCGGTTGGCTCACAAGCCACTACCTCCCAGTTCGCCAACACCCCGGACCTGACCGTTTCTGCTGGTCTCCTTAGCCTTGGGAATTTCACCCAGACCTTCAAAACCATTTCTCTTACCGGTGGAGAAATCAGCGCTACTGGTGGAAGCCTTCTTACCCAACAGACAAACTTCCTCCTGGCCAATGGCATCATCAGTGCCAATCTGGGTGGGGCGTTTACAGGGCTTATTGCCTCGGGAACCGGAACGCTTGTCCTTTCGGGAAATAACACCTATGGTGGGCTGACCCAGGTTACCGGGGGAACGGTTGCCGCCAATTCCAATGGGATCTCGATCCCCGGAAATGTCAACATTTCAGGCGGAACGCTGCTTGTTCTCAAAGATAACCAGATTGCGGACACCGCAACCGTAAACATCACAGGCGGTGCGCTCAACTTTGGCTCCGCTCAGGTTAAAGAAACCGTTTCGCTCCTCATGGTGGATGGGGGCCTTGTTGGTCCAGTCGCGGGAAGCTCCCTGGGAACCCTTACCGCGAACTCTTATGATTTCCGGGCTGGCCGGGTAAACTCGACCCTCGCCGGATCGGGCAGAATCGTGAAAACGACATCCGGGACCTTTACCCTCTCGGGAACCAACACCCACACCGGTGGAAATGACATCCAGGCCGGAACCGTCCTTCTTGGTGCAACCAATGGTGGCAGCCTCCCTGGTGCAACCCTTGTCCGCACGGCGACTGTGACGCTCCAGGCCAATAACCAGATCACCGGAACCCTGGAAATTCAGGGCGGAACGCTGAACATTGGTGGATTCAACAACACCGTCCAATCCCTCAACCTCGTTTCGGGATCACTCAACGGAAATGCCGGGACGCTGACATCCCTGTCGGATATCCAGGCATCACAAGGAACGGTTGGCGCGGTACTTGGTGGTGGAGTCAACTTCATCAAGAACAGCTCCGGCACGGTGACGATCACCAAGCCCACCGTCTACTTTGGAAACACCAATATTAACGGTGGAATGCTGGCGCTTTCTGGTTCCGGGTCACTCCCAGATAGCTCGGTGGTAACGGTGGCTTCGGGTGCAACCTTGAACCTTGCTGGAAACAGCGACAAAATCGGTGGACTCAATGGTTCGGGTGGCGTAAGCCTTGGCGTGTTGCCAACCACCACCCTGAATGTGGGCGTGATCAGCCCATCGTCGACCAATTCCTTTGCCGGCACCATTGGTGGATCGGGCAACCTGGTCAAGAGTGGCCCCGGCAATCAAACGCTTACCGGAAACAACACCTTTGTGGGCAATGTGCAGGTTACGGATGGCGCCCTTGTCCTCAGCGGTTTAGGCAAGGACACCATTGGAAATACCAATCCGGTTTCCATCGCCTTCACCGGAACATTCAGCATCCTTTCCAGTGAGACGACCGGTCCGGTTACCGGAACTGGAATTGTTAACATCGCCTCGGGTTCGACCCTCACCTCTGGCTACAACACTTCATCAACCGTTGGAACAACCTGGGTTGGATCGGGGACCTTCCTCAAATCCGGAAGCGGTGCGGTTTCGATCAACACCAGCTCACCAACCTTTGGCGGAACGATCGCGGTCGGCCAGGGAGTCCTCTCCTTCGCCGGGACCACAGGCGGTACTTTGGCCACCCAGGGTGGAACCTTGAACGCAATCGGAACCGCCTCCACGATTAGCGGAGTAAGCGGGACCTACTCGCCTGGTTCAAGCCCCGGCCAAATGAATGCCCAAATCCTCAGCCTGGCCTCCGGCTCGACCTATTTGGTTGAGATAGCAGGACTCACTCCCGGAACCGGTTACGATCAAACCATCGTGACCACCGGGGTCAACCTTACCAACTCCAAGCTGAACGCCTCGCTCTTAGGCGGGTTCAGGCCTTCGGCGGGCCAGCAGTTTACGATTGTGGACAACCAAAGCTCAGGATCGGTGGTCGGGACTTTTGCCGGTCTCCCCGAAGGATCCAGCTTTGTGTCCGGTTCAACCAGGTTCCAAATCACCTACAAGGGTGGAACAGGTAACGATGTACTGCTTACCGTTGCTCAAGCCAATGTGTCTGGCGGAATGCTTCTGGGAAGCCCCGGAGCGACAGCACCCGGCGCGGTTTCGGTCGTCACGGTTTACAACTCCAACGGTGTCGCGACCCGAAGCTTTGCGCCTTTTGCCAACTATGGTGGCTCACTCCGAACCGCATACGGCGATATCAACGGTGATGGCACTGCGGATGTGATCGTAGCGACAGGTCAGGGTTCGGTTCCCGCGGTCAAGGCCTTTGACGGGAAGACCAACGCGCTCATCACAAGCTTCCTTGCATACGCCCAGAACTACTTTGGCGGGGTAAGCATTGCAACGGGTGATGTGAACGCTGATGGTTTCGCTGACATCATTACCGGAACCTTGACCATGAGCAACCACATCAAGGTGTTCAGCGGCAAGGACAACACCACCCTCAAGTCCTTCATGCCTTATGGTTCGGGATACAACGGTGGCGTGAATATTGCCGCTGGCGACTTCACCGGTGACGGCAAAGCCGAGGTGATCATCGGCGCGGCCAAGAACTCAAGCCACACTTTGGTTCTGGATGTATCCAGCCCAAGCTTTGGTGGTTACACCGTCGTTCAGTCCTTCTTTGCCTTTGCCAACCAGAACCTTGCGGGAGGTATCTTCGTCGCGGCCGCTGATATTAATGGGGATGGCCTAGCGGACATTCTTGCCGGAACGGGAAGCGGTGCACCGCAAATGAAGGTTTACTATGGCCCCAACCGTACCCCAGGGGCCACGGTCAATCTCAATGCGAACTTTGCGGGTGGAGTCCGGGTCACCATCGCCGATGTCAATGGGGACGGAATGGTCGACCTGATAGGCGGCGCAGGTCCGGGTTATGTTCCTACCATCTCGGTTTACGCCGGGCTGACTGGCACCTACCTCAAAAACATCAATTCCCCTTATCCCGCCACTTTCCGCGGCGGAATCGTGTTCTAAGGACACCAGGCGCCGGTTGACTTAATGATTGAATTTCCCCAAGGGGGTGGCCGAAAGCCGCCCCCTTTTGCATTAGGTGAAAAAGCCCAATCGAAATGGGGACCATGAAGGTTGGATACCATCGTCCAATTGCATGAAAACTTTATGTGGTGGACCGGACTACCTGTCGCGTTTATACTTACGTCATACCTTCCTGGGCCGAAGCGCCCGATTGCCTTGGGCTAAAGCCATGAAATCCTTGGTGCTTGCCAGCCTTTCCCTTTTTGTTTTGACCCCGATCACTTACGGGGTTGCCGATGAATCGTTTTTTGAAACGAAAATCCGGCCTGTGCTGGTGGAGCATTGTCAATCCTGTCATTCGGTCAAATCAGGCAAAAGCAAAGGCGGTTTGCTTTTGGATAGTGGATCGGCCGTGATCAAAGGCGGGGAATCTGGCCCGATAATCGACTTGAAAGACCCCAAAAAGAGCAAAATCATTATTGCCATGAGCTATGAGGAACCGGACCTCCTCATGCCCCCCAAAGGCAAATTGCCTCCCGCGGTTGTCAAGGATTTTCAAACATGGATCGCTTCCGGAGCAGTTTGGCCCGGAGAAAAGCGGGGCGCCACAGCAGGCTCCAAAAAAGAAACATTTGACTTGGGAAAAAGAAAAGATTCCCACTGGGTTTGGGGACCGCTAAAATCCACGCTCGGTACCGTGAAATCCCAATCCTCCGCAACAACAAACTCCGCTTTGGATCCGGTCGATACTTACCTCGATTTGGCAAGAAAGGCAAAAGGGATCCAGGCTGCAGGCCCTGCGGATCCAGCAACGCTTTATCGGCGACTGCATCTGGTTTTGACAGGCATGGGGCCCAACGAGGCAAGCCTGCAAAAGTTCCTTGCAGACCCAAGCGAGGCGAACTACCAAAAAGAGGTTGACCGCATTCTGGACTCCTGGGACCATTCGGAACATTTTGCACGACATTGGCTGGATTTGGTCCGATATGGCGAAACCAGGGGACACGAGTTCGATTTCAACATCCCCAATGCCTGGCAATATCGGGACTATGCCATCCGCGCTCTAAAAATGGATATTCCCTTCAACCAGTTTTTGACCGAGCACCTTGCCGGAGACCTGATTGCCAATCCGCGCAAGCGACCCGGCGCGGACTCCAATGAATCCGTGCTTGGAACGGGGTTCTTCTTTTTGGGAGAAGAGATCCACTCCCCCGTTGATGTCCGACAGGACCAGGCTGACCGGTTTGATAACAGGATCGATGTGTTGACCAAAACTTTTCTCGGACTAACTGTTTCGTGCGCGCGATGTCATGATCACAAATTTGATGCAATATCCATCAAAGACTATTACGGTCTTTACTCGATGCTCGAAAGCTCCAGCTATCGCCAAATCCGCTTTGAGCACCAGGATTCCAACAGGTTATTGGCTTTGAAATGGACCAACTCACGAATGGAATTGGAAAAGAAGTTGGCAAAAGCGCTGGCTCAAAAGCTTAGGGAATCCAATTTTTTGGAATTTCCCAAATTGGCCCAAGACAGCGTGGTTTCCCTATGGTTTGAGGGGAAAGAGGAAAAATCCCCTGGCAAAGCCATCATTGACTATGCGCAAAATCCGGAATGGTTTCCTGATGATTTGAGCTTTGGACCCGGTCCACGCCTGGCAGGGGCCATTGACCTCACCGGAAAACAGCCCAGCGTAAATCCGTTTGGATCGGCCACTCGAGATCCACTATGGACAGGCCTGGGGCCGACCCCCGAATCCGAAAAGGAACCCGGAGGGCTTGCATATGATCGTACCGGACGAACCCTAAAAACTCCTACTTTTCCCATTCAAACAGGATCCATTTGGGTTTGGATGCGGGGACAGGCCAAAATCTTTTCCTCTGTTGGCTCCCACATCCTGATCATGGGCCCACTCCATGGCGAGATGATTGCCGACTCCGGACCATCAGACACATTCCGCTGGGTCAGGCTGAATTTGGGCAGATACAAGGGCCTTCCCGGTCATTTGGAGTTTACAACAGACGATCCCAGGTTTGCGTTGTCGATGGTGTTTGACAGCGAGGCACAACCGACCAACCCGGCATGGAACCACTTTCCAAAGCAGATTGCAGTCAAGGAACGGCCTGGGTATTTGAAGGAGCGGCTTGCCAAGTGGATTCAAAACCTGGAAACAACCGGTTCTTTGGATGGTCTAAAGGACCAGGCTTTGGCGGCAATTGCCCTTAACGGGATTATCGAAGCCAAAGCGATCCCGCCCCTTGAGCAATCGACTCCCACCGTTTTGGCATGGAAAAAAAATCTGGATGAGATGATTCCCCAAAGAAAGCTGCTTTCCGCCGCAGCCCCAGCACTTTGGGAAGGTTCCCAGGTAACGGACCGGGTTTTTATTCGGGGATCACCCAAAGTTCCCGGGGCCGCCGTGGAACCTCAAAACCTCGAAGCACTTAGCCAAAATCACCAAATCAAAGGTCCAGGCAGCCGTCGACTTCAATTGGCACAGGACTGGATCAATCCACAAAAAACCCCAATGGTCCCCCGGGTGGCAGTCAACCGAATTTGGCACCACCTCTTTGGTCGGGGCATTGTGCAAAGCGTCGACAACATGGGTGTGCTTGGAGATACCATCCAGAACAAGGACCTTTTGGACCAATTGGCCATCGACTTTGTCCAAGATGGATGGTCCAACCGCAAAATGATCAGGAGGCTTGTCCTGACAAATGCGTGGAGGCAATCCTCGGAAACCAATTCCCAGGCAATGACTGTGGACCCCGAAAACCGTCTTGTCCATCATTTCCACCCAAAAAGAATGAGTGGCGAATCGATCCGCGATAATTTGCTTCGCATCTCAGGCAGGCTAAGTGACAAAAAATTTGGTCCGCCCATTGCCCCCTGGATCAACGATTTCCAGGAGGGTCGGGGCCGCCCCAACTCCGGTAAGCTGGATGAGGAAGGTCGCAGAAGCATTTATGTGGGTGTGCGGCGAAACTTCCTTTCGAACTGGATGCTTACCTTCGATACACCGATTCCATTTTCCACAGTGGGTCGACGATCCGAATCCCATGTACCGGCTCAATCCCTTATCCTGATGAACCATCCCCTGGTTCACGAACTCTGCCAAAGCTGGGGCCAAAAACTCGCCTCAATGCAAGCCGACCCGGTGGAACGGATTCGGTTGATGTTCCGCGAAGCCTTTGGCCGCGAGGCTACGGGTGAGGAAATTGGGACCTGCATGGAATACATCAAGTCCCGAGGAGCATCGGGGGACCCCGAAGCCTGGAAGGGCTTGGCTCATATTCTTGTCAATACTCGCGAATTTGTCTTCATCCGCTAAGGAGCGATTGGCCATGCACTGCGGAAAAATACTCGGGCCCTGGATCAACCGTCGCTTCATGCTTCGCGGAGCCTGCCTTGGATTTGGGGCGGTTGCCGCCGACGCCTTGGCGCACAAAATGGGGATTGCGGGCGTGGCACCCGGGGCACTTGATGCCCAGGGAGGGCTACACCACAAGCCCCGGGCCAAATCGGTGATTTTCCTTTACATGGATGGCGGCCCATCGCAGGTGGACACATTTGATCCCAAGCCAATCCTGGAAAAATATAACCGCCAGGATCCAAACAAACTGATGAAAGTGGAACCGACCCAATTCAACAACATCGGTTCGGTTCTGGCCAGTCCTTGGAAATTTGAGAAACGGGGCCAGTCCGGCCTTCCGATCAGCTCTCTTTTCCCCCATATATCCCGACACGCGGACAAACTCTGTGTGATTCGCAGCATGGTCGCAAAATTCCCCGAGCATACCTCGGCGAACTATTTCCTACATACCGGATCGGGTATTCAGGGAAGGCCCAGTTGGGGGGCGTGGTTTGGCTACGGATTGGGCTCTTATAACGACAGCCTGCCCTCGTTCATTGTCCTCAATGGGGGCCTGATCCCTCCCGGTGGTTTGGACAATTTCAATTCGGGATTTTTGCCTGCCGCCTATCAGGCCTCGGTTCTGAAAGGTAGCGCAACGGAACCAGTCGCCAATCTCAAATCCAGGGAAAAAACTGCCATAGAACAACGGTCAAAACTCGATTTGGCCAACCGCCTGGACAAATTGGCCGCCAATCGGACCGGATCTTTTCCCGAATGGGAGGCAACTCTCAAGAATCAGGAAACCGCGTTTCGCATGCAAACGGAAGTTCCAAGTTTGCTGGATATCTCCAAAGAGACTATTGAGACCCAAAAAAACTATGGTCTTCAAAGCCCCTATGAACCCACACGCATTTATGGCCGCCAATGCCTCCTGGCACGAAGGCTGATTGAACAAGGTGTAAGGTTCATTGAGGTTACCTGTCCCAATGTGGGTTCGGATCGTTGGGACCAACATAGCGATCTGAAAAACGGACACGAGAAAAATTCCCTGGCCGTGGATCAACCAATTGGAGCCCTACTTGAGGACCTGAAAGCTCGCGGGCTGTTGGATACAACCCTGGTGGTTTTCGCCGGAGAATTTGGCCGGACACCCTTTGCCCAGGGAAACGATGGCCGTGATCACAATCCTTTGGGATTTTCCATCTGGATGGCCGGAGGCGGAGCCAAAGGTGGCATGAGTTATGGTGCCACGGATGAATGGGGCTACCGTTCTGTTGAAAATCCGGTCCAGATCCATGACTTGCACGCAACGATGTTGCATATGCTTGGCGTCGACCACAAAAGGCTTACCGTGCGCTTTGGTGGACGCGATATGCGCCTGACCGATGTGCACGGGGAGATTGTTGAAAAGATACTGACCTAGGTGGATTGTCTCAAAAGCTTTAGCTGATGAGGCAATCTTTGACCAAGGCAAGAACCGGTTCGGTTCGGGACGCAGTAAGCGCCACAATCGCCTGGCCTCCAAATCGGCTCACAAATCGGATACTGGTCAGACTGATGCCCGCTTCGGAAAATCGTTCCATGAGCTCGGCAAGAGCTCCGGGCTTGTCATCCAAACGAATCAGCAGAATCTGCTCCCCCACGGCCTGAAACCCCGCTTGGGATAGAAGTCCAAGGGCCTCCTCGGCTTGTTCGACCCATATGCGCACAACGGCCCTTCCAGCGACGCTTTCGGCATCCAGTCTTTCCAGATTGAGCCCAGCCGAGGCCAATATCCCGCCTATGTCCGCGACAAGTCCTGGACGATCCTCGGTGACTACAGAAATCTGCTTCATGACATCCTTTGGGTGCTGGGTGGATTCGCTTCGGCCCGAAGGTCATCCGCAAATCGCTCGATTCGATCGCGAGTAACATGGGGCATACAAATGATGTGGGAAATCGGCCCTTCGGTTGCGAGTTGCCACTTGCGAACCAGGTGCACCGAGGGCCGGTGGAAGACCACTGTAATGGATTGTTCGTGAGACCAGGGGTGCCGCCCCAAAGGCGTCAGGATCTCGATGGTTTGCCGTGTCATCTCGCGACATTTTTCAACCCAAAGGCGAAACCCCTTCTCGCCAATCGTGTGAAACGCATACCAAAGGAACAATGGGGTTATCGCGTTACGGGACCCCGAGAGGGTAGTGTCGCGGGAACCAATATATTCGACACCACTTGCGACCAGATCCACAAGTTCCCTTTTGGCCAACGCTATGCCGCAAGGTATGGGTGAACCAATCATTTTGTGACCACTAATCGCAAGGGTATCTGCACCAGCAGCAAAGTCCCAGGGAGGGGCATCTTCCATAAACGGCAAAAGCATACCGGAAAGCGCGGCATCCACATGAAGGTGGTTTTGGGTGATTCCAACCTCCCAAAGCACCTGGCGGATCCCCTCCATATCATCAATGGCACCTTTCATGGTGGTTCCCACATTAACCACCATAATCGCAGGCTTGTGGCGCTCGATATGTACCGTTTCGCGTAAATCATCCAGATCAATTCGTCCGTCGGGGAGACTACGAATCATCAGGCTTCGCATCTTTAAAACGCGGAGAATCTTGGCAATCGAATAGTGGGAATCTTCTGAATAATAAACGATCCCCTCAGGAAACCGCTCCCTGGCGAGGAAGAGTCCGTACATGTTCCCTTCGGTTCCACCATTGGTGACATATCCCCAAGTATTCCCCAAAGAACCGTGGGTCAGATTACAAAAGATTCCAACCAGTTCCTTTTCCAAATCATGGGTATTTTGGCCGAGGTTACTGGGCACAAATGGATCGCCAACATTGTTTGCCCCAAAAGCCAAAAAGGGCATCACGGCAGAATAATCAAAAAGACCATTGGTTGGGTAACCCAACAAACGATCCGCCTCTCTTACAAAGCGTTTATATAGCTCCTGCAAACGCAAATTGTCTACATCGCACAAGGCACCCATTTCGGGTGGGCGTTCAAAAATAGGCAAGAGTCCGGAAAAAGGATTCATGCGCCTAATCTAACAGACCTCAACCTACCAGGCAAATAGAGGTCTTAAAGCGAAAGGGGTTCAAAAAAGTCCTGTCATTGATTTTGCAAAACCTGGAAAATACCATTAAACAAACTGGCGTTCCCAAAAACCCCAAAAGAGGCAATTGGGAACACCATTGGGAAGGCCATTGAAACATCCACGCTTTCCCCGTTTCGGAAAAGTCCTGAATCGTTTACCGTTTTTTGATGGTTCCGGTTCCTTTGGTGGCTGTTGCCAGAATCCCCTCAACCGGGTTGGTCAATTGCATCGTGAAGACAAGGTCCGTTGACATGGATCCATCCGGTAGAATGGTTACCGGAACTGATTTTTGAGTCTCACCCGGCGCGAAGGTAAGAGTCCCCGAAGTGGCGGTGAAATTGATGCCGGCTTTTGCCGTTCCATCAACCGTGGAAAAATTTACCGTCACGGTTTTGGTGCTGGCCTGTGACAGGGTAACCAAAAAAGAAGTGACAACTTTCCCATCATTACTGGTGCTAAAAGGGAATTCCATTGGTTGGATGGCTTTCATCTTGGATTGATTGACTGTTCTCCAATCATCCGCAAGGATACCTCCCGTATCGCCCGAATTGGGATTCCATGACCAATAGGTCCAACTTGGCCCCTGCTGACCACTGGGAAGGGATCCGCCAGTTATTCCACCTTGCATATATTTGACCAGGGCATTCAGCCACTGTTGGTCCGATGCCGTGGTCAGGTTTGAACCAAATTCTCCAAGGAGAACAGGTGCCGTTCCATTTTTGAATAAATAACCCCAATTTTTATCCCAAACTGCGGAGAGATTATATGGAAAATCCGGCGCGCTAAACCAGGATTGGGGATAAACACTCGCCGGATAATCGTGTGGCGAGTAGACGAGCCTATTGGCAACATCAAGCTGAACTGGGAACTCGCCCGCTTTGGAAAGGTTTCCACCCCACCAATAATTTCCGGAAGTCGTTGATTCAATCCCTTCCACAATAATCAGCCAATTCGGATTGACGGAAAGTACTGCGTTGCCCGCCCTTTGGGCTGCCAATCGCCAGTCGGTCGCCAATACCCCACTACCCCAGGTTGCCGGGCCGTGAGGCTCGTTGTGAAGGTCGGCCCCGATTACCGCCGGATTGTTGGCATAATGGGCTGCCAACATCTTCCAATCGGAGATAAAGCGGCTTTCCGGGTATGCGGAGGTATACCACAATCCCGATCCTTCCGTCCCCGCCCCGGCATCAGAGCGATGATGGTCCAGGAAAATACGCAATCCTATTTTTCCGGCGTAATCAACAATCTTGTCCAAAACCTGTAAACCACTTAGCCCCTGCAAATCCGGATTTTTGCTGAAGTCGATTCCATTTGGTTTACTTCCCGAATCAAATAGTTGATTGGAAAAAGGCATCCTGATGGTATTGAAACCAAGCTGTTTCATTTGGTCCATCATTTCCTTGTAACCCCTGGTCCATAGACCATGTGGTGCGAAAGTACTGGATTCCATTCCAAACCAATTTACTCCGGCGATCCGGATTACCTGACCGGAGGCATCCACAATTTGGCTACCTGTCGTCCGGAAATACCCAGGCGCTATACCATTGCTCGGCACACCAACCTGAATCGAAGTGTCGTCAATTGTAAGGACTGGAGGGGAATTGGGCGTTGTGGGAGGAGCTGAGGAACCCCCATTGAAACTCCCTGTAATAGCTGTTTCATTGAGGGTCCAATTGGTTGGACCAGCGGTGACATTACCCGGTGAACCATTAAATCCAAAGGAAACCGTACTTCCCGGGGCAATCAATGCGTTGTATCCGGCATCCTTGATGATAAAACGGCTGCCTGTTTTACTTAAGACACTGGCGTTCCATATGTTGCTTATTGCAAATGGAAAATCAAAGGCAATTTGCCATCCATTGATTGGGGTAGTTCCCGTATTTGTAATCACAACATTGGCAGTGAATCCGGTTCCCCAAACAGTGGCGATGGCCAGGTCAGCCTTGGCACTGAGAGTTGTTGGCACGGGCCCCGAATCGTCATTGACGATGGTCACAACGCCCATGGCACGGGATACTGTTGCCCCAACCGGGGAGCTCAACATCATTGTGAAAACTTCATCGGGTTCGACCGCCAAATCCCCACTGATGGCAACATCCAGAGTCCTGGATGTCTGACCAGCAAGGAATGTTAGAGTTCCACTTGCGCCTGTGAAGTCGCTTCCGGATTTGGCGACTCCATCGGCGGTGGCGTAGGCAACCGATACCGTAGAAGTCGCGGCCCTAGACAATGTCACGATTATGCTAGCGTTTTTATTGCCGGAATTTCCCTCCGTAATTCTGATATCACCAATCGAAAGGGTTGGAATCGTAGGCAAGGTATCATCGTTGGATATGGTGCCCAAGGCACTCCCCTTGGAAAGGGTTGCCCCAACGGGTGAACCCAGGACAACATTGAACGTTTCATCCGGTTCATTGTCCGTGTCCCCAAGCACCGAAACACTAATGTTTTTGCTGGTTTCACCAGGGGCAAAAGAAAGAGTACCACTAGTCGAGGTGTAATCCGCCCCCGATGTAGCGGTACCATTTGTTGTGGAATAATTAACCGAAATCGCGGTTGTTGAAGCGGAAGACAAGGAAACGGTAAATACCGCATATTTGGTACCCGAATTTCCTTCTATCAGGCTCAAATTCGCCACGGAAAGACCGGGAAGTTTCGGTGGTGTCGAGGTGCCGTTAAAGCTGATCACCGTGTTAAACGGTTTGTCGGTCGGCGCCCCGCCACTCCCAATAAAACCAATATTAACATTTGCCCCCACATCAATTGATGTGTTGTAGGCTTTGGGCTGGATTACATAGTGGTTGCCCATCTTGGAGGCAATTTCTCCATTCCACATGGAGGTAATATCACGGTTGTAATCGAACTCGATTTTCCAATTATCCATGCGAACGAATTGATCATTCGTCAAAAGGCCATGAGCCTGAAAACCACTTCCCCAATCGTTGTCCACGCCATAGACAAAAGCCGGATTTAGTCGGGATTCAAGGGACTCAAGGCTAGGTCCCTTTGCCTTCCTGGATTTACTCTGGCTGGGTTGACCATTGCGAGCGGAACGCTTTTTGGATTGAAACATCCAATAAGCGGTAAAAAGCCTCCACATATTGCGTCCCCCGGGTTTGACTATAGGTAACGGCTAAAATCCATCGCCTGGAAGCCGGTAAGAAATGACCTTCAAGCGAACCGATTCTAGGGTCAAAAAAAATTAAAAAAAAGGGAATTCGTTCTCATTAATTGGTTACTTTCAAAAAATTTTTTTTTCGGAGATTTTCAATCCAAACACGCAGTAAAATCGTCTATACGCCAGCAAATGCTTTTCAAAGAATTCTAATTGCTTTTTGAACCGGGACTTTAGGTTCCCATGGTTTTTAAGCAATTTTTAGTCGGATATATAGCGCAGCCCGCGCCAAGCCATTTGATCTCAACACTCAAAATCGATACAAAATATACCTTCAATATAACAAACGGCCACACAACAACATATTAATTTTATTAGATAAAAAGGGATCGTGCATTATCGATTAAAAAACAACATTCAAACAGGGAAATAAAAAAGCGGAGAGGGCGGGATTCGAACCCGCGGTGAACCTTTCGATCCACGCCGATTTAGCAAACCGGTGCTTTCGGCCCCTCAGCCACCTCTCCGGCAAAGAAAATTTATTGCATTGCGCCCCTAAAAGCAACCTGGCCTTTTCAAGATTTGAAAAAACCAAACAAAACAGGCTTAATTTGTAGCCTCAATCCGAAAATGGGGCCTTTCTTGCAGGAAAGCATCGATCCTTTCCGTCCGCGTAATTGCCTCACGAAAAAACGACATGGCATTAACAAGAACCTCATCAGACCCGGCACAGCTAAATCGGAGGAAACCCTGTCCGGCTTCCCCAAAGCACTCTCCGCCCAGGCAAGCGAGACCAATGGAATCATCAGCCGCCTCAAGGAGGTATAGGGCCAAACCATGCGATTTAATGCCCAGCCGGGTGCAAAGAGCCCTGACATCCGGAAACGCATAAAAAGTCCCATGAGGAACCACCGCTTCTACCCCTGGAATACCTTGAAGATTTTGGATCAGAAGGCGAACCTTCCCTCCAAAGGCCGCCATCTGACGATCCCGTTCACCCTGATCCAGTCGAAGTGCGGCATCTCCCGCCGCCTGAATAAAAGGCGGGGCGCAGGATGTGGTGGTATTGGCCATTTTTGCCATAGCTTGGGTGATTTTTCGGGGAGCAATAGAAAAACCAAGACGCCAACCACTCATACTATACGATTTGCTAAAAGTATAGCAGGCAACAGTT
>Ga0114972_10002402_pt1 | contig 14047 bp, 11 predicted proteins | sample M_140807_EF_Meta_FD_87354 | JGI IMG/M metagenome (GOLD analysis project Ga0114972, IMG submission 87354) | Freshwater microbial communities from Lake Montjoie, Canada to study carbon cycling - M_140807_EF_MetaG | ecosystem: Environmental > Aquatic > Freshwater > Lake | place: Lake Montjoie... | reverse complement strand
GGAATTCGATCGCTTCATTGCGCTGATAAGAACTATCAAATTCTTTGCCGTCTGGCAGCGTGCCGCGGTAGTGGACTTTCACCCGGTCGGTCGCTTGTGGACTCGCACCAGTCCCTTCGCGAAGAGATCGGTACACGAGGCCAGATGCGGTGACAACCGCACCGGCTTCTTGAGCCGCGGCGGCCGTGACGGGATTAGGGGCTTGGGCATTGACCATTTGAAGCGGCATTAGGCTAATTGAAAGCGTCGCGATGAATTTTTGAAGGTTCATTGGGATTTTGAAGAGAAGAGCATCTTGTGGGCCATCATGCCAGATCTGCTAGACCTGCCAGAGTTGCGATGAACCGTATGACCCGACCGCCTACCCGCAGTTTGCTCTTACCGGTTAACGCACTGAGGACTCGGCCCCGCCTATTGCTGTCAATTGGGGTTGGAGTCCTTTCTTTTTTCGCCCTGTCACATCAGATCGAGCAACACGCGGGATCGAGGTTTCTTATCAGCTGGAACCTCGGCGCTTTCCTCTATTTGATACTTTCGGGTGTGATGATGTTTAGATCCAGTCCGGAGCAGATGCATCGTCGTGCGCTTAACGAGGACGAGGGTCGATGGATGATTCTGATTCTGGTCGTGGTTGCTGCGATCACGGTCTTCTTTGCGATTGCCTCTCAGCTCGCCGCGGTCCAGGTACTGCCTGAGTCTCAACGCTTGGAGCATGTTGCGATGGCTGGCTTGACGGTGCTCAGCTCGTGGGCTTTTACTCAGGTCATGTTCGCGATTCACTACGCTCACGACTTCTACCTGGAGCGATTGGCGCATCGCCCGGATCCCTTGGTTTTTCCAGGTTCGCCGAACCCGCACTATCTCGATTTTGTCTATTTCTCCTGCGTGATCGGCACCTCGGGGCAAACGGCGGACGTTTCGTTCCACGGGTCAGCGTTGCGCCCAATAGGCCTCTTGCACTGTGTACTGGCCTTTTTCTTCAATACCGCTCTGTTTGCTCTCGCGATCAACATCGCGGCGGGGCTGTTTAACTGAACCGCAAGCCTCGGCGGTGAGCTTCTGCGCAGTCCTTGGCTCAGGCCGACGCAGGTTCGTAGACACCCTCAAGCCGATCTTCGAGTTCCTCGCTCGCGAGTCGAAGCGCCTCGAGCGTCTCTTCATCGGGTTGCCAGTATTTGCGCTCGGAGGCCTCGATGAGACGGTTGACGACACGTGCCGACGCCGTTGGGTTGAGCTTCGAAAGGCGCTCTCGCATGGCGGGATCGAGCATGAAGGTCTCGCTCAGTTGCTGGTAGACCCAAGGTTGAACTTGGCCAGTGGTGGCGGACCAACCCAGGGTGTTCGTCACATGGACTTCGATCTGACGGACGCCCTCATAGCCATGTTCGAGCATGCCTTCATACCACTTCGGGTTAAGCATTCGGGTACGGGTCTCCAGGGCCACCTGCTCACGAAGCGACCGAACCGTGGCTGCGCCTTTGGTTTGGTCGCCAATGTAGACCGGCGGTGTCTTGCCACCCTTGGCCACTTTGACCGCCTGAGTGATACCACCCAAAGTGTCGAAGTAATTGTCGACGGTGGTGATGCCGAGTTCAACGGAGTCCAGATTTTGATACGTGAGTTGCACGTCGGCTAACACGCTGGTCAAGAGAGCGGTCTGTTGAACGGCGCGACCGGTACGGCCATAGGCGAAGCCTTTGCGGCGCTTGTAGGTTTCGGCGAGCTCGCCCTCGTCATCCCATCGGCTACTTTCGACAAGGTTGTTCACGTTCGATCCATAGGCGCCCTCTGCGTTTCCATAGACGCGTAGCGAGGCGACCTCAAGCGTGCAACCATGTTCCTTCTGGTAGGACAACGCATGCTTGCGGATCCAGTTCATTTCCAGCGGTTCATCCGCGGAGGCAGCCAGGAAAGCGGCTTCGGCCAGCAGCCGGATCTGAAGGGGCATCAAATCCCTGAAGATGCCAGAAAGCGTAATAACGACGTCGATCCGGGGACGACCCAATTCGCTCAGTGGGATGAGCGTCGCACCCGCGATGCGACCGTAACTGTCGAACCGGGGCAGGGCGCCCATCAGTGCGAGGGCCTGCCCGATTGGGGCACCTTCGTTCTTGAGGTTGTCACTGCCCCAAAGCACCATCGCGATCGTTTCGGGCAACGGGTTGCCATCCGCAACGTAGCGATCGATCAAAATCTGAGCTTGTTTTGCGCCATCGCGCACGGCAAAGGTGCTAGGAATGCAGAACGGGTCAAAGCCATGGATATTACGACCTGTGGGCAGTACGTCAGGTGTGCGCAGCAGATCGCCGCCGGGTGCGGGTGCGATATAGCCACCATCGAGCGCGTGCAGAAGCGCATTCACCTCGGTGTCAACGCTGAGCTTGGCATTGGCATCGGCCAAGGCTTCCATCATGGCGAGTGTGGTTTCGTTCTTCGCGATGCCTGCGATACGCAGCGCCTTCTCAGCGGTTTGGCCAGTCACGATCGCTTCGACCGTCGTACGCTCCAGCTGCATGGAATGGAATGAGTCAGCCATCGACAGCAACATATCGACCCGTTCAGCGGGTGAGAGAGGTCGCCCTGTGACATGCAGTCCGTGCGGAATAAGTGTGTATTCCAATTCCAGAATCTGATCGCCAAGCGCTCTAACGCGCTCGTCTGCCTCGCCATGGCTCACGATGTTCCAGAGCGGCTCGGCTTCGCAAAGATTAAGTTCCGCAGCCTGTGCTTGTATTAGGCTTGCCAGTTCTGGCCGGTCGGCGGAATCAGCTGGTTGAGTGCGCCAGCGATCGATAGACGATTTAAGATCATTCAAGCCTTTGTACAAACCTGCCTGGGCGACCGGCGGCGTCAGATAACTGATGAGGGTCGCGCCCGACCGCCGTTTGGCAATAGCGCCTTCGGACGGATTGTTCGATGCGTACAGATAGATATTGGGTAGATCGTCAATCAGACGGTCAGGCCAGCAGGCTCCGGACATCCCGCTCTGTTTGCCCGGCATAAACTCCAGCGCACCGTGAGTTCCAAAATGAAGGACCGCGCTCGCCTGGAAATCTTCTCTCAGATAGCGATAGAAGGCCGAGAAAGCGTGGGTTGGGGCCAAGCCTTTCTCGAACAGCAAACGCATCGGATCGCCTTCGTAGCCGAACGAAGGTTGGACGCAAACCAACACGTTGCCAAACTGTTTGCCCAGAACAAAAATCGAACTGCCATTGCTGAGCTGGCGGCCCGGAGCGGGCCCCCATTGCGCTTCGATCTCTTTGAGCCAGCGCTCACGCCTGACGTGATCATTCGCGGGAATCAGGGTGTGGACATTGGCGTCAGAACCGTACTGCGCGGCGTTGCCTTGGAGTACCGACTCGCGCAGCTCATCCACGCTTTCGGGCATGTCGATCTGATACCCCTGGCGCTGCATGCCACCCAGGGTGTTCATCAATGATTCAAAAACCGAGAGGTAGGCGGCGCTACCGATGTTTCCGGCATTTGGTGGGAAATTGAACAGCACGATCGCAACTTTTCGGTCCCGGCGCTCACTGCGTTTGAGGGTCACCAGTTTGCTGACTCGTGCCGCCAGCATGCTTGCCCGCTCTGGGCACGAGTGCATATCTTGCGCGGTATCTAAGGCGCTAAAGGTACAGGCATGATGGCAGCCCGTGCAGGTCACGCCTGGCGCGCCGGGGCGACCGCCAAAGACAATCGGCCCGGTCGATCCGTCGAGTTCGGGGATCGCAACCATGATCGTACTTTCGACAGGTAGCAGTCCCCGATCCGATCCACCCCATTGATCCAGCGTTTGGAACTCAACCGGATGCGCGGCAACATATGGCACATCAAGGCGGGAAAGGACTTCTTGTGCTGATTTGGCATCGTTATAGGCTGGGCCACCAACAAGGGAAAACCCAGTCAGTGATACGACCGCATCCACAGCGACCTGGCCGTTCTGATAGAAGAATGATTCGATGGCGGGGCGGGAATCAAGTCCGGCGGCAAAGGCTGGAATCACGCGAAGTCCACGCGCTTCGAGCGCGGCGATTACGCCATCGTAATGACCGGCATTCCCGGACAGGAGATACGAGCGCAGGAGCAACACGCCGACCGTGCCTTTCGAGGCACCTCCCGTTGCACCTGTAGAGGGGGCCGGCAGCGACTCCGCTGAGTCGCTAAATTTCCCAGACATTTTGGGGTGATAGACCCCAACCTCGGGGTACTCCACCGGCGGCTCAGCCTTGATCTTGCCGCGCAATAATTTGCGTGGGCCGTCGGCGCCGCGGTCCACAACGTGACGAATCATATTCAAGACATTGACGTCTGACCCGCCCATCCAGTACTGCATCGTAATGAAATAAGCTCGAACGTCTTGGGCGGTCCCGGGGATAAAGCGGAGCATCTGCGGCAGTCGCCGTAGCATCTTCATTTGGGCAGCGCCGCCGGTGGCTTTCTTCTCTTTGCCGCCACGAAGTTTCTTGAGCAACGCCATCGCCCCGTTCGCGGGCTTGCTCATGTCGAAATTGCCGAATCGGGTCAGTTTGACGACCTCGCTCGCGGAAGCCATGCAGATCATCGCGTCGCAGTGTTCGCGCCGAGCCTGCAGGTCGCCTAGGATCGGCAGGAAGTGGTCTTCCAGAAAGAGCATGCTGGCAATCACGATATCCGCTTTTGCGATGTCCGCCTTGCAGCGCGCAATCAGGTGATCGTTGCCGGCGTATTCGGATGCTGCGTGCAAGCTAAGGGTCAAACCCGGATAGTCCTTGCGGAGGGACTTGCGTGCCCGCTCGACTGAACTGGCGAGGTGTGAATCCATCGTCACGATGACGACGTGGATGGGGGGCGAGCTCTCAGCTTGAGGTTCGGCTCGTCGGTGAAGCAAGTCAGCCGTACGATTTAAAAACATCAAGGTCCCCTGCATTGTGGGTGATCCGCCGCCGCTATTTGTGATGCTGTGCGGCTTCTCCAACCCATCTTGTTCAGTCAATAGCCCCCAATCTAGATGGACTTCATCAAAGTGTCAACTAATATTGACGGCAGGCGAAATTGACATGGCGCTAATTAAGTTTAGGCCCGCAGAGTCCGGTCAAATAGCTGGTGGAGGCGAACCCAGTGGCGCTCCGCGGACGGCTGGTCGTACATCCCCTCGCGCTTCGGGAAGACAAATCCATGGTGAGCGCCCGGGAACCACTCAATTCGGTGGGGGGAGGCGGCTTTGGCAAGGGCGTCGCTTAGTTTCTCAATATCCGCTTGGGGTGCCCAGCGATCGATTTCGGCGCATGCGAAATAGCTTTCGCAGGGGATCTTGTGCGCGACGCGGTGGGGAGAATCGGGGGCGTCAGTCGCCATATTAGCGCCGTGAATCGATGCGATCGAACGGAATCGGTCGGGGAAATCGACGGCCGCCCAAACCACAAAGGGGCCACCCATGCAGTAGCCAACGGCGCCAATGCGGGACGAATCTGCGCAAGGGTTTGAATCCACGTACTGCAACATCGAGTTGGTATCGCAGCGAGTGGTGCCCGAATCCAAAGATCGCATGAGCGTGAACATTTCGGCCATGGCAACTTCAGTGCGTTCCTTTAGAACATATTCGCGCGCATGACGGTAATAAAGGTTTGGAAGAACGACGAAATAACCGGCCGATGCCAGACGCCTCGCCATGTCGTGAAGTTCCTCGCGTTTGCCAGGGGCATCCATATAAAAAAGAACGACGGGAAATGGTCCCCCCTCATCGGGGTAAGCCACGAAGGTGTTCATGACACCGTCGACGGTCGGCAAATCGATGTGCTCTTCGATCATGATGCGTGTCCTTGAATCTACTTTAGTTCTACTTCCTGATAGGCCCATTTCAGCCAGGGCATCAGGACCATCAGGTCGGACGCCTCGACCGTCGCTCCGCACCAAATCCTCAAGCCCGAGGGTGCGTCTTTATAGGATCCAATATCGTATGCGACGTTTTCATTTTCTAGCAGTTCGACCATCGCCTTCACCTGCTCTGGAGAACGGTCGACACGCAGACAGACGCTCGTGCTTGAGCGGGTCAGGGTGTCGTTTGCCAGGAAAGTGAGCCATGGGTTTGTCGCTACAAAGTCCGCGATGACCTTGAGGTTGGCTTCGCTGCGGCTGATGGTTCCCCGCACGCCACCGAGCGAGTCCACCCATTGCAGGGCGTCAAGGTAGTCGGCGACGCAGAGCATGGAGGGCGTGTTGATCGTCTCGCCTCGAAACAATCCCTCCAAGACTTGCCCTTTATGGGTCATCCGGAAAATTTTTGGCATGGGCCATGGCGGGCTGTAATGTTCGAGCCGCTCGATCGCTCGTGGGCTCATGACCAGCATGCCGTGGGCTCCCTCCCCGCCGAGCACCTTCTGCCAGGAATAGGTCACTACATCCAGCTTTTCCCAGGGCATCTCCATAGCGAAAACTGCCGACGTTGCATCACAAAGTGTGAGACCCCGTCGGTCCTCGGGGATCCAGTCACCGTTGGGCACCTTGACTCCAGAGGTCGTTCCATTCCAGACGAAGACCACATCGTTGTCAAAGTTAACATTGTTCAGGTCGGGTAGATCGCCGTAGTCAGCCGAGATCACCCGTGTGTCGGGTAGTTTGAGTTGCTGAACGATGTCGTTGACCCAAGTCGCGCTGAACGATTCCCAGGCCAGCACATCAACGCCCCGGGGCCCAAGCAACGACCACATCGCCATCTCGATTGCACCCGTGTCGGATGCCGGAACAATGCCGATCCGGAATCCTGCAGGCAGGCCGAGCAGTCGGGCTGATTCTGAACAGGCCTGTGCAAGGGTGACCTTGCCAAGTGCAGACCGGTGCGATCGGCCCAGCATTTCTGTCGATAAATGGCGGACGTCATAACCCGGGCGTTTGGCGCAAGGGCCGCTTGAAAAGTTCGGATTGGCGGGCTTAATCGTGGGGCGCATGAGGGTCGTCGGATAGTCGTCGGATGGTCTTCGGATGGTCTTCGGGTTTTGTCTGATCGTTTTCTGAGCTCGGAATGGACCCGCATTATTGCTCGATCGAACCAAACTCGAAGGCTATGATCACTCCATCCAATCCATCGGGTCCATCATGTCCTTGTCCATCCCTGAGATCGTCGACCTCTTGAATGGCCGTGCTCACACTTGGTACGGTCAGGAGGCGGTTAGTCAGTTAGAGCATGCCCTGCAGTGTGCTCATTTGGCTGAGGTTGCTGAAGAATCCCCGGAGACGATCGTTGCCGCGCTTTTGCATGACCTGGGGCATATGCTGGGTGCCAACAGTCAGCGGCCAATTTTGGCGGTGCGAGGGGAGGGCGATGCGAAATCGCAGGACCCCGATCAGGCTCGGCCCACCGCAGACGATCTGCATCAATACATCGCGCTGCCATTTTTGCGCGGTGTCTTCGGGGATGCTGTTCTTGAGCCCATCAAACTGCACGTCGAAGCCAAACGCTACCTCTGTGCCACGGATTCGACCTACTGGGAATGTCTGTCGCCTGCATCCAAACACAGTCTCGTATTGCAGGGTGGGGTTCACAGCCCCGACCAAGCCAGTGCATTCGAAGCGCTGCCATTTTCCGATCGGGCAGCGAGGCTGCGTCGCTATGACGACTTAGCCAAGGTACCCGGGGCCAAAACCCCGGGACTTAATCACTACAAGCAACTCATGCGAGCAGTTGCTTTATAGACCGATCACACCACCGTCGTCCTTGGTGATCACAATGGTCGCGGACCGAGGGCGTCCGGCGGGTCCATAGGCTGGGCCGACGCCTGGCCACTGGCTCTGGTAAGCAAATGGTCCAGCGCCAAGTTTGGGCGTTAGTTCTCCCGGATGCTGGATGTTCACGAAGAGCGTCTTGCCGTCGGGCGTCTCGGTAAGTCCAGTGACTTCCGAGCCTTTGGGTGCCACCAGGAAGCGACGCAAATTGACTTCGCCCAATGCCGCGCCGATAAAGGTTTCCTTCGTTGCCGTGACCGGAGCGCCGCTAACGGTCATTGTGTTGGTGACCGTCACCTTCTTGCCATCGCCGACCGTCCCTGGCACGGCGGCCAGCAACATGCAATTGGTTTCGTCGGTGAACGCGCCGTCATCGGTTTCGATCCAGCAGATTCCGGTCGCTTTGCTGAACCAGAGACCGTCTGGCGATGAGAACGAGTTTTTCGCGGTCAGGCCAGACAGGTTGACATCAGCAGGGTGATCTTCTTCCGAGCCGAACAGGAAGATATCCCAGCGGAATGAAGTCGCAGTCGACGCGCTGTCGGTTTCCTTGAAGCGAATGATGTGGCCGTTGGGGTTGCCGGAGCCCTTGTTGCCATCCGGATCCACAAACGCCCTTGGATTTGCGGCGTTGACAGTCGCGGGGGTGCGGTTGGTGGCATTGTTGTTGGTGAGTGCGAAATAGATTTCGCCGGTCTTGTAATTCAGCGCTCCCCATTCTGGGCGGTCCATCTTGGTGGCACCCAACGCATCGGCAGCGAGGCGAGTATTGACCAGAACATCGGCCTGATTCGCGAACGCATAGGTCGCATAGCCAGCGATTGCGGGGTTGCTGATGTTCAGTTCCAACCAGCTGCCCGAACCATCGTCGTTGAACTTGGCGACGTAGAGTTTCCCTTCGTTCAGGTACTTGTCGCCAGCGTTCATGCCACCGCCGACATCGGCTGCATCCCAGTTTGCGGTTGACACAAACTTGTAGATGTACTCGTTACGCGAATCGCAACCCATGTAGAAGGCCAGCGGACTGCCGACTTTGGGTACACCGCAAACGGCCGCTTCGTGCGCAAACCGGCCCATCGCAACGCGCTTTGCTGGGGTCGATGTTGGGCTGAGTGGATCGATTTCGAGGTTGAAGCCAAAGGTGTTGGGTTCGTTGCGGAAGTCATCCGCTGCGGTTGCGCCGACTGCAGAGACGTTCCAGCGCGAAAACTTATCCGTGTCGGCAGCAACTGCCGGGACGACGGTATGCCATCCTTGGGTTGACGAAACCGCCGCAGTCGCAGCCAACGGCACGCTTTGAACGCCATAGCGCGCGCGCGACGTGATTGTCTTTGCGTCGACGGGGTTAGAGCTCTTGGGCATCGCGAAATACACAGCCCAGTTCTCTTCGCAGGCGAGGTAGGTTCCCCACGGCGTCTTACCATGACCGCAGTTGTTCAAGGTGCCGCGTGACTTGGAACCGGTCGGGTCCCATTTGGTCACCATGAATGACTTGATCGCAGCGAGATGAGCGGCTGGGCCCGTGATATTGACGGGAGTGTTTGGGTTGACGCGGCGGTTGAACGACGAATCCAGTTTGTAACCCCAGGTGGTGCCCGTCTTGGTCAGTTCGACGATCGAGACACCGTGGTGATTGATTTCTTTGATTGCTTCCAACTCGGGGCGTGTACCCAGATTCCAGGTCCCAAATTGGTCGAATTTTTCACCGGTTACACCGTTCGAGGTCTGCCCGGCGGTGTGGAAAAAGTGGGCGTCGGCTGAACTTTCGTGGTTCATTGCCAGCACAGCGGTACCGGTGTCGGTCGCGCTGAACTTGCCAGATGCGTTGACATAAAAAATGTCCATTCCGTCATGGTGATCGCCAATTCGGTTAGACCAGTCGTCGGTTTCTGCGCCCGTGTTTGAGTAGGCAGTGATACTCGCCTTGAGGCGATCGCCGGTCGCATGAAGAACTTTGTAGCTGTAGCCCGGCGGCAGGATGACATTGTCAAGCAGGCTCTTGCCGACCGCTGTAAATCCGAGGGCCAATGGCGTTTCGGCCGCCGCACTTTCTGAATTCAGGCAGCCCGAGATCAGGGGCATGGCGGACAGTGCTGATAGACCGAGACCACCACGTAACAGCGAGCGGCGCGCTGGGCTTTCAAGCGAGCGGCTCAGAACTGTCTGAAAGTGCTCATTCTCGGAGTTGTTGAACGACTCGTCTGGATGATGGGACATTATCGAAGTGCCTTGCAAGTTAAGGAAGGCACAAGGTGGACGACGAAGATGACAAATTCTTGACGTGTAGGTATCGATTTGATAACAGCGATTGCTACTCGTTTTGATGACGGGCCCCGCACAGCCTCGCCAGTCCGGAGCCGGCTATGGCCTTCCAGGGCGTGGTGGCCGAGGATTTTTGGCCATTTGGAGCCCCACCAACCCACCCCAGAAAGCCAAAAAAGCTCCGCGCGCCGCGCAACAATCTAGACAAGGCGGACGTTCATCGTTTCGTAACAATTACGCTTCACGATGTTCCGCTTTGTTTAGTCCTTGAGCGGAGTGCCCGTCGTGATCAATTCTGCCGTCTGTCTGCGATTGTCTGCTGCGGTTGTCGCCTTGTTCACCCTCGGCATTGCCGGCTGCGGCGGTAGTGATGAGTCCGTTGGATTGAACACGCCAACGCTCAGCTTTATTGACCCACAAAACACCTTTGAGCTCGCCAACTACACTCAGTCGGGCCGCTATCCTTTGCCGGTCGGAACGGGCACCAACCTGCTCGCAGAAGAAGCATCTGGGGTGACCTACAACAAAGACACCGGGACTTTATTTGTGGTGGGCGATGGCGGCACGGCAGTCGCCCAAGTCAGTACCAAAGGGGTTCTCATCAACTCGATGACCTTGGCAGCCGACGCAACCAAACCGCAGGGCACGTACTTCTACGACCCAGAAGGAATTACGTACCTGGGCAATGGCAAATTTGCCTTCGTCGAGGAACGCGATCGCAGGATCAATGAATTCACGTATGCCGCTGGTACGACCCTGGGTGCCAGTGGCGTGCGTTCAGTCAAGATTGGTACGACGATTGGTAACATCGGCATCGAGGGCTTAAGTTTTGACCCATCCAGCAACGGATTTGTCATGGTCAAAGAGTCGGGGCCTTCCGGCGTTTTCCAGACGACGCTGGACTTCGCTGCCGGCACTGCATCCAATGGGTCTCCCACTACGGACAATTCGGTCAATCTCTTCGATCCAACCAAGACCGGTCTTTCCGCGCTGAATGACGTTTTTGCGCTATCCAACGTGGTCTCGTCGACTGCCCCCGACTACAGTCATCTGATGATCCTGAGTGCGCCCAACGGTAAGGTCGTCAAGGTCGACCGCGCCGGTAACATCAAGGGAACCCTGGTCGTTGATGCTCTCGCACAGAACGAGGGGATGACGATGGACCCCAGCGGCAACATCTATCTGGTCAGCGAAATTGGAGGCGGCGCCGGATTTCCAGAGCTTGCCGTCTATTCCCCTACCGTCAGCAAGAGCGCAGTGGGCGTAGGAAGCAACCTTTACCTGACTTTCAACATCCCGGTCAGCGCCGGGAGCGGTGCGATCGTTCTGAGTAACGGTGCGGGCGATACCCGATCAATTTCGGTCGCGGATACGACGCAGGTGAGTTTCAATGGCAAGGTCGTCACCATTGATCCTTCGGTGAATCTGATCCCGGGGACCAACTACAGCATTACCTACGCTGCCGGTGTCTTCAAAGACGCCAGCGGCAAAGCCGGTCCAGCCGTTGTCAGCACAACCGAACTCGGGTTCGCCGCCGCTGGATCGGTGGATGCGACGGCGCCCACCCTCATTAGTAGCTCCCCAGCGACCGGCACAACGGGCGTGACGAGCAGTCGGATCGTTCTGACGTTCAGCGAGCCAGTCGTGGCTGGCAATGGCAATATTGTCATCAGCAACGGCAGTGGCGACACTCGGGCGATTTCGGTTAAGGATACGAACCAGGTCACGTTCAGCGGAAGCACTGCCAACATCAACCCCAGCGCGGACCTGTTGCGCGGCTTTACCTACAACGTCCAAGTTCCGCTCGGTGCGATCCGCGATACGTCTGGTAATTCGTTTGCCGGTATCACCAACGCAACGACTCTCACCCTGACGACGGCAGCGGCCCCGCCGACGACGCTGAACCCTGGCGATATCGTGTTCATGGCGATCAACGCGGACGCGGTCGATGCATTCGCCTTCGCACTGCTGAAACCGATCGGTGCTGGAACGGTGATCGGATTCTCGGATCGTGACTACACGATCGCAGCGGGCATGCCAGCGACTGGCGAAGCGGCTTATGTCTGGACGGCCGATCTAGCCTATCCGGCAGGGACGATCATCACGATCCAGACCGATCAGACGACGCCGGTTGCCAGCAAGGGGTCCGTCGTGGGCAAGGGTGGTGGTCTCAGTACCAGTGCCGAGACGGTGTACGCCTTCCAGGGGACCGTCGCGGACCTCGCGCCTGGTGCAGCAGGTGCCGTCACCATCAGTCGATTCCTCGCAGCCATTAACCTGGGCGCGGCTGCAGGCGACATTCCTCCGGAACTCTTGGCGGCAAGCGCTTACCAGACTTTCCCGCTCGACAACGTCAAGTACAACGGGTCACTTGACCGCGCTGACCTCGCTGTGTTTGCTAGCCGTGTCAGAACTGTGGCGAACTGGATCAGCGATGATGTCAATGCCTACCCCCTGACCAATAACAGTCTCTTCGCGGGGGAATAAGGCGATTGACGAATTGGCGGCAATGCGTAATCTCCATTGCTCACGCTCGAAGGCTGGCACCTAGGTGATATTTATCTTGTAAGCCAAGGAAAATGCCTTAATAACGCACACGTGCGTTGTGTTTTGGTCGTTTAGGGTAATACCGGTAAATACTCTTACGGGGGGTGCCATGACTGCTGCCGCCGTTCGTCCTGCGATTACACAATATGTCGATCGCGAAGAGAAGCGGGAGGCGTTCCGCCAGGATTCGCTGAAGGCGTGGGAAAGCTTCCGAGCGACCGGCCTGCATGTGTCTGCCGATGAAGCCGATGCCTGGATGGCCCAACTCGAACACGGCCAAGATGTTGAGCCGCCTGAATGTCACGATTGATCTGGTCTCCTTCAGCCTCGCTCGATGTGCAGCTTCTTTACTGCTTTCTGGCCCTCAAGAATCCAGACGCTGCGAAACGCGCCGTCAGGGCGAATCGCCAAGGGGTCAAAGTGCTGGAACAACAGCCAGGTCTCGGGCGGCCGGTCGAAGACATGGACGATGAGTTCCGAGACTGGATGATCGATTTTGGTGACAGCGGCTATGTTGCCCCGTACCGTTTGCACCCGCAATTCGTCACCGTTCTGGCTGTGCGCCACCAGAAAGAGGTGTGACTCGGGATCTCTGGTCGGAATACACGCCTCATTGGGACTTGCCGTCTGCCCAATCCGTTTGGCCGACAAAAAAGCCCCGAGGCCTAAGACCTGGGGGCTTCTGAGCGAGGTTTTCACTTTGACGGATCCAACCAGTCTTCGACCCGCAATTCGGGGACGCGTGCGAACTCCCGACAATTGTGGGTCACCAGCGTCAGACCCCGCGAGCGCGCATGCGCCGCAATGAAGAGGTCGTGGCTGCCAATGGGAGTACCGGCTCGTTCTAGCGTGGCGCGGATGTCCGCGTAATGCTCGTCAGCCGGCCGATCCAGCGGCAAGACTGCCAGCGTGTTCAGCAGGTCATCTACGCGTTGCGTCAATAGCTGCGAGCCTTTCCGCTGCGCACCGAAGCGCAACTCACAGGCGACCACGATGCTTGTGCATACAGCGTCGGGCTCGGTGGCTCGCAAGCGCTCTACCAGCACACCTCGTGGGTTACGAATCAGGTCTGAAAGAATGTTCGTGTCCAGCATCCAAACAGGCCAGACCTTCACAGATCGTCCCTGACCTGCGGCGGGAGGTCCTCAACATCGGGCATGCCGTCATCCAGCGGTTCCCATGATGCCAAGAGGTCGAGCAGACGATTCTTACCGATGGGCGTGAGGATAAGGCAATCGCCTTCCTTTCGGATCAGAACCTCGGTGCCATTGATCTCGAACTCGCGTGGAATTCTTACGGCTTGATTGCGGCCATTACGGAACAGCGATGCGTGGCGTTCAGTCACGATGGGCCCCGGGAAGTTCGTTGGCATATGCCTGAGTATATGCCGACTTGGTCGTCCAGACAAACAAAAAAGCCCCGAGGCCTAAGACCTGGGGCTTCTGTGCGAGATCTTCTCTCGCTCCCGTTCTTGCGCACGTATCGAACCCTGTGTCTGGCTCCTGGGGCTGAATTTCTGCTGCTTTTGGATAAGGTGCGC
>Ga0114972_10002401_pt1 | contig 14050 bp, 11 predicted proteins | sample M_140807_EF_Meta_FD_87354 | JGI IMG/M metagenome (GOLD analysis project Ga0114972, IMG submission 87354) | Freshwater microbial communities from Lake Montjoie, Canada to study carbon cycling - M_140807_EF_MetaG | ecosystem: Environmental > Aquatic > Freshwater > Lake | place: Lake Montjoie... | reverse complement strand
CTCCATGAAGTTAAGGAGGAGGCGTTGCTGGCTGGGGGTGTATCCCTGGGCATCCCAGACGAGCGGCCCGAGCTCACGAAACGCGAACGTCGGATCCTCGGAGAGCCGCCGGTAAACCTTCCGGCGCGCGTCGGTGTCGGTGCGGCGCTCCAACACCGCATACACCCCGTCGAGAGCCCATTTCTGGCCCACGATCACGACATCGCCGAGGTATTCCTTGTTCCAGAAGAGGAGGCCGCTGTCGGTGAGGAAACCCAAGACGCGCTCGATCCGATCAGGCGTGAGGAGGGCTCCTTGTCGCCAATTCCCGTGGAGCTTCGGCCACCGACTCGCCCCCGCTCCCTCGAGCTTGTCGTCGATCGCGGCCCGCAGCTCTTGGCGGAAATCCGCCACTGACACCGTCGGCCGCGGATCGGGCTTGTCGGCAGCCTCCGCCTCCTCCGCTTTCCGGAGCCACCCGCCGACCATCTCCTCGGCGATTTCCCAGTGCACCGGCACGACGCTCCCCTGCGCTCGCACGACGGCGGTAAGGGTCTCGTCGAGCCAAGGTGAAACCTCTGCCTCCACCATCGACCGATCCTCGGCGTCGCAGATCAGGAGCGGCGGCTTCTCTGAGAGCCCCTCAACGGCCGCCTCGTAGGTCTGTTGGTAGCGCTGCCGATCGGCGGCGTCGATCCCCGGTCCGGCACCATTCGAGGTATCTTCGGAGTCGGTCCGCATGACGTTGCAGACCACGGCGATCCGCGCGCCGGGACACCCCATCCGGATCATTCCGATCCAATAGGGAAGGGGCCGGGGGGTGTCGAGATATGCCCCCGGCTCCGCAGCGGGCTTTTGGCCCTCTGGATTCCAGAGCACCAGGAACACCGCGCCCGACTGCATGAACAAGCGATGGGCGTTGTGGTAGATCGCCTGCCCGCCGAAATCCCACAGGTGCCAATGGATGCTGCCCCGCTTCAGCTGGTCGAAGCGGATGGCATGGGTCGTGCCGAGCGAATGCTTGGCTGGCTTCCCGGCCAGTGCCAGGGAGAGGGTCGTTTTTCCCGCCCCACCATCGCCGAGAAAAAGCACCTTGCAGCGGCGACTGACGCCACTGCCAACGAGGTCAACGTCGTCAAAATAGCCGCGCACGGCAGCGGCGACGTTCTCCTCGTGATCGGCCCCTTGCGCAAAGGTAGGCGGAACGAGTAGCCCGCTCCGGTAGAGCAAGAGCGTCCGCGGGCGGGCCTGCTTCGAATCGGCCGGCCAGAGGAGGGTGGCCCCGAGTCCCTTCTCGAGATTCGAGAGATTGACGTAGTCGAGCGTCGGCGACAGCGGCTCGATGCGCGTGATCGACGTGCCGCGCAGCTCCAGCCGACGGAGCCGGAGCGGCCAAGGGCCCGGAGGCAGCGCCTCGAGTGTCTTGCAGTCGTTGAAGATCGCCGACTCGATTCCCTCGGGCCACACTTCGAGCTTCGCTTTGACCGGAGAACCAGAGAAATCGATTTTGCGGAGATTGGGAGATTTTGAAATCAGCGTTGACGCTGTCGCCGGCTCAAGCGACGTGCACCGTTGCATCGAAACGTCGGTCAAGTTCCGAAGTAGACCTCTGATCATCGAAACGGACGAGAGCGCCGCACATCCATCCGTCACGAGCGTCTCGATGGAAGCGGGAAGCGCCGGCAATCTTTCGAGCTTCGCACACCCGCGCACATCAAGGCACTGCAGTCGCGCGGGCAGCGGTTTGAGCGCAGTGAGTTCACCGAGCGACCAGAGGTAAAGATGGGTGAGCTTCGGGAACGTCGACCAGTCGACTTCCGACAGGTCCGCGAGTGACTTCTGAGTCCATTCCTGATCCGCATCGTTCCCCGGCGATGGGCCGATGACGATCTTCTCGACGAGGGCCTTCTTCTGGTCCTTTGATTTCGCGAACCGGATGAATGCAGCGACAGCGCCAGATGAGTCGATGTTCTTTATCCGTGGATCATCTTGCTGCTTTTGCATCATCGCTCCCCGCGCTGCTGCCGTTTCTGATCCCAGATCACCCTTACGCCCCGCCAGTCACGCCCCTGTCAGTCACTCCCCGCCAAACATCCGCCGCCACAGCGCCTCAAGCCACGCGCTAAACGCTCGCCCCCGCGGCTGCGCCGCGGGGGGGTTGCCTGCGGCTCGGCGCTGCGCGATCCCAGCCGCTCCGGTCTCGCCGGCTCCGCCCGACTGCGGCCTTGCTTCGCCGGCCTTGTCTTGCTCCGCCTGCTCGACCTCCGCTCCCCGCTTCCCTGTGGCGGCTCCGCCGCCTGCTTGATCTGTAGTGGCTGCCGGACCGCGGACCAAGCAAACACGGAATCCCAGGTTGACGAAGCGGCCACCGGGCCTGAACCTGAAGCGGTAGGCCGACCGGCACCTCCCGGCGGAGACGTTCCACGCCCCGCCGCGGATCACGCGGTAGCGGTCGTCCGGTAGGAGCGGCGCCGTCAGCGACGCCGGGCCGCCAGACGCCAAGGCCCGCAGCACGTTGGACCGATGCTCGCCCGCCCGATCTCGATCACCGTTGACGTGCCCGCGATACGCACCACCATCCCATTCGTCGTGGCACCATTCCCACACATTGCCATGCAACCCAAACAGCCCCAGCGGATGATCCTCGACACTTCCTGGGATTAGCGGCTCTGTCACGAGATGCGTCTGGCCACCAGAGTTGCCATCAAACCATCCCACCTCCCGCAGAGCCGCCTCGCCGTCGCCATTCCAATACTCGGTATCTCGCCCCACACCTTCCAGGCCGCCCCGGCATGCATACTCCCATTCTGATTCAGTCGGCAGGCAAAACCGCCAATCGCCATCTAGCGGGCACTTGCCGCCGACGATCGGTTGATGTCGCGTCAGCCAGTCACAAAACGCCATCGCGTCGTACCAAGACACTTGCTCCACAGGCAAAAGCCCAGGGCCTTTGTGGTAACTTGGGCTCGCCCCGGGTGTTTCCCTTGGGCGTTTCTTGCCATAGAGCGCCTCGATCCCCGGCCACACCGCAGCCCACTGCTCCTGGGTGACCACGAACGTGCCCAGATAGAAATCCGGCTCGATCGCCACCCGATGGATCGGCTCCTCAGCCGGGTAGCCGCCGCGCGAGCCCATCTGGAATCCCTCCGACCCCGTCGCCGGGATCTTCCGGAGGAATATCTCGACAGCGTGGCCATCCGCGCCCGTCCCCGGCAGCGCGACGATCACATCCGCCGCCGCGCGCGCCGCCGCCCAGGCAGCATCCGTCGCGCTTTTGAGGCTCTCTGCCATGCTCATGCGCGGCTCCCCTCCCTGCCGGTGCGCTGACGTTCCACGATTGAAACTGCCCCGCCGGGGGCCTTCTGCACCTTTTGCGGCCGTGCGGCCTGGCACATCTCGGCCCCCGGCGGGGACTCCCTGGATTCGTCCCACCCGGGTGGCTGCCGCGGCTCCTCGCCAAGGCAGAGTACCGAATGGGCACGGGAAGGCGCGTCGTCCGGCAGCCATGGATGCCTTCCGACGGGCTGTCGTATCGCGGACCAAGCAAACACGGAATCCCTGGTTGTCGTTGCGGTCATCGGGCCTGTTCCTGTTGCGGTAGGCCGACCGGCACCTCCCGGCGGTGTTGTTCCACGCCCCGCCGCGGATCACGCGGTTGCGGTCCCTGCACCTCCCCCGGCGGATCGGCCCCGCAGCCCATGGCCGCGACCACCCTCCGCCAAGCGATATCATCCCCTCGGCGGGCATGAGCGAATAGGGCAAGGCCTCGGCGCTGCAACTCGGGCTCTGGGATCATCCCCTGGCGATACCCGCGCTCGAGGGCCCGCACCCGCCTGCACAACCGGCGCCGACCGCGGCGATTGAGCCGGAGCCGATTGGGATAGATCACAAACCCGAGCCAGGGCGCGCCGACGGCAGAGCGGTTCATCACGCCATCCCCGTTAAGCGACAGCCCCAGGCTGCAAAGGGCGGCGACAACCCGCTGCCGACATTCGACGAGCGCACGGCGGTCGCCGCCGATGAGGATGTCGTCCATGTAGCGCAGATACGTCACCTCCCGCACCGCGCTCGTAACGCGACGATCGACGGCGTCGAGATAGAAGTTGCCGAGAAGATGGCTGGTGAGCGCACCGATCGGCAGACCACGGCCGGCGACGGGCTGATAGCTGTCGAGGAGGTATTGAAAGAGCGCGAGCAATCGACGTTCCCGGAAGCAACGCTCGAGGGCTCGCAGGAGCAGGTCGTGCCGGATCGAGTCGTAATACTTGTGGACATCGAGGCCGAGAAACCACTCGGCACCGGCGACCGCCCGGCGCGCCGCCCGCAGCGCCGCATCCTGGCCCAGGCCGGTACGGCAGGCGAAGCTCGTCGGAAGTGCCCCGCGCTCGAGTACCGGGCCCGCCACGGCAAGGATGGCGTGATGCACGACGCGATCGCGAAACGACGGCGCACGGATGATCCGCGACTTCGGATCGCGAATCGGGAACGAGCGGTAGCCTTCGAACCCGAACGACCCGTCGGCAAGCGTCCGGGAGAGCATGCCCGCCTGCCGGTCGAAGTCGCTCAAGAAGGCACGGACTTCAGATCGATCCCGTTTCCCGGCCGCGGCGCGCCACACCGCGTGGCCGAGCGTCGCCCGGTCGTGAATCCGCTCGAAGAGACCGCCGACTCGCTTCATGGCTGCTGGGACGATGCCTTGCCGGTCATCACTGGCTCAGGGGGCGAAGTGACTTCTGTGAGTGATCCCGGGTGCGGGTGGAGGATCGCCAGCAGTCGTTCGGCATACTTTTCGGCGCGGGCCGGCCCGAGGCCGTCGATCCGGCCCAGATCAGACGCCGTGGCATAGGCCCCGGTCGCCATTTGGGCGAGTTGAGCGTTGGTGAAGAGTGCGTAGACGGGGAGCCCCTCGGCATCGGCCCATGCCTTGCGCGCCGCACGGAGGTTTGTAAACAGGGCAAACTGCTCGGCAGAGAGCTTCTCGCGGTAATCGATTTTCGACGCTGCGGCCTGTGGCCCGCGAACAGCAGGCCCGCCTGTCGTCTCGACCACAAACACAAGCATCGTTCCCTGGGCCGTCGCGGCGACATGGTGCGCCGCCGTCGCCACCCGCTGCGAGCCGAGAAAGGCGTTCAAGTCGCTCAAATCGCCCGCCGTCGGGAGGGGATACTGAAACACGCGAAAGCGCATCGGAATCACCTTTTCGGTTTCTTTCCCGCGGGCCGCGGCCCGGGCGACTTGGGGGTTTTCGGCCGGGATCGAGGCAGTTTCTTCACCGCTTTCTTCACCGCTTTCTTCACCGGCTTCTGCGTCGACTTCTTCGTCGACTTCTGCAGAGATTTGTTCGCCACTTGCTCGGCCGGTTTGCGAGTCGGCTGTTGTCTGCCCGCCTGCGGCTGCTTCGACCGCGGAGGAGCCCTCGTCGACTTCGGAACTGGTGCTCCCTTCGGCCGCCGGGGCGGGGCCGCCCCCTTTGACTGCCGCCGAGCCGGCTTTTTCTTTGCCCCCCGCGGCGGCGCCGCGGGGGGGCCGGCTGCGGCTCGGCGCTGCGCGCGCCCGCCCGCTCCGGTCTCGCCGGCTGCGCCCGACGGCGGCCTTGCTCCGCCGGCCTTGTCTTGCTGCGCCTGCTCGACCTCCGCTCCCCGCTTCCCTGTGGCGGCTCCGCCGCCTGCTTGTTCTTGTCTGGCTGCCGGACCGCGGACCAAGCAAACACGGAACCCCCGGTCGCCGCTGCGCGCACCGGGCCTGCCCCAGTAGCGGTAGGCCGACCGGCACCACCCGGCGGTGATGCACCACGCCCCGCCGCGGAACACGCGGTAGCGGAGTCCCATCGAAGCCTCATCCCATTCGCTCCACGGCTTCTTCGCGGGCCACCCATCGGGGCGAGCGCGATAGGCCCCACGGTCATAGCAATCACCGCACCACTCCCATACATTTCCATGCATCCCCACCAGGCCCGCCGGATGCCGCTCCGGTGAGCCGGCAACAACTGGTTCATCGACGTCGTGCGTTTCGCCGCCGGCGTTGCCCCCGAACCACCCCACCTCCCGGAGGGCCGCCTCACCGTCGCCATTCCAGAAGTCGGTTTCCGAACCGGCTCGACAGGCATATTCCCTCTCGGCCTCCGACGGGAGGCGGAGCTCCCGGAGACCGAGTGACGGGGCGTGGCCGTCTTGCCGGAGCCAGGCATGCCAGGCCTGGCACCAGGCTTGGACATCGTCCCACGACACCCTTTCCACCGGCCGCCGCCGTCCCTTGAACCGGCTGGGCGAAGCTTCAAGCCCCGTGGGACCACAAGCCTCAACCAGCGCCTGCCACTCCTCCTGCGTGACGACAAACTTCCCCAACCAGAAGTCGTGGGGGAGGATCACCCGATGCGGAGGTTCTTCATTGGGGTTGTTGCCGCGCGATCCCATCACGAACGCCCCCGCCGGGATCCGCCGGAAGCGCATCGAGAGCGCCGCTTGCCCGGCGGGCACCGGCAACGGCACCTCCAGATCGGGCTCGGCGGCCAGGGCAGCCCAGGCGGCCGCTCCGGCCACAACCCGAGCCCCCTCCGGCTCGGCCGTGACGCTTCGGCCACCGGCCGGTAACGCTCCTCCGGCAACCACCGGCGGCTGCCGCGGCTCGTGCGCTGATCGGCCCTCGGACATTCTCCACCTCCGTATTCAGAGGGAGATCCTACTCCCATCCCAGCGCACGGTGGAGGGAGGCCCGCCGGAGGGGGAGCGGTGTACAATTTTCTCCACGCCGGCCCTCCTCCCGTTCGTGTGGCTTCCGATGCGCAGCCCCCCCGCCGCCAAGACCGTGTTTGTGGCGTGGGACCATTCTGTCGACGAGCACCAGGCGGAATTGCCGGCGCTCATCCGCGGGGCGGGAACGCACCACACCTACACCGCCCGCTGCGCCGGCGGCGACGACCCCGACGGCCCGATCTCCGAGGATCTCTGCAGCGACATTCGGCAAACGGATTGCCTCCTCGCTTTTCTCGAGCGGCCGAACTGCAACGTGATGTTTGAGGCGGGATTCGCGCTCGGCGTGGGGAGGCCGATCTATCTCCGCGTCTATTCCCAACGGGCGGGCGATGGCTGGAACGAAGCCGTGGCATGGCTCAAGGGGTTCACCATCAAGCCACTTGAAGAAGCGGCCGACAACGACAACAACTTCGCCCGGTATGACGCCTGCGTATCGGGAAAGGGCTACAGATCACCCGCACATTCCGCCGCCGCAGCCCGAGGACCGCGACTCACCCTCTGCCCGAATCAGAACCCTGGCCTTTCGGCTCGCCAATTCATCCGCAGCAAGCTTGCCGACATCACCGAACTCAACCGGCTCGACGGCTCGCTGACCGGTCAACTCCAGGCGATCGACCTTGCCGAAGGGGTCGGCTGGGTCATCCCCTTTCTGACTCTCGAGTCGCGTCACCGCGATCATCCCGAGAACGCCGCCAACGCGTTTCTCGCAGGATACGCCCACGGCAGGGGTAAAACGCTGAAGCTTTTTCAGCAGAAGGGCGTCAGTTTGCGGACGCTTCTCGACATCGCAGATCTCCCCAATCATCCCTGGCTCAACCTTAACGACCTCCCCGACGTGATCCGCCGGGCATGGTGAATGTTGCCCGCCATGCCATCGTTCCTCCGAGACTTCTTCCCATGCGACCGAATCTCCAAGCCGCCGAAAGAGGAGCGTCCTCCTGTCCGACCCTCGGCACGTTCCTGGCCGCCGATGTCATCGATCATAGAAATCTGTCGGCAGAGGCCGCCAGAGCCACCGTCCGATCGCTTCGGGAATGGGCCGCCGAGTTGGGGGCGGACGGATCGATCGCCGGGCAGCTTGGCGACCGATTGATCGTCTGTCGGGAGGGGCTCGACGCAGAGGAGTTTGTCGGACGGGCACGAAGTCTGCGATCGAGGATCGCCGATGTGTCCGCGAACATCGACGCCGAAAGCCGATCGCCCGGCGTCCGGATCGCCCTCCACTGCGGCCTCTTCCAAGAGGAGAAAGGGCTGGCGTTCGGGCCTGGACCGACGGACTGCGGCCGGCTCACCGCGTATGCCGATCGATCGACGATCGTTTGCTCCGGTCAATTCGCCGGGGTGTGGGCGGAGAAGGCCGGAGCCTCGATCTACACGTGCGAATTGTGGCCGAAGCTCGGGCGGGTGCCGCCAGGCACCGAACAGCAGCACTGGCGCCCGGGGGGGATCCAGATCGGTCTCCGCGAGCCCCCCGATCTCAACATCTTTCTTCTGAAGGCCGATCCCCAGGCCCGGCAACTGGAGCCCCCGGAGCGGCTTGTCGAGATGCACGTCATGGAGGCTAGGCTCTTCGAGCTGTGCGATCAGATCAGGGGCCACTTCCTCGAATCTTTCGCGCTCCCCAGAACGACCGACTCCGAGCAGCGCGAGGTGCGGGTCAGGCTCTTCGTGCGCGTCGACGAACAGCCCCCCAGGCAGTCGAGGCTCGTGGCGACGAAGTTTGAGAGCGGTATCGACGAGCGCGTCCGCCAGGAGAGCGTCGTGGGCACCCAATACGAGAAGCTCCCCCGGGGAGGTTGGGAGGGGCCGATCGGCCGAGCCCTCGCGACCGGAGAGATCCAGCTGACGCCCGCGCTACCAGATCCCGAGATCGATCTGGAAGCCTACGTTGCGGCGTTGTCCACGGCTCCCTGGAGGATCCGTAAGGAGAAAATCCGCTGCTTCGGGAGAAAGGCGCGACGATTTCTGGCGATTCCCCTGCCGATGGGGATAAGCTCGGAGGATCTCGTCCTCTGTGTCGATTTTGGTCGACACCCCATGGAGGGGGATGCAGAGGCGCGACTCTCCGGTGAGGCGGTCGAGATCCAAGCCGCCTGCGGATACGAAATCGCCGCCCTTTTTGCCCTCCGAACTGCTTGACGTGGCCGACGATTTCTGCGATTTTTCGGAGGGTCGCGGGCCGATAATTGAAAATGGAGGCAGGCGCCGCGCAGCGTCTGCCCATTGATGCTGATCCTTTGGAAGGAACTGGGATGACCCCCGCTATCACGAGCCTCAAGTCAGGTGCCCCCCAGGCCGCCAAAACTGCCGTCGTGAAGAAGCGCCGCAAGCGCATGCCGATCGAGAAACTCGCCCTCGGGCTGTATGTGGCCGAGCCAGACGGCATCTGGACACCAATCGGCACCGTGTCCGAAAAGCGGATTTCGGAATACCGGGTCCGTCGCAAGTCGCGGAAGCCGTAGTCGTTTCAGGCCGGTTTCACGGCCCGGCCCGCTGCTGCCTCTTCCTCACCCCGCCTCGGCCGCGCTCCAGCGCTCGGCGGGCTGACCCTTGACGAGGAACTCGTCGCGGACCTTCGGAAAGTTCGCCTCCGCCGCCGCCTCGCCATACCCGATGAGGGCGTTGATCGCCTGGGCGTCGTCCATCTTGATCTCCTGCGTCGCCATGTCGACGCGCAGATAGCGGCTGCCGAGGAGCGAGCGGCAGACATGATCGGCCGTCTGGATCTGCGTCTTCATGAGGAGGTTGGCGATCGTCGGCAGCCAGCCGAGCGTTCCCTGCACGGAGATGTTGGTCCAAAATGCCCCCGCCGCCGTGGCACCGAGCTTGCCGATGAGCGGTGCAAGCGCCGTCTTCACGAGGACGTCGTCGATCTCAAAAGGCTGTGCGAGGACATTCGGCGTGAACAGCGTCCCCACGCTCAACATCCGCACGTCGGCCAGATTCCAACCGAGCTGCGCCGCCTCCGCCAGGGCGACCGTCGTCGGGGAGTTCGCCCACACGCCGCCGTCGACGGCGAGGACATTCTCGATCCGGGTGGCCTCGAAATACGTCAGCGCCGCCGATGTCGCCATCGCCACGTCGAGGCGCTCACGGCGACGGTCGAGCATGCCGGCAGGGCTGTGGGGCGTCCGGTAGACCTTCGGCGTGTCGGTCTCGGCGTCGTAGGCGGTGATCGCCAGACGGACCCAGGCATCGGCCAGCCGGGTCGATGTCACCGGCGCCGCCCCGAAGGCGGCCTCGAGCCGATCGCGGAGAATCTGGCGGTCAAACTTCGCCGCAAACCACTGCTGGATCTCGAGAGCTTTCCCCCCGATCCCGCCACTGGGGAAGATCGTCGGCCCCTCCTTCTTGTAAAACTCCACGATCTCCGCCGGCGGCATTCCCATCCCCAGCGCGATCGCGAGGATCCCGCCGGTCGAGGTGCCGGCGATGAGATCGAAGTGGTTGACGATCTTCTCGCCGGTCATCTCCTCCCAGGTGGCCAGCGCCCTGGCGGTGAACGCCCCCCGAATCCCGCCGCCGTCGAGACAGAGAATCCGCCGGGGCCGGCCCGGGGCCGCCTCCTCGCCAGGGCCCGCCGAACGGGAGAACGCCGCAACCCGGGCCGAGCCGCTGTGAAGCGCTGGCGCCGCGCTCGACCCGCCGGCTCCATGGAGCAGGCCGATCTGCGTCACCACCCGCTCCGCGATCGTCGCCACGGCGGTCTCCTGCACGAGCTGGAGGTTTTCCGCCGGCGAGAGCCCGTTGCGACAGATCCCCACATACTCCGGATGGGCGGCGAGATAGTCGGCCGTCGCCCCGCCCAGCCCGCCAAGGAGAAACAGCGGCAGCTGATAATCGCGGGCGATCTCGATTTCCTCCGGCACCCCAGCGCGCTGCGGCGCGTCTCGCCACCATTCCCCTCCCACCGCCACGATGAGATGGGCTTGATCGGCGAGCGCCCGACGCATGATCGACAGGCTCCGGTCGCGGGCCCGGGCCTCCCCGGAGGCATCGGCCGCCACCGCTGGGGTGACGATCACCGGCTCCGCACAGAGCGCGTTCCAGGCGGGGATGTCGATGCCGTACTTGGCCGCTTCGTGGGCGAAGTGGGCCGACAGCACCAGCCGCAGCGGCGCGGCGGCATGGTGCGCCTGCCGGTAGCGCTTCGCCTCCGCGAGGAGGAGATCCCGGATCGTGGGATGACTCCCATGAACGATCGTGCCGCCGCGCTTAAAGACCTCGCGGGCAAAAATCGCGACGAAGTCGCGGATCCGCTCCCCTTCCTCGGGCTTCACCCCGGCAGGGACAGCCCCGGAAAGCCAGATCCGCATTCCCGCGAGGGATGAAACAGAATCTCTCGGCGACCTTTCAACCATGACTGTCTCCAGTGAAAAAACGACGAAGCGTTGATCGACACCGTTGCGATCCGGCGACGGCCGCGCCCCTCATCAGTGCCCCCCGCCGTGGACCAGCCGGAAGAGATCCTTCTGCGGCGTGAAGCGGTACTTCGCCCCGGCCTTCGTCCGCAGCCAGAAGGCCTTGAGCGGGCCGCGCATCGCCTTCGCCTGCCTGTCGAGCCGTTCCTGCGAGGCCACCCCCTTGGCGATCGTGTAACGGACCTCGCCATCTTGGTTGATGACGATCGTGCAGACCCCCACCATGTCGAACAAACTCCCCCCCACCTCCGCCGTGCAGGCCTGGGTGACCTCGGCCACCGTATCGAAGAGAATCCGGCCGTCGGGCGACGCCCGCCGGGCAACCCGGATCGATTCCACCACCGCCGGCGACACCTGCACAATCCCCTCAGGCCGCGGGGCCGCCGGGGGGATGAGCCGGAAAAACCCGGCGTGGCGGGGATCGGTCACGAAAGCGCCGAGGATCCGAGCCTGCCGCTCGAGCTCCTTCGCATTGGCCGGGCGCCCCGGGTCCCCTTCGAAACGCAGATCGCGGAACGCCAGCCCGGGGATCGTGAGTGGCTCCTCGGGCACCCCCCAGCGGACCGCATCCTCCGTCATGAACTGGACGTCGGTGGGGAAGATCCGCCGGCGGCGGAACGAGCGCATGAGAGCCTCCCGGTAGCCCCATTTGTCGACCGGCTCCACCTCCGCATCGGCCGTCACCAGGGCGCGGAGATACTCCCCCAGGAGCATGTCGACCGGCGGGCAGTAGTCGATCGCGCGGATACACATCGTGAGGAATTGCGCCGCCACCTCGCAGGCTTCTTTCGAGACCGCCTCCAGGAGCGCGTCCCCAGCGGCACCTTGCCGAAATCGCGGGGATCGAGCCCCGCGATCCGCATCAGCCGCGCCGTCTTTCGTCTCGTGATCGTCACGAAGGCCTCGAACACGGCCGACACGAGGACCGTTCCCAGGTCGTGCGGATCGAGGGTCGGATCGTACGCCACCGGATCGGTCGCCGCCCCGGGCGGGCCATCGGAATCGAAGGCCTCGATGCCATCGACGTCGATTCCCGACCGGAGTGCCTTCGCCCTCCTGCCCGGTGATCGCGCGTGACCGAACTCCCGGGCGATCTCGGCGAGCACCGAGCCCCGCGCGACCACACCGCGCGATTGCCGCAAGGCCCCCTCCACCACCCCGGGATAGGTGAAGTGAAGGAACAGCGCCACGAGATCGGCAAAGCCCTCGTGGAAGGCCAGCACGTCGACATTCGTCGGCTCGTGGAAGTTGGAACGCAGCCCATCGAGGAGGGCATGGGTCGTCTCGTGGGCGATGACATCGTGCGACAGCGACGTGAACACGAGCCCCCCTGGGATCGTGAACCCGGCCGGCTGCTGCCCCGCCCGGAAATAACCGAACGACAGATCTCCTGACTCGCGGCCGTAGCCGGCATTCGCCTGCTCAAAGGCGAACGGCCTGACCACAAGCCGCGTCCGGCCAACAGCCTCGGGGTCGATCGCCCAGCCGATGTCGCGCCCCAGCGCGCGGCGGAAGGCGGCATAGGTGAGGCTGCAGACCGCATACGCCATCTGGAGATGGAACGACGCGTTCGAGGGAGACGGCGATACTCCGTCGGAGACCAGCCAGCTCGGATCCTCGAGATCGAGTTTGCCCGGATCCTTGAGCGGAAGAGGCGCCGCGCTGCCGTCAATCTCGAAAAGCTCCCCCTTCGGTCCAGGTTCAAGCGGCTCCCACGGCACATCCACCTTCGTCACGCCCCCCTGTCGGTGCGAAAGCGAGGGGTCGAGGGTGTAGATCCAAAGCTGGCGACTGACCGGCTTCTTGGCCCCACGCTGCCATCGGTAGGGTTTCGCAAGCGCCTGCCGGGCCACGCGCGGACTGATCTCGAAGGCCTTCGGCTCCGCTGTCTTCTGTGGGCCCGACTTCCGAGCCGTCTTCTGCGCCGATTTCTTCGCCACCTTCTTCGCCATCGGTCTGCCCTCCGAAAGGGATCCGTTCCGCCGCGGTCACTGAGTGCTGCTCGGCCCGACCCCGGGCTCTGTCCTCACCACCAACCGCCGCGGACCATGGTCCACCACCCGCAGACACACCCCTCCACGACACCGAATGACCGCTTCCCCATCCACCTCCGACCACGTCGCCGAGCGATCAACAAGCCGATCGTCCGCCCCGCCATCGGCCACGGTCGCACTGCCGTCGGCCTGGAGCGACAGCCGGCGCCGCGGCCGGCGCGAGAGGGGAAAGCGCTCCCCCTCGGGGCGGTAGACGGCCCCGGCGGGCGTGTCCTCCTCGAAGGCGTGCACCCACAGGGTGCCGACCAGCGCGATCCGGGCGTCGTCGGCATCGGGTGACAAGGGGACCTGCTTCCGTCGGATCAACGCTTCTGGCGCGCTTTTGCCGTCGGCTTGGCGATCAGCCCGGACCGGACCGTCTCCAGCGCCGTCCGTATCCGCAGCACCTGCTGGGCGGTGAACATGAACATCGCCGCGTCGTCGACATAGTCCATGTAGTTGACGAACATGTCGCCATTGGGGCCGTTGTTGCAACTGATGGACGGCCAGACGGGCGCTCCGTAATTCGGCCCCTCGCAGTTGGGGGTATCGGCAACCCCGTCGCCACCGCTGCAGTCGGGCGTGTCGCCCCAGATGTGGCGAAGGTTGAAATAGTGCCCCACCTCGTGGGTGGCGGTGCGCCCCAGATCGAAGGGGGGCGTGGCCGTGCCGCTGGTCCCGAACGCCGCGGTGTTGATCACCACGCCATCGGTCGCGGGGGGGCCACCGGGAAACTGGGCATAGCCGAGGAGGCCTGCCGTGAGCGGACAGACCCAGAGATTGAGGTGGGTCTTCGTGTCGACCGGCGTGATCCCGCCGCCGGCTGCCGACTTCACGGCATCGTCGGTCGTGAAGCCGCTGACCT
>Ga0114972_10002400_pt1 | contig 14054 bp, 13 predicted proteins | sample M_140807_EF_Meta_FD_87354 | JGI IMG/M metagenome (GOLD analysis project Ga0114972, IMG submission 87354) | Freshwater microbial communities from Lake Montjoie, Canada to study carbon cycling - M_140807_EF_MetaG | ecosystem: Environmental > Aquatic > Freshwater > Lake | place: Lake Montjoie... | reverse complement strand
TCAGAATCGCTAACTTCTTTTAGGAATTACCATGTCAAATAGCATTCTTACGATTGACATGATCACCAGGAAGGCCCTGGAGATCTTGGAAAACAATCTGGTTCTTACCCGTAACGTCAACCGTCAGTACGACGACAGCTTTGCTGTTGAAGGCGCTAAGATCGGTTCGACCCTGCGTATTCGTCTGCCCGACCGCGCTCTGGTAACTGACGGTGCTGCCCTGCAAGTTCAGGACGACAACGAGCAGTTCACAACCCTGACCGTTTCAACCCAAAAGCACATCGGTGTGAACTTCACTTCTGCCGAATTGACGATGCAGTTGGATGACTTCGCAGAGCGCGTTCTCAAGCCGCGTATCTCGCAGTTGGCCTCTAGCATCGACGCTGACGTTGCCAATGCGTACAAAGCAATCGGTAACACCGTTGGTACACCCGGAACGACTCCAGCTTCTTCGTTGGTTCTGTTGCAAGCTCAACAGAAACTGAACGAGAACGCCGCTGTCATGAACCCACGTTATGCAACGGTTAACCCCGCTGCCAACGCTGGTCTGGTTGAGGGTTTGAAAGGTCTGTTCAACCCAGTTGATACCATCAGCAAGCAGTTCAAGAACGGCATGATGGGCACGGGCGTGTTGGGCTACGACGAGATCAATATGTCTCAGTCGATCAAGCAGCACACCACGGGTGATTTCCCTGCTTCTCCAATTGTTTCCGCAAGCGCCACGTTTGCCGAAGGTCAATCGACCCTCGCCATCACGTTTTCTAGCGGAACCAAGACGGTTAAGCAAGGCGACGTTTTTACCATCGCTGGCGTGTTTGCGGTTAACCCACAGACCCGTGAGTCAACTGGCAGTTTGCAGCAGTTCGTTGTGACCGCTGACAACAGCGTGACCTCCGGCACTGCAATGACCTTGGCAATCTCTCCGGCGCTTTACACGTCGGCAAATGCTTTGGCAACAGTCAATGCGTTTCCAGCCACTAGCGCGGTTATTACGTTTGTTGGTTCAGCAAATACTCAATATCCGCAAAACCTTGTTTACCATAAAGATGCAATTTCGTTTTGTACGGCTGATCTCTTGCTGCCATCCGGGGTCGATATGGCTGCTCGCGCAGTGCATAACGGGATTAGCTTGCGTGTGATTAGGCAGTACGACATAAATAATGACAGACTTCCATGTCGTATTGATGTCCTTTATGGCTTCTCGGTAATCCGTCCGCAAATGGCTTGCCGTATGTGGGGTTAAAGACAGGGGCTTTTGCCCCTGTTTGATTTTATTTTCAAAGGAAATATTATGGCTCTCCCTAATGGTGGTGGTGGTTACCAAGTTGGTGCAGGTAACCGTCAAGAAACAGTTATGAGCGCTATGGCCGCTCCTCAGACGGCCACGGCTACTGCAACTCTTACCGCAGCGCAAATCGTTGGTCAAATGTTGGTGGCTAACCCATCAACTTCTGCCGCAACGTACACGTTGCCTTTGGGTACGGCAATTGATGCTGCTGTCCCTAACGCTACGGTCGGCAGCACGTTTGACCTGTCAATCGTCAACATTGGCACTTCGTCTGGCGCGGTGACGTTGGCTGTTAACACTGGTGTGACCGATGGCGGCAACGCTTTGGTTGCTATCGCTGTTACAACTAGCCAGTTGTTCCGCTTCCGTAAGACCGGCGACGGCACTTACGTTGTGTATCGTTTGGGCTAAAAGCCTAAATCTAGGGGGAGGGTCACAAGCCCTCCCCTTTTTTAAGGAATTATCATGCCTAATACGCAAGCAATTGGGGTCGCATATTCTGACCCAGAATTTACGACTTGTTACGCAAGTCAGGAACTTGGGTACGCAGCGGGCGCTCAAGGTACAGTTACGCAAGCAACCAGCAAGTCTACTGCCGTTACGCTGAACAAAAGCGCCGGTCGTATTACGATGAACAATGCGGCTTTGGCTACACAGACCCATGTTTTGTTTACGCTTAACAACACTACGCTTGGGGCTAACGATGTTTTGATCGTTAGCGTTTCGGGTGGTGGTACTGCTGGTGCTTACTGGCCTTACGTTGCCAGTCAGACAACCGGCAGCGCTCAGATTGGCCTGTTTAATAACACGGCTGGCAGTCTGTCTGAGGCTGTTATCATCAACTACGCAATCATCCACGGCGCAAGCTAACAGGCGGGGCTTCGGCCCCTCCTTCTGAGGTTTACGATGGCAACATATTCCGCTGGTGATCAGATCAACCGCGCCCTGCGACTGTTGGGTGTCCTAGCAGAAGGTGAAACAACTTCGGCCTCGGTGTCTCAAGATTCATTGATGGCAATGAATCAGATGATTGACAGTTGGAACACCGAGCGGTTGTCGGTGTTCTCAACCATAGATCAGATCGTTGAATGGCCGGTTGGCGCAATCAACGCCACGCTTGGACCGTCAGGGTCTTTGGTGCGCTTAAACGGTACTGCCGTTCGCCCGATCTTGGTTGATGACGCGACGTATTACCGCGACCCGCAGACCAACGTGTCCTACGGAATCAAGCTGATCAACCAACAGCAATACGATGGCATTGCGGTCAAAACCGTAACGTCTACCTACCCGCAGGTCATGTTCGTAAACATGACTTACCCTGACATTGACATCTACATCTACCCTCGCCCAACGCGCTTGCTGGAGTTTCACTTCATCAGCGTTCAAGAACTTTCCGCACCGGCAACGCTGGCGACTACGCTGGCTTTCCCACCCGGATACCTGCGGGCGTTTACCTACAATCTGGCAATGGAGATCGCGCCTGAGTTTGGCGTTGAACCATCGGATCAGGTCAAGCGAATTGCTATGACCAGCAAGCGCAATCTGAAGCGCATCAACAATCCTGACGATGTGATGTCAATGCCGTATGCAATCGTTGCGACGCGCCAGCGGTTCAACATCTACGCCGGTAATTATTGATGAAAACGCCGATTCTGGGATCGGCGTATGTTGCTCGGAGCATCAATGCTGCCGACAACAGAATGGTGAACTTGTTCCCAGAAATTGTCCCCGAAGCCGGTAAAGAACCTGCCTTTCTAAACAGAGCGCCAGGACTGCGCCTACTGACCACCGCTGGCGATGGCCCCGTTCGGGGACTGTGGACGTATGGCGGCGTGGCTTACATTGTTAGCGGCGACAAGCTCTACTCAATGGCAGGGTTTGGCACGCCGGTACTTATTGGTACAGTTTCCGGTACAGGTCCGGTTAGCATGGTGGACAACGGCACGCAATTGTTTATTGCTTGCGGTGGGCCAAGTTACATCTACAACAACAGCACGGGCGCGTTTGGACCAATCACCGATCCAGACTTCCCCGGCGCTTTGACCGTTGGCTACCTTGACGGGTACTTTGTTTTCATTGAACCCAATAGCCAGAAAGTCTGGGTAACCAGTTTGCTAGATGGCACTTCAATTGACCCGCTGGATTTTGCTAGCGCGGAAGGCTCGCCAGACAATCTGATCAGCATGATTGTTGACCACCGAGAAGTATGGCTGTTTGGTACTAACTCGGTTGAAGTTTGGTATGACACGGCTAACTTAGACTTTCCGCTGCAACGCATTCAAGGTGCGTATAACGAGATTGGTTGCGCTGCAACATTTTCGGTTGCCAAGCTAGACAATGGTCTATTTTGGTTGGGCGCTGACGCTCGCGGGCAGGGCATCGTTTACCGCGCCAACGGCTACACCGGCCAGCGGATCAGCACCCATGCGATTGAGTACGCAATTGCTCAGTACGGCAACATTAGCGACGCGATTGCGTACACATACCAACAAGAAGGTCATGCTTTTTATGTACTGACATTTCCATCGGCCAACGCCACTTGGGTGTACGACGTATCAACTCAGGCGTGGCATGAGCGGGCTGGCTTTGACAATGGTAGCTTTACACGGCATCGCAGCAACTGCCAGATGGCGTACAACAGCGAAATCGTTGTTGGCGATTACGCTAATGGCAACCTGTACGCTTTTGACCTAGACGTTTACGCTGACAACGGTAACGTCCAAAAATGGTTGCGTTCTTGGCGGGCGTTGGCTACTGGGCAGAATAACCTAAACCGTACAGCGCACCATAGCCTACAACTTGATTGCGAGTCTGGTGTTGGTCTTAGCGGATCGACATATAGCGATTTGACATTTTTAATTACTGAAAGCGGTTTGTTTATAACAACCGAATCAGGCGACTTTTTGATTTCTTCTGAAGCTGCCAGCGGATTAGGTGTAGACCCAAAAGTTATGTTGCGCTGGTCGGACGACGGTGGTCATACTTGGTCAAACGAGCATTGGTCGCCAATCGGCAAGATTGGCGTTTACCAGCAGCGCGTGTTCTGGCGGCGGCTCGGTATGACGCTTAAACTGCGTGATCGAGTGTACGAGGTATCTGGCACAGATCCGGTCAAAATCGCCATCATGGGCGCTGAACTGCATCTTAGCGGAACGAATGCGTAATGGCTGTTGTTAACAACATCACCCAAATCCCCGCGCCTCGGGTTGACTTTATTGATTCGCGTACTGGGCTAATGTCGCGTGAATGGTACAGATTTTTCTTAAATTTATTTACTTTAACCGGAGCGGGTACTAGCTCAGTTACGGCTGAAGAATTGAGTTATTCACCAACTGGTCCACAAGTTGATGAAATCTACAATATTATTAACTCGCTTGAACTTGGGCCGGTAAATCAGCCAGGATTTGATAGCAGCGTTATTCAAATCAATGCGTTTGATCTTGCTCCAGTAAATCAGCCAAATGTTGGAGGAAGCGGCAGCGTCACTCAAGTCAACACTGGAACAGGTCTAACCGGCGGTCCAATTGTCACTACTGGCACAATCAGTATTGACAGCACGGTTGTCACGCTCACCGGCACGCAAACGCTAACCAACAAGACTATTACGGGTCTTAACAGCGGGTCAACGGTTCAAGACAGCGCGGGCAATTTGTATGAGTTTGGTTTTCGGACCATGCCGCAATCAAACAACACCAGCGGTACGTTGGTTTTGTCTGATTCAGCCAAGCATCTTTACCTGACTGGCAACGTCACCGTACCACCTAACAGTAGCGTAGCGTTTGAGATTGGTACGGTCATTAGCGTAGTAAGTAACGCCACGGCGCTAGTTATCCAAGCCGGATCTGGTGTCACGCTCAAACTTGCCAATTCCACATCAACCGGCAACCGATCTGTCGCGTCTAACGGCGTTGCCACAATGATCAAAGTCGCAACCGATACATGGTACGTCTTTGGCCTAGGTGTGACATGAGCGGCTTTTTGGGAATGTTTGCTTACGGGGGTGCGGCTGCGCCTGTTGTCCCATCAATCTATATTGCTTATGGTGGTCCCACGGCGGGGCAAAGAATCTCCGTCTACAACTGGAATTCAACGACTGGGTTCGGGTCAATCTTCACGGCCCCAACGGTTTCGAATCCGGTCGACCAGATTTCTTTTGCCACAGACAATTCAAACATTTCGGCGTCCTGTACTACGTCGCCTTTTTTCCTTGTGTGGCAATGGTCTGGCTCTGGTTTTGGGACGCAGTACGCTAACGCTGGCAGTCCTTTAAGTCCGTCTTCGTTTGGCCCCGCAGGATTTACTTGGACTAGCAATGTTGACGCAATCCTAACGTCAAATGCGCTGAACCCGTCTTTTCCGCAAGCGTGGGCGTGGAGTCAAGCAAGCGGATTTGGGTCTAAATATTCCAACGGGCCAGCGTTAAATTCTGCGGGGTCTACAACTGGCGTTACCCTAAACGGCGACAACACTCAAGTAGCGTTCAGCCAAGGCGCAACCCCAGTCATTTCGTTGTTCCCGTGGTCATCTTCAACGGGGTTTGGTACTAAATACGCAAACCCCGCGTCGCTACCCCCGTTTGGTAACAACCCAGAAAGCATATCGTTCAACCCAGTAACAAATGACGTTGCGATTGGCAGCACCGCGTTTCCGTTTATTGCGGCATATCCCGTAACATCGTCGGGCTTTGGAACCAAATATTCCAACCCATCAAGCCCTGTCAGTGGAACAACATTTGGAATTAGGTTTTCACCTGCGGGGACTGAACTTGCGGTCGGAAATAACTCTACGCCCAACTCATTAAAAGTGTACCAATGGTCTTCTGGCTTTGGTTCTTTGTACTCAAGTCCGTCAATACTGCAAGTTGTACAATCTGTGGATTGGTCTAGTACAGGGACGGAAATCGCTGCGGCGATACCTTCAACGTCGCCGTATACTAGAGTGTACCCGTGGACATCTGGCGGGTTTGGGGCAGCATATGCCAACCCAGGAACAGCGTTAGGCGTCGCAAATTCTGTAGCTTTTTCCAACAAATCAAGATGATTACTAACGACGAAAAACTAGCTTCGGCGGTCATGAACGCCTACTACCGCGAGATGGAGATCTACGCGTATCAGGTGAACATTGATAACTATTCTGCTATGCTACTCGCACTTCCGTCGGATGATTGGCCGCAGGATTGGGTAGCGTTCAAGGGCGTGAAAGTCGAGGATCTGCCGCACTCGTTGTCGGATGACGATGTTCAGGCGATCAGCGATTATCAGTACCGTGACCGCTTACGGTCGTTGGTGAGGACCGAAAAAGCAGAGCAGAACAAGTCTTCTAGAATTAGGGACGTTCTTAAAACTCAGATCGGCGGCGACTACGACGCGCTGGTTTTGTCTTACAAGGCGACACAACCATGACTGTAACTGTAAAAGTCTTAATCCCGGCAAAGTTGGCCGAGTCTAGTCAGACGACCCAGTACACCGCCAACGGTGTTACCGCGCTCATTGACAAATTTACCGCAACCAATTTTAGTGCATCAGCGGCGGCGATTAGCGTTAACTTAGTCACAGCAACAGATGGAGCCGGCAATCAAAACCTTATTGTTAAAACTAAAACTTTACAACCTTCAGAAACATATACGTTTCCTGAAATCACTGGCGCTGCGCTTGCTCCGGGCGGCTTTATCAGCACTCTTGCAGGAACCGCGTCAGCAATCAACATCCGTTCTAATGGACGAGAGATTACCTAACATGACTACATACATCTCGCCTCAACCGAAACTGCAATTTCTAGACAACAACGGTGTTCCGTTGTCTGGCGGTAAGGTGTACACCTACGCAGCCGGAACTACCACGCCGCTCACGACCTACACGGACTACACCGGCAACACGGCAAACTCCAATCCGGTCATTCTGGATAGCCGCGGCGAATGTAGCATCTGGTTGGGTACGTCTTCGTACAAATTCAAACTTGCAAACACAAGTGATGTAGAAATTTGGACCGTTGACAACATCTCGGTTTTGATCAGTTCTGCCAACATCACCTACGTTGAGTCTGGAACTGGCGCGGTCACCGAGACCGTACAAGATAAACTCCGCCTTGGTTACGTTTACCCAGAAGACTTTGGCGCTGCCGGTAACGGTACGACCAACGACACGACCGCGCTACAGAACGCGATCAATACAGGCCGCGATGTCTACCTCGCCGCTGGTAAGACCTATTTGCACACCACGGCGCTATCGGTTACAACAAGCAACCAATGGCTTGGTGGCCCCGGAGAACTTAAAACCTCGGGCGCAATCAACGGTGTTAACGTCGGCGGGGCAAGCAAAGGCGTCAAGTTGTCGCTTAATTTCCGCTCCCCCGGTCAAACCACGGGTTACGCAGTTTATGTTAGCAATGCAGATCGAGTGACAATTGAGCATCTGTATTTGTACGATGCGTTTGGTGGGTTGTACGTTGAACAGTCTAATATTTGTTCGGTTCAATGGATGTGGGGCATTATTCGCGGCCCAGGTATCAAATGGTACGGCGACGCTGCCAAACGGTCAGATGTTTTATCAATTGATTTTGCTTCAATTGATCCCGGCCCTGACTACTACGGGCTTGAATGGGATGGCAACTGTCATAGTTTGAACACCCGTTATTTGGCATTGATTTGCGGCGGTAGCAACACAACCCAATCTAGTTATGGATTGGTCATTCAAAACACAGTAGGCGGTTACAAGTCAGTAACATCGGGTTCTATTGCTGGCACAACAATGACCTTGGCCACCGCGCCAACCAACCCAATTTTGGTTGGCATGGTGGTGTATGGAACTGGCGTAACGTCTGGCACTACAATTACTGGCGTTACAAATCCAACCAGTTACACGGTTTCAATTAGTCAAACCGTTTCAACGACTAATTTAAGTACAGTACCAGCGTTTTATCCTGCTATTTGTCGAATTGGAACGCTTGAGATTGACTACCCTAAAGCAGCGGCAATCAAAATTATGGAGGGTGTGGATTACGACTTTGTAATGCCATACGTAAATGGCGCTGTAAGCGATGGTTTGTACGTAAACTCAAATATTGACAGTTACAATGTGCGGATTACTGGTGGTAAATTAGCTGGAAATGGTGGTTACGGAATAAACAACGCAGCAAACGGTGCTGTTTTAATTTCCGGTAGTATTGCATTAACTGACAATACTAGTGGAGAAACAAACGGTAACATACAAACAAAATCACCTCGGCTCCAAATTGATGACTATTTTTATCTAAGCACCGCAGGTGACAAAACTTTAGCTTCCGGTTTGCCCCAGATAAATTTTGCGCCAAACGATTATATTTCATACGCTCGTTCAACTAATGAGTTAACTTTTTTAATAAATGGAGTAGGCGTTTTTGAAGTTGAATCAAATGCCGTAAATGCTTTTGCTCCCTTTAGATTAAAATCATATACTGTTGCTGAATTAAATGCGTTAACGGGCAAACAAGTTGGATGGAAAGCAATGGCTACTGACGCCACCGCCACGACGTTTGCCAGCATCGTTGCTGGTGGTGGGGGTAATGTTGTGCCTGTATACTGGGCCGGTGCAGACTGGAGGATTGGTTGACCACCGTTTTGGTTCCTGATCGTTCTACCGCGCTTCGTATTGGTTATGAAGCGACGGACTGGTCACGCCCGATTCAGTTTGATGATTACGAAAAAGGCATGGCAGACTGGGACGTCCAACTGATTGAACGGGACGGGGAGCCAATCGGCGCAGCGTATTTTTGTGAGGGTGAAGTTCACACTTCAATTTTACCAAAGTGGCGCAGACGTTGGGCTACAAAAGGTCTGTTGCAGAAATTGTTTGGTGGCGATGTAACGACCAAGGTTACCCCCGGTCACACTTATATGTATGATATTTTGAAAAGGTTAGGTTTCGTTTCTTTGTCTGACGGAACTTTTGTAAAGGGATCTGCAAATGGGCATTGAAACCGCAATCTTGGCGTCTGCCGCTGCCGGTCTGTACTCGGCTAACAAGGCATCAAAAACTCAAGCGCAATCTGCCCAGCAGGGTATTGACGCCCAAGAGCGGATGTTTGAGAGACAGAATGAGTTGCAAGCACCGTGGCGTAAAGCTGGCGAAGAAGCGCTAAACAAACTGATCCCGCTGGCATCTAACTACACCAAGTTTGGGCCAGAACAATTTCAACAAGATCCGGGTTACGCTTTCCGTTTGTCAGAAGGTATGAAAGCACTTGATCGAACCGCCGCCGCTCGCGGCGGTCTGTTGTCTGGATCTACCCTTAAAGGGGCGCAGCGTTACGGTCAAGACTTAGGTTCGCAAGAGTACATGAATGCGTTCAATCGTTACCAGACTGAACGTAACGCCCAACTTAATCCGTTGCAATCGTTGGCGGGGTTAGGTCAAACCGCTACAAATACGTTGACTAACGCAGCGGGTCAAATGGGTCAGAACTACGCTACTGGTTACGGCAACGTTGGGCAAGCTAGGGCGTCAGGATACCTTGGCGGGACCAACGCTCTAACGTCTGCGCTTGGAACTGGCATCAATTACGCGCAAAACCAACAGTACATTAACCGGCTTCCGATACCCGGAACGGTAGGATATGGCGGCGCTCCAATTTCCGCAGCGACGCCTTATTCAACTGGAGGTTTTTCTTCAGTAGATCCGTATGCACAATTTGCTTATGGCAGTTCAACGTAAGGATTGATCATGGCAGACTACTCCCTTGCGCTTAACGTCAAACCGCTTCAGCTTGAAGACCCGCTGACGTCTTACGGCAGATTTGCTACCATCCAGAACGCGCAAAACCAGAACGCGCTGGCTCAGTATCAACTTGCCGCAGCACAACGCGCAGAAGCGCAACAAAACGCGCTGTACGAACAAGCTCAGACGCCGGGGTTCAAACTTGATTTTAGCAATGCGTTAAGATACGGAGCGCCGGGGATCGCGGCGTATAAAGCCCAGCGCGAAGCAGAAACTAACGCATTGCAAGCCTCAAAATTGCGGGGTGAAATTGCGGCGCAGCCTGGGGCTATGGCAAAAACTCAAGCCGAAACAGCTAGGTTTAATCAACAAGTGGTAGAAGGTCAAACCAAAGCTCTTGGTTTAGGTTTGATGCAAGCCATGCAAAATCCAGATGACGCTACTTTAAAAGGCGTACTTGATCGTTTGGATGAAACTGGCGTAAACACTAAACCTATTCGAGAGCAATTTGCTGCTATACCAGACTTGAAAGCGCGCGAACAAGTCATTAAACAGTACGCGCTTGGCAATGAAGAAGGTCGTAAAGCGTTGGAGTTTGTATCACCTAAACCTTTGGCAATTAATTTGAATGGCGAAGAAATAGTAATTGATACAAATTCGCACAGCCCAACTTACGGAAAAAAAATAGCAAGTTTTGCTAAGACTGCAACCCCAGACGCGGTTATGGCTGACGCGCGTTTGAAAGAACAGCACGTTGATCAGTTAGGTCAATGGGATAAACTTAACGCTGCTGAGAAAGCCAGACTTCAAGAACAGTACCGCGCGCATAATTTGCAGGACGCACGGTCGCGCGCGACGCTTGCGGAAACAATTGCAAACAACGCCCGCGTGGGCCGTCGTGAAGCAGAACGGATTGCACAAGCAAACAACCCAGGGGTTGTTGCTAACACAATTACAGATGAAACTGGTAAAGTTACGTTTATTAACAAATTTGGTAATGTCGTAAAACCCACATCTGGCGGTGAATCAGTTGAAATAAAAGGTAAACCTAGCGCGACCTTTGAGAAAACTCAAAAACAAAAAGCTGATTTGAATAAACAAATCGGCGCGGCTATTATTGAACTTACTGAGATTAGCAAAGATGGCGGCCTTATTGACCAGTCTACCGGCAGCGGCGCGGGGCGTTTAATAGACTATGGTGCTGCATTTGGTGGTATAGCAACTCCCGGTTCTATCGCAATAAGCAACCTCAAACCAATTGCAAATATGGTTCTTCAGACCATCCCGCGTTTTGAAGGCCCACAGTCTGACAAAGATGTGCAATCTTACAAAGAAGCCGCCGGTCAACTTGCTGACCCTAGTATGCCAACAAAAAACCGCAAAGAAGCCGCAAAAACGGTACTGCGTCTAATGCAAAAGTATAGGGGTCAATTTGTTACGCAAGAAATGCTAAACGAGGGTGGCGGCGCGACCGGCGGCGGCGTGGATACTAACAATCCGTTGTTGAAGTAAGGGGCGCACTATGGCTACGTCACTTACTGAAATTATCAAAGACCCCAACTACGTTAACGCTAACCCAGAAACGCAGCGCGCAATTTTTGAAAAGTACGCGCCGCTTGATCCCAACTACAGCAACGCCAACGCTGCTACGCAACAAGCCATACGTTCCAAGTTTGGTATAGCACAACCAAGCGCAGCGCAAGCACCCGAAGCCGCTGCGCCTAGCGACGTCGAGTTGTTTTACAAACGGCTCAAAAGTCTTAGCGGCCCGATTCCTACCGAACCCATCGCGGCTGTTGCTCGCGGAGCAAGCGACGTTGCGCGTAACTTTGTTCTTGGTGGCGCTCGCCTAGCGGATAAGTTTTTTCCGCGCGATCAAAGTTACCGTGCGGACGCCGAAAGAGCGTTTGCTGAACAAGAAAAAGCATATCAGACATACTTTGGCGACGCCGACGTGCTTCGCCCAATCGGTCAGATAGCCGCCACCGTACCGTTTCAAATAGGCGCGGGTCAGGCGGTGTCACGGTTTAACCCCGCACTTGGCGCTCAAATTCAAGCGGGTGGTTTTGGCCCCGGCGGTACTATGCCGACCCGTATCGCGGGCGGCGGTATCTCCGGCGGTATCGGTGCAGGGCTAGTGAACCCAGACGAAACTACGATGGGCGCTACCTTGGGCGCTATCCTACCTCCGGCGGCTCGGCCTGTCGCCAAAATAGTAGGCGAACTTGGTTCGCGCGTAAAAGCAATGCTTCCGTTTGGGGTCAAACAAAACGCCTACATGGAGGCGCTTGGTAACGACCCGCAACGAATTACCGCTGCGATTGATATGCTTGAGAAAGGCATACCGATTGAGCAGGTTGCGGTTAACCTTAACAGCAGCGGTTTGGCCGCGCTTGCTAAATCAACCCGCGAGAGAGCCAACAGCGCAATCGTAGATCTGTACGCCGCGCGTGATGCGGCTATGAAGTTGCAGCAAACCAATCAGCTTGCTGGAGCGCAACAAAACCTAAACGCGCTTGCTCAACAAAACATACCGGCGGCTACTGCGACGCCTAACGCCCCTCGCGCGGCGGTTAAACGGTCGCTGGCCGCAGAACGAACCGCGTTGGAAGGGCAGAAAGCCGCCCGTACTGGCTTTCTGACCGCTGAACAACAAGCCGCCGAAGCCGCTCTAGCCGCCAAACGCGCTCAAGAACAAGCGCGAATTGAAGCGGGTCAAGGAACCACAAACGCCATGATCGCAGAACGTGAAGCCAAAGCCCGCGCGGGTGTGGCTAACGTCAGCCAATTGTCGGTAGGCGAAGCACTCGCAAACGCTGAGAAAGTAATCCAAGAAAGCACCAAAAAGACTGTAACCGAACCCGCGTACAAGGTTGCGTTTGACGCCGCCCCAGACGCAACAATTGATCTAAGCAATTTGGCCGCAGTTTCTAAAGGTCAACTAGGCGATTTGCTTACGGAAATCAAAGGGTTAGCGCCAAATGCTGCGGCGTTTCTTGAGAAGTACGGCCCTAAAAAGCAAACCGTTAACATGGGCGAAGGACTGACAACAACCGAAATGGTTGCAGCCAAACCCGTCACGCTTGAGGACGCCCATAAGCTACGCCAAGCGATTAACATCGACCGTTCGGCGCTTAAAGGCTCGACCGATTCGCAAGCAAACATCGCCCGCGCGCGTTTGGGTCAATTGTATTCGGAAGTAAACAGCGCTATTGAAGCGGGAACGTCAAAAGAAGCATACAAACTATTTAAGGACGCCAACGAACTGTTCCGCAAACGAATTGTTGAAGTATTCCGTACTGGTCAACCTACCAACTTGTCGCGCACCAGTACGCTTAACGAACCGATGCTGCGTCCAGGCGACATCGTATCAAAAGCACTTAGCGACGAAGGCAACACCCGTCAGTTTTTGAAAGTGTACGGTCAAGATCCGGCGGCGCTACAAACGCTCAGTACCGGCGTTGAGGATCTGTACCGCCGCGAGGTTTTGAAACCCGGCGCGAGCGCCAACGCACATGATGCGTTTATGTTCAAGTACGCTGATCAGCTTGCCGCTATGGATCAAGCTGGCATGAACTTAAGCCAACGGTTGAGCAGCATCGGCGATGAGTTTGCCAACATCCGGCAAGCTAAGGAAGTCGCCAAAGCGACTACCGGGGAGACTTTTGCGGCTGAACAAGAAGCGTTAAAGCGTCAACGCGCAGCCCTCCCCGACAAAATTAAAGCCGAGTTTGCCAAGCAAGATGAGGCTTTGCGACTTGTAAGCGAAACTCTTAAATTCAAGTACACACCAGACCTTCGCGCCAAGATTGTTACCGACCCTATGACGCGCAGCATGGCGTTGTCTCGCATGGATGACGGTGCTAAATCGTCGCTGGCGCGCGGCGTTATGCTGGACGCATCGCAAGGCGTCATTGCTGGCGAAGCGGGCGCGGGCGCTAAAATGCTCAAGCATCTGACCGACAACGAGGTTGGCATTCTGAAAGTTTTGGAAGCAAGCGATCCAAAGAACGCCGCGAAGATTCTGGCTGACGCCAAGCAGGTAGCCGAACTGTATCAGTTGGTCGAGCAAGCCG
>Ga0114972_10002397_pt1 | contig 14057 bp, 11 predicted proteins | sample M_140807_EF_Meta_FD_87354 | JGI IMG/M metagenome (GOLD analysis project Ga0114972, IMG submission 87354) | Freshwater microbial communities from Lake Montjoie, Canada to study carbon cycling - M_140807_EF_MetaG | ecosystem: Environmental > Aquatic > Freshwater > Lake | place: Lake Montjoie... | reverse complement strand
TTGATTGCCTCGGCGTCGCGCTCGATTTGCACAATCGCATCGCTTTGTCGCGCGGCGCCTCGCCTTCACCCGATCCTATGGTCATGGAGGCGGCCGCGGCATACTTCCGCCATTCCGGCCGGAACGGATTCGATTTCGCCTGGTCGATCGAGGGCGACATTCCCCGTTCCCGCGGACTGGGCAGCAGCGTGGCGGTTCGGCTCGGCATCTTGCACGGACTTAACGAGCTCGACGGCCGCCCGCTTGACGCTGGAACGCTTTACCGCATTTGCGCAGAACTGGAAGGACATCCCGACAATGCCGCGCCGGCCGCATTCGGAGGTTTTACCGCGGCGAGGTCCGACGGAACCTGCTTCCACTGCGACATCGCGGACGAACTGCGATTCGTCCTCCTCATCCCGCGGCATGAGATCGACACCGGTCAGTCACGTGGCACGCTGCCCGGTGAAATTATCCGCACGGATGCCGTCCGTTGCGTTGCCAACGCATCCCTCATCACCGCCGCTTTCGCCTCGCGCCAATACGGATTGATCCGCGGATCCATGCAAGACTGGCTGCATGAACCTTACCGCGAGAAATTCAACCCCCACCTCCGGCCCGCGGTGGAAGCCGGTTTGGCGGCGGGCGCCCTCGGAGGATACCTCAGCGGCTCCGGCTCCGCCGTTTGCTGCCTTACCACCGAAGACCCGCAGCGGATCGCTGCCGCCATGCAGGGAGTTTTGCCCGGAGCGACTACCCTCGTCCTCGCGGCGGACAACATGGGTGTGAAGATTCTGGGCTGATGCGAGTTGTCCTCGAGCGCTTCGAACGCTACGCGGTCGACGTTATTCTCGAACGCAAGGAGGGCGGCCGTGCCAATGCGCTCAAATTTGTCCTCGGAATTCTCGCCATCGCCTACAAGCGCGCGGTCCAGACCCGGTTGGCCCTTTACCGCAGGCGTATCCTCCGACCGCAGGAACTCGGCTGTCCGGTGATCAGTATCGGCAACCTGACAGTCGGTGGGACGGGCAAAACACCGGTGGCAGAAATGCTGGCCCGCGAATTGCAGAAGCGCGGACGTCGCGTGGCCATCCTCAGCCGCGGGTACAAGAGCGTTCCCCGCCCGTTTGTCCAACGCCTGCAGAACCGCATCTTCAAGCATCTCGATCTTTTCCCACCGCGCATCGTGTCGGACGGGAACCGCGTTCTGCTCGACTCGCGGCGCGCCGGCGATGAACCGCACATGTTGGCCAAGAATCTGCCGGGCGTGTGCGTGCTAGTAGACAAGGATCGCGTCAAAAGCGGACTGCATGCCCTCCGCCACTTCGACAGCGATGTGCTGCTCCTCGACGATGGTCTGCAATATCAGCGGTTGCGTCACCGTCTCGATGTTGTTCTCGTGGACCGTCAATCACCCTTCGGTAACGAACACCTGCTCCCCCGCGGCACCTTGCGCGAACCGCCCTCCAACCTGCGCCGGGCGTCTTTCATCATTGTGACAAAAAGCGGCCCTGAACCGGATACGGCTCTCATGTCGCGCCTGCGCCGACTCAACCCAACCGCAGCCATCATTGAGTGCGATCACGCCCCGCGCCACTGGCAGGACATCCTCACCGGGGAGAAGCTTCCCCTTGAGCACCTGAAAGGCTGCCACGTCGGCGCGATGAGCGGGATCGCGCGCCCGGAAAGTTTCGAGGATGCTGTCCGGCGGCTCGGCGCAAACGTGGAAATCACCAAGGCTTTTGCCGACCACCACCGCTTTACCAAAAAAGAAATCTTCCGCTTTCTGGAATGGTGCGATCGCCGCTCCTTGGATGCGCTCGTTACCACGGAAAAGGATGCCGTGCGCTTTCCCGAAATCGACGATCCCCGCGTCCCTATGCTTTACCTGCGCGTGGAGATCGAAATCCTGCGCGGCCGCGAGCACTGGGACGATTTGCTCAACCGGGTAGCCGGTTCCGGGCCTTCAGATGCGTGTGTGCCAAACGTAGCGCTGGAGCAGCACCTTGATCGTCGCGGTTAGTGGCACCGCCAATAGAGCCCCAAGCAGTCCGCCGAGGACAAGGCTCCACACCAGAACGGACAGGATCACGGTGAACGGCCTCAGGCTGACCGACTCGCCGACGATCCGCGGCGAAATAAAGAATCCCTCGAGATTGTTCATACCGAGGAAGATTGCCGTGACAATGAGCGGGTGCGTCCAGTCGCTGAACTGCGCTGCGGCGATGAGCACCGCCGGAATCCAGCAGAGCAGGATCCCGAGATAAGGAATCAAGGCGAGAATGGCCACCGCCAACCCGATAAGCAGCGCGAAGTCCAAGCCCACAATGAGTAGTGCCGCACCGATGAGCGCACCGTCGATGATGCTGACCAAAAACTGCCCGCGAAAATACCGTATGAGGTAATTGTTGATCTCCTCGACGAGCGAGGCCACTTCGGTCTTCAAGGAAGAATCCGGCAGCGGGATATATTTTCGCCAGTCGCGCGCGAGATTGTCGGCGTCCTTGAGGAAGAAGAAAAGAAACACGGGCACGAGCAAAAGACTGACCGCCACCCCGGCGACTCCGAGGAATCCCCCCAAGCTTTGCTGCAAAAAACGCCCGCCCGCAGCAAGGAAATCGGGAAGTTTCTGCTGGCACCAATCAACGAGTTGCTGCACATAGCCGCCGACCAACACCCAGACTTCGTCCCGCATGGAACGCTCGGCATCCTGAACCCCGGACGGCGTGAACCGGTGCTGGAGACCCTTGGCCCACTCCAGGCTCGACATGATCAACTTCTCGCCGCGCGCCGTGTATTCAGGCAAAGACTGGCCAACCGTCACTGCCTGATGGGAAATGGACGGAGCGACCCAGAGAACAATGCCGGAGAACCCGGCGGCGAGAAGCGCGAGCAGCAACAGCACAGCCCACATGCGGCTCATGCCCCAGGCGCAAAATTTCGCCACAACCGGCTCCAGCAGGTAAGCGAGGATCACAGCAACGACAATCGGGATGAGCAAGGGTTGGAGAAAGGCGAGGCCCCTGACCACCAAGCTGCCGACATAAACCACTAAACCCGCGACAACCGCGAGCGACACGGCGGTCAACGCGGCGAACCACATTTTGCGTTGCCATGCGGTGGGCTGCACGGATTCGGGGATCACGCCAAGCACTTTCCGCGATCTTCGCCCGCGTGCAAACCCCAAATTGCCGCGCTCAGGATGCCGGCTTGCCCAGGATTTCCAGATACGAGCGCGCGATTGGGCGGGAACTTGTCTCTGGCCCAAACTTTTCGATGCGCATCTGCTTGAGCATCCACTGACCGTCGATCCTCTGACCCGACACCACCTCGAAACGCCGCAATAGCCTGCCCTCCCAATCGAATCCCTCGATGCGCAACAGCGCGCCGCTCGCTTCGTCCAACCACACTCGCACCACGGCGAACTCGGACCCGCGTTTCCCGGGACGCAGTTCGATCTTCCACGCGGACCTCGTGCGCACGCTCTCCTTGCCCATCAGGCGCGCGTCCGGCCAATAAAGAAATCCCAGAGAAAGATCTTCGGCCGTGACCGGCGCTCCCTCCGCCACCGGCTCCTGCATGCCTTTTTTCTGCGCTTGTCCCTTCCCGTCAAAGACCCCTGAGGAATCGTCATCCAGCCGCACCTCGAGCACGCGGGGCGGATCGTCGAAGGCAAAACGGAGTTTACCGAAATTCACCGTGAGGGTGAATGGTGAGACCAACTTGCCCGCACGCAACTGGCCGCGCAACACCGCTTCTTTGTTCGTGGAAGCCATACGGGCCTCTTGCAGCAACTCCTGCGGGTCGGGCTCCTGCCCGCGCGCCACTCCGGTCGCCAGCAGCACCGCCGCCAGCACCGCCGCCGTCCATCCTTGTCTCCTTGCCATCTTGCCCCGACACTAGCACATGTGGCGTCCGCGCTCGACCAAAGTCTCTTCCTTTATCTCAACGCCGACCGCAACTGGCCCGGACTCGACAAGTTCATGGCCGTTTTCTCGAGCTTGGATTTCTGGTTTCCCGTGATGGTGCTGGTCGCGCTCATCGTAGTGTGGAAAGGCGGCTTCCGGGCGCGCGCCATGGTGGTGTGTCTTCTGCTTTCCATCGCTTTGATCGAGGGGCTATTCGTCACTCCGCTCAAACGCGCCTTCGGCCGTCCACGCCCTTCGGAATTGCTCGCTGAGGCACGGATCGTCAGCCTCGCTCGCGTCGAGCCTGAAATTCTCGCCCTCACCGAACCGGTGCGCGTGCGGCCAGCCAAGGTTGCCACCCCTCCCAAACCCGGCAAATCGTTTCCCTCGGGCCACGCCGCGAACATGTTCTGTCTGGCCACCATTCTCGCCGCGTTCTATTGGCCGCGCGGCGCATGGTTTTTTTTCGTCGCGGCACTCGTCGGGTTATCGCGCATCATGACCGGTTCGCACTGGCCCTCGGATGTTGTCCTTACCGCGCTTCTCGTCATTCCCCTGACCCTGCTTCTGCTCCGGTTGTACGGTCTCGTCTGGCGCAAGGTCGGCCCACGCGTCGCGCCACAACTGGCGGCGCGGCACCCAGACCTGATATTCTCCGCCGCAGCGCAACAATGACCTCCGGACGTCTGCTTGCCTTCTTTCTACTCATCGCGACGGCACTGCGTTGGCTCTGGGGATACGGACGCCCGCTTTCGCCTGAGGAATCTTATCTCGCCCTCTGCGGGTTCATTCCCTCGCTCGCCTACTTTGATGGGCCGGGCGGCACACCTCTGCTCGTCGCCCTCGGTATTTCCACCGCAGGCCCGGGCGGATTCGGTGCCACATTTTTCTGGCCGGTCTTTGCCGCCCTCGCCTCGATCTTCGCTTATCTGCTTGTTGCAGCTCTCGCCGGACGCCGCGAGGGCTTGGCGGTTGCCATCCTCCTCAATTTGCTGCCCGTCTTCAACGAGGAGGCGCTATCTGCGACCTGCGCCATACCGCTGACCGCAACCGCTCTCGGTGCTTCACTCTGCGCCTGGCACGCGCTGGAGAAAAACTCGGCCGCTTGGTGGACCGGCGCCGGTCTGTGCGCGGCCTCCGGTCTGCTTTTTACCTACACCGCGTGGCTCGTTCTCCCTGCCTTGGCTCTGGTCTTGCTCACCTCCCATCGTTGGCGACGACGCTTGCTCGGCCTCGGCTTCTGGTTCGGGTGGATTCCCCCGCTGGGCGTCTACCTCCTGCTCCTTCGCTGGAATCAGGAAAACGATTGGATCCACTTCATCGATGGAACCTGGAGGACCGCGCGCTCGCTCGACTTCACCGGAGTTCCCGCGGCGATCTTCGCGTCGGTCTTTGCGCTGACCCCGTTCGCTTTTTTTGCGCTGCTTTGCGGCGTATTCTTTGCCATCATCCGCTTCCAGGTATCGCCCAAGATAAAATTTCTGGCCTTGCCCGCCTTTGTCGCGACTCTCGCCGCGGCGTATTCCACCCTGCGCGGATGGCCACCACAAACACCGGGCCTGCTCGCCGCGGCGCTCGCCTTGCCGCTCATCGCGTGGTTGCCAGATCGAATCGCCGGCGCGCCTACAAAAACAGTTCTGTCCGTCCTTTTCCTTGGTAGCGCCACTTGGACTGCAATGACTCTCCCGCGCCCGCCGTCCTCATCACTGGTCGATACCAGCGCAGGCCAGGTGGTGACCAGACTACGGTCGGAATATTCAGATTCCACGGCAGCGCCCTTTCTCATCGCGGAAAACGCTCCGCTGGCCGCCGCGCTGGCTTTGGTTTTGCCCGATCCGACGCCTGCCGCTCCGGGACACCCTCCCGTGTACACGACCGAATCACCCGCCGCGCGCAGCCAATTCGACCTCTGGCCGCGCTACGACCAATTTGTCGAGGCAGCGCAGACCGCGCCCGACGGACCCGACCCGTTCACCGAACAGCAAGGAGCGAATCCTTTTATCGGGCGCAATGCACTTTACATCACCACTCAGCAAACGGACGAACTCCCTCAGGCCATCACCGCGGCCTTTAAAACCGTTCAACTCCTCGAAGAAGCAACAACTCCCGCCGGCCCCCTCCTCCGCGTTTTTCTCTGCTCTGACTACCAGACGATGCCAATGTGAGCGTGACGTATGGCGCTTGGGCCGCTATCGTTTTTTTACCTATGGCCAAACCAAAAGTCCTCATTTCCGACCCTATTTCACAACGGGGGGTCGACGCCCTCGCCGAAGGCGGACACCTCGATGTTACCTTCAAGCCGGGTCTGCCACATGAGGACCTCCTAAAGCTCATCCCGGAGTATTCCGCGCTCGTTGTCCGCAGCCAAACCAAGGTCGGGCCTGATGTGATTGCCGCAGCCAAGAACCTCAAGGCAATCGGGCGTGCCGGCGTCGGTGTAGACAACGTCGACGTCGACGCCGCTACGCAGCGCGGCATCGTGGTCATGAATACACCCGGAGGAAATACCGTCTCGACCGCCGAGCACGCCTTTTCCCTGCTCGTTTCCGTCGCGCGAAAAATTCCCATGGCCGACGCCAGCGTCAAATCCGGCAAGTGGGACCGCAAAAGTTTCGAGGGCACCGAGCTCCACGGTAAAACCCTGGTCATTCTCGGCATGGGACGCATCGGTGCGGAAGTGGCCAAGCGCGCCCTAGCCTTCGGCATGCGCGTGCTCGCCTACGATCCGTATTTGTCGGAAGCGCGCGCCCGGACTCTCCAGGTGGAACTCGTCGAGACCCTCGACGAAGCCGTCCCCCAAGCGGACTTCATCACCATGCACATGCCGCTGACCGAGCAAACGCGGCACATGCTGGACGCTAAACGCCTTAAGAGCATGAAAAAAGGCGCCCGCATCGTGAACTGCGCGCGCGGGGGACTCGTCGATGAGTCAGCCCTCGCCGCGGAACTCTCCTCAGGCCATCTCGCCGGCGCTGCCCTTGACGTTTTCGAGACGGAACCACCGCCCGCCGATTCCCCGCTCCGCTCGGCCCCCAATCTTGTTTTCACCCCTCACCTCGGCGCCTCCACCGCGGAAGCGCAGGAAAGCGTCGGCATCGAGATAGCCCACGCTATCCGCGCAGTCCTACTCGATGGCACAATCAACAACGCGGTCAATGCCCCGAGCGTCGACGCTAAAACACTCGCCGTTCTCGGACCCTACCTGCGCCTTGGCGAGAGCCTCGGGCGCTTCTTGGCCCAACTCGCGCCGAAGCGCTGCGGATCGCTCCGAGTCGAGTTCAGCGGGAAGGCGCGGGACATCGAGACCACACCGGTCACGCGCTCCATCCTCAAGGGATTTCTCACCCACATCAGCGGCGACGAAGTCAACGCGATCAACGCGCCCGGCCTCGCCCACAATCTCGGGCTCCAAGTCGTCGAATCGAAAGTCAGTGACAACGGCGAATTCACCGACCTGATCAAAGTCACCGCCGAAGACGGAAACGCAAAGGCCTCCGTGGCCGGAACGTTCTTCGGCAACAAGCCGCGTGTCGTTCTGGTCAACGGGCGCCACATCGAGGCCCAACCCGATGGAGTTCTTCTCGTCCTCGAGAACAAAGACCGACCCGGCATGGTCGGGCATGTCGGAACCCTTCTCGGCAAACACAACGTCAACATCGCCAGCATGTCGCTCGGACGCGACCAGGCGGGCGGAACCGCCCTCACCATCCTGAACCTCGACTCAGCTCCGGACGAAAAAGTCCTCTCTGAACTCCAAGCCGATCCCGATATCGTCAGCGCGACGGTTTTGCAGCTGTAACGACAGCGCGTCGCGTGTCGACGACGCTTAAGGTTTTGTCGGAGCTGTGTCTGTCCGCAACACGCGTTCGACGTGACGCAAGATCATCTCAAGTTCCCGCCCCTACTCAGCACTTCTTCCGCCGCCCGGCGGCCACTGGCGATCGCCCCGTGCACCGTGCCGCTGTGCCCGTCGAGGTCGGTCGCCTCGCCCGCGAAATAGAGCCTGCCCCCGAGGGGTGCGGCCAGCGCCTGTCGGTGGCGCGGCTCCGTCTGGGCCAGGGGAAAACTGTACAGTCCCCGCACAAACGGTTCCGTCGTCCAATCGGCCACGTGGGCTTCTTCGAAACTTTCCGATGCCACGCGCCCGCCGAAAATACGATCCAGTTCGCCCAGCGCGAACTCGACCAGATCAACTTCCAAATGACGCAGAAAATCGGCGCGCGTTCCGCTGACGAACGCGGTGAGGATATGAGCCCTGCCTCCGCGCCCTTTGCCCGGTGTCCAGAACTGCGGCAAAAACGTGTCGGAGTGCAGAAAATACATGTCGTCCGGCCAGAAAGGACGTTTGAACTTCATGATGATTTTCATGCCTCCGTCCATGCCGATATTCATGATGGCTTCGTGCTTTTCTTGTGGCAGAGCCGGCGAAAAGTCCGTCAACGCTTCCCGCAGCACGGCAACCGAACCGGTAAAAACCACGGCATCCGCCCGCAAATCTTCGCCACCGCCCAACCGTACCAGCGCTTGGGCACCTCCCCACTCGATTCGGGCCGCAATCGCGCCGAAACGGATCCGGTCGCACACGCGCCTGAGCAGAGGCTCGAGCAAATGCACATACGGTTGTCGCACGGTGTAGTTCTCTTCGCGCAGTTGCCAGTTGCGTTCGTATCCGGCAAACCCGCGCATCCCGAGGCGGTCTAGCGTCGTGCCATGCTCCACACCAAGCCGTGAATCAAGATAGTGCCATGCGTGACCGGGCATGTGCCGCGCGACAATGCACTGTTCGACCGTCCACGCCGGTGCTTCGTAACGGCTGATATTGTCGACGAACTCGAAAGCTTCCCGCAAATCGTCCCCGGCGCGTGCTGTCTCGAGCGACACGAGTTTTCCGTCGTAACGGATGTAATCGTGCACCGTCTCGTGCCGCATCAGCTCCGCGCCCGACTCCTTGACGAGCGGGATCAGGCAGTTCTCCAACCCGTGCACCTCTTCCGCGCCGAGCTCGATGTGAAAATCGGCAAATCCCTCGAGGTGCCTTACGCGTCCGCCGGCGCGATCCGAGGCTTCCAAGACTGTCGTCTCCACGCCCGCAGAGACCAGACGTTCCGCCGCGGCTAACCCCGCGGCGCCGGCGCCGATGACAATAGCGGATTGAGTTGCCATGCGAGGATCACCCAAAGATCCTGAATTCAGAAAATCCCCTAAGCCAGTGGCAGGCAACCACATTCCACGGCGATTCCCCTTCCCTCGCAGTGATTTCTACTATTTAGTGCCGCGCCATGAGGTCCTCTAAACCCTTTTGGCGCAAAGAGTGGCCGCTTTTGGCCGTTTGGGCCTCCGCCATCGTGTGGTCATTCAAGGGCACCGCTTGGGTGGACAGCTTGGACTCGCTGCCCATAGCCGCCGGCCAGCTGGCTTGGATCTCCCTCGCCATTCTGCTTGCCGCGTTCGCGGTGGTCCGGCATGCCGACGTTCTCGCCAAACGATTCGGGGAACCCTACGGGACCATGATACTAACATTCTCTGTCATCAGCCTCGAGGTGCTCATGATCGGTGCGCTCATGCTCCAAGGCGATCAGCCGACTTTGGCGCGCGACACGATGTATTCCGTCATCATGATTGTCCTCACGGTCTTGGCCGGATCATGCCTGCTGCTCGGCGGATTCAAATTTCACGAGCAATCTTTCAATCTGCAGGGCGCCACATCCTACCTTTCTTTGATCCTTCCGCTCGCCGTCATCGGGCTGGTTCTTCCCGACTTCACCAGATCCGGAGCCGAGGGAGCCTTCTCCCGGGGCCATGCCGTCGCTTTGGTTGTCCTGTCGATGGCCATTTATGCCGTCTTCCTTCTTGTGCAGACCAACCGCTATCGCGGCTTTTTCACACACGCTCCCGAGGAGGAAACGGGAGTGCTCGCACACGTCGACAGCGATCGCCCGAACTGGCTCCACGCCGTGCTGCTGCTCGCTTACATCGTTCCCGTTGTTGTCTTGGCCAAGAAGCTGGCTGGTGTCCTCGAATTCACCGCCGAAGTCAGCGGCTTGCCCGCCGGACTTGGCGGGCTGATCGTGGCAGCGCTCATTCTCGCCCCCGAAGGCCTCTCAGCCGTGCAGTCCGCGCTGCACAACCAGCTGCAACGCTCGGTCAACATCCTCCTCGGCTCCGTCCTCGCCACTATCGGACTCACCATACCCGCAGCATTGGCCATCGGGCTCTTTACCGGACGTGAAGTCGTCCTCGGCTTGGAACATGCGGAAATCACGCTCCTCTTCGTCGTTCTCTCGGTCTCCATCCTCACCTTCGGGCAAGGCCGCACCAACATGCTGCAAGGTGCCATCCACCTCCTCATCTTCGGCGTATATTTGTTCCTGATCTTCGATCCTGCGAGATAACTCTGTCTGCAGCGCGGTCAGGAAGCGAATCCGCAAACTGGACCAACCTCCGGCCTTGGTGCCGAGAATAAATCCTCGACGTGCTGCCTACGCGGCAACTTGCGCTACCATGGCAACATAGCCCTGCGGCGCTCTCAACCGCCTCACTTCCAATCCCGCGTCCCCGACGCGAGCAGATGCTGCTTTGTCGGCAAGGATCACCGGATCGACCCGCGTGACCGAAAGGCCGCGAGCCAACCCGAATCCGACGCATTTCATCGACGCTTCACGCGCCGACCAAAGCACAAAAAAAGCCTCCTCGCGGAGGCTTGGAGGTAACGCGCGCCACACCACTGCTTCGTCCGGGTGGTAGTAACGGGAAACAATGGACTCCATTTCCCGCACGGGCCTGATCTGCTCGACATCAATCCCGACCGCACCCCGTGCCACCGCACAAGCAACGTAATCGCCGGCATGTGAAAGGTTGAAATCCCAGCCCACGGCATTCACCAGTGCCGGCTTACCCTCGCCGCTTTCCGTGAAACGTAAATGAAGCGCAGGGATCCCTGTCGCATCGGAGAGCATTTTCCGTCGCATGCCGCGTCCCACCATAAAACGGACTTTCACCGCAGCATTCTGCTTTTCCTCCGCGGCCGCGGACTCGTCATTCGTGAGAAAGACCCGCCACTTTTCTACCTCGGCTATTGACGACAGCTCCACGGACATAAACAGACTCGGTATTACCTCGGTGTCACTGTGAAGATGCGGTTGGCAAAGGCCTCTACTTCCGCCGCTGAAGGTCGCTGCCCCGCATAAGGCATGATCAAGGCCGCCACCTCGTAGCTGTAGGTCCGTGTTCCCGTGCGAATGAATTGCGCCAAGTTCGCCGTGTTCAAGTAAACGTCGCTGTTGAACTCGATCTCGACCGGTTCTCCATTCAAAAACGATCCCCACAGCATGAGCGCTGGGCCGGCCGGACCGCGGAAAGGGAAAACGTTGAACCTTAATTCCCTGTCGCCGACCTTCACATCCTGTGTCGTCACTTGCCCGTCGATACGCCACCCGGCACCGGGCATGCATCGGTCCGGCCGATGGTAAAGCTGGTTGGCATTCCCTTTCCGCGGCCGCCAATAAAAATGGTAACCCGCCACTTTGCCTGCCACACCATCGTGCACCTCGCGGATGTAGCGGTATTCGTCGGGCCGTAAAACCCCGAGAATTTCCGCCGGGACATTCTCATCCGTTTGGAAATCGCGACCCGCCGCCGGGCTCAACATCGCCGCCACCGGCGCAGGCGCCAAACTCGCCCGCCACCAGAACCAGCCATGCGCCCCCACGAAAGCCACCGCCGCAACCGCCAATATCACCCAACCACCGCTGCCGCCTTTCCAACTTCCTGCTCTCCTACTTTCATACTTTTCCGCCGCCACTCTCGATCTGCATTCTCCATTCTGCATTGCTCCTCTAACGCTCACTTTTCCAAGCAGCCACGCTGCTGCCCCGACGCCACCCAGCAGAACCGCCAGAACGACATAACCCGCGGCGTCGTGCATACGCACCACCGCATCGTTTCCTCCTCCGATCCCGGTCAGTGCCAGCATCAGCACTCGGATTTGGTTGCCCATCAAAGCCATGAGAAACGCGACAACCAGCAAGACGAAGCGTGACGGCACGCGCAATAGCGTCAACTCCCCCGCCGCCACACCAACCATCAAAGCCGTCTGAAGCGAGCGCAGCCCACTGCAAGCCTCTTCTACCCCAACCGTGCAATTGGGCAGACTGATGGTCGTACCCGCCGCGGTGGCCGGGTAGCCGAGAAGATGCAGCAGTCCCACAGACCAACTTGTGACCCCCTGCATCAACGGAAAAGAAACGGCGCTCTCCAGAAAGGTCGGCCAGGGAATAGCCAGCAGCATGAAGAACGCGGGAAAAAGAACGCGCCGCAAGGCAACGACTCCACCTTCCAACCACGCCACAGCGAGCGTATTGGCGGAAGCAATCAAACCAATCATCCACAGCACCGGCCGCCAATGGATCGGCGTCTGCCGCACGACTTCCAGCGGCCAAATCAAAAACAATGCCCCCACCACCACGGCCCAAGCTATCCACCGCCGCCCTCCGCCTTGACCACTCGCCAATCGCCGGTCGGTAGATGCCACCGCGGCCTGCGACCGTTCCGCTCTTTTCCACCAAAAATAAAGCGCCAGCGGCGCAACGAACCATCCGTAATTGTAGTCCTGATTGTTCGACCATTCACCCGCGCAGGCCCAAATCATCCAAAGCCAATATCCCGCCACCAGCACCCACAGCGGCTGTATGCCCTTACTGCTCATCATGTTCTTCTGCACTATACGCTAACTGGTCGTTGATTCCTTCCCACTGCCAGCTGTTCACTTTCACACTTTCCCACCTTGCTAATCCCCGTCTTTTCGTCCTTTAGTGTGCCCTCGGCTCCGCCTCGCGCCGTCTCGCTTCGCTCGGCTCTTAGTCTTTTCGTCGTTTCGTCTTTTAGACTCTTGGTCTTTTAGTCTCTCGTCTCACCCAGCGCTGATGGCCAGCCACTCAGGATTCTCCCGCGCATGCTGCGCAATTTCCGAGCAGATCATCTGAATCGACTTACGCGGTCTCCAATTCCACCGCTCTTCAGTGCTCGCGGAGTCCAACACGACCCACGGAAGATCGAACGGACGCGGCGTTAAGTCCGCTGCTACCTCCCGCGGACCAAACTCCTCCGCACACCAATCCGACAATTGCTTGAGCGACATCGCCGATGCGATGCCCCCGCTCACATTGAAAATCCTCCGCGTATCTCCGTCCTTCAAATCTCCACCCTTCAATCTTTGATCGCTCTTAGTCCCGTAGTCCCGTGGTCCTGCAGTCCTCTCCCCCTTAAACTGTTTAAGGACGAGATGGAGCAAATCCTCCGGATGCAAACAGTCCCGCACCTGGTGCCCCGTCCCGCCGAAACCAATATACTTCAGCGCCTCCTTGTGCGCCCAGGAATGGATCCAAAAACTGAAGATGCCCTGATCAGCCCTTCCAAATTGACCTGCCCCGGCCATCACGCCACAACGGTTCACCCATACCGGAAACCCGAAAGCCGATCCATATTCGAGCGCAATCTGCTCACTGGCCAACTTGCTCGCCCCATAAAGCGAGATCGGCGCGCTGGTGGAAAAGCTCTCTGTAATCCCCGCCGGACTGAAATTGGCCCCCGACTCATCGAGCACAAACGCACCGTCTTTTTCCTGAACCGGCAAGTCGCACAAAGCCTCGATCGAATAAACCCGACTGGTGCTCAGCAAAATCAGACCCGCCGATTCCCGCTTGCACACCTCAAGCAAATTCACCGTTCCCCAGAGATTGTGCTCGAGCAACTCACGACTGCTTGTCTTGCCGTCCACCCCCGCGAGAACACTCGGATTTGCTGCCGCGTCGATCACCCAATCGATTCCCTTGGCACGCTCGAGATCTTTCTCGAACCGCACATCGCCCTCCCAAAGCTCAACCCCGGCCTTCCCCACCCGCGCCTGATTCAGCCGGCTGCCCGGGCGGATAAAATTATCGCACCCGCTAACCTCGTGTCCCGCCCGCCGCAGCCCAAGCGCCAACTCCGACCCGACGAAACCGCAGACCCCGCTGATGAAAATTTTCATGATTCGAGCACAGAATGCCAATAAAGCACGGATTTTCCCAATGTGAATTCGTTGGCCACTTTCAAGGCCTGTTCTTCGAGCATGCGAATGCGAGCAGGGTCACCACTGAGCTTGGTTAGCACGTCGGCTAATCCACTGGCATC
>Ga0114972_10002395_pt1 | contig 14059 bp, 4 predicted proteins | sample M_140807_EF_Meta_FD_87354 | JGI IMG/M metagenome (GOLD analysis project Ga0114972, IMG submission 87354) | Freshwater microbial communities from Lake Montjoie, Canada to study carbon cycling - M_140807_EF_MetaG | ecosystem: Environmental > Aquatic > Freshwater > Lake | place: Lake Montjoie... | reverse complement strand
TTGCCCGTGCCCGGTGAGTTTTACGTGTTCCCCGCTTGGCAGCCCCATTCGGTGGCCCCCTTTCGGGGCGAGGGTGAACGCTGGTCCCTGGCCTTCAACGTGGTGGCTGTGCCAAGGCCGCGGCCGGCCGCCATGGTGCCGCCGGCCGGATCGCTGTTGCCAAACCCTGGGCCCAGCCCATCCCCAGCCAGTGGCAATGTCTCCCTGTCCACGACCCGGCCGAGGCCGGGGGGATTCCGCTGAAATCTGGGCTGTTCAGAGGGCACGGATGGCTCCGACGGCCGCCATCACCAGCAGCACCAGGCTGCTGAGAAAACTGATGCCAAAGCCTGGACCACGCTTTTCCGCCGCCTGGTAGTAGCCCACCCCATAGGCGATGCGCCCCCCCACCCACACCAATCCCAACACTGCGGCCACCTTGGGGTTGTCCAGGAGTGTGGCCAACCAGAAGGCAGGCAGGAAGAAAACGAGTTGTTCAAGGGTGTTTTGCTGGACCCGCAGGGCGCGCTCAAACGGTTCAGGCCCGTTGGTGGCTGGGGCTTTCACCCCGTGTTGAAAGCGAGCACGGCCCACCAGCAAGACGGTGGTCTGGTAGGTCAGCAGGGCCAGCACGGTGATCAGGGCTGGCAGGGCGGCAAAGGCCATCGCAAAGCGCATCGTTAGACCCAGCCATGCTGATGCTTAAGGGGGGATGCTGTCCCGGCGGACTTCCCGGGGGCCATGCCTAATTTCGAGGGCGATGCGGAGTACGCCCGCCTTGGTGTTCAGGCTCCATCCCTGCGCCTGGCGCTGTTGGCCTGGTGGGAAGCCCATGGCCGCCACGGCCTGCCCTGGAAGCTGAAGCCCGATGGTGGCCGTCCCATGGATGGCGAGCCCCTGGATCCCTTGGGGATCTGGGTGGCTGAGGTGATGTTGCAACAGACCCAGCTGCCGGTGGTGCTGCCTTATTGGCATCGCTGGATGGCGGCATGGCCCCAGCTGGAAGCTCTGGCGGCGGCGGATCAGGCCGAGGTGCTGTTGGTGTGGCAGGGATTGGGGTATTACTCCCGCGCCCGGCGTCTGCACCAGGCTGCGCGCCACCTGCTGACCATCGCGCCCCCCGGTCAGGATCCTTGGCCCCGCACGGCGGAGGGTTGGTTGGCCCTGCCCGGCCTGGGACGCACTACCGCCGGCAGCATCCTTTCGTCGGCCTTTGATCAACCCTGCGCGATTCTGGATGGCAATGTCAAGCGGGTGCTTTCCAGGCTCACGGCCCATCCCGTGCCCCCTGATCGTGCGGCCCCAACCTTCTGGCGATTCAGTGAAATCCTGCTGGATCCGGCCCGACCCCGCGCCTTTAATCAGGCCTTGATGGACCTGGGATCCGGTGTTTGCACTCCCCGATCCCCTGCCTGTGGCGTCTGCCCCTGGAGCGGCGCTTGCGCTGCCTACGCTGCTGGTGACCCTGCCCGATATCCCGTGAAGGTTGCCTCAACGGCCCCCCCGTTTCAGGTGATCGGCGTTGGCCTGGTTTTTGATGGGGCTGGCCGGGTATTAATTGATCAGCGGCTTGAGGAGGGTCTGCTGGGCGGGATGTGGGAGTTTCCTGGGGGCAAGCAGGAGCCGGGCGAAGCGATTGCGGACACCATTGCCCGTGAGTTACGGGAGGAGCTGGCGATTGAAGTCGCAGTGGAAGAGGAACTGATTCGCCTGGATCACGCCTATAGCCACAAGCGTTTGCGCTTCATCGTTCACCTCTGCCGCCACCTGGCGGGAGAGCCCCAGGCGCTGGCCTCCCAGCAGGTGCGCTGGGTGGAACCTAAGGATTTGGGGGCCTTCCCGTTTCCCGCCGCCAATGCTCGCATCATTGCTGCGCTGCACGGGCACCTTGTCAAGGCTGCAATCGGTTAGCAGGCCAATCAGTGCGTTCTGGCTACGCTTGCGATGAGATCTCCCTTGTTTCATGCCTACTTTCGCCGCCACTTTCGCCGCCGCTGACGCCTCGACCATGGCGGCCATGGTTGCCCCTGGAACCCAGCTGATGGTTCTGTTTCTTCTGAACCTGATTTGCGCTGGGTTGGCGTTTGCGGTGGCTGAGTCGAAAGGGCATCGCAGCTGGATCTGGTTATTGACGGCCTTCCTCCTGGGTCCCCTCGGTCTGCTTGCTGCCGTTGGCCTCTCCGACCGCAAGACCCATCGTTTGCTGGCCAGCATTGCCCGTGCCAGTGACCAGATCGAGGGAGAACTTGAGCGTTTTTAAGGGAATCTCACTGTCATCTCTCTGCGCACTGCAGGGCAAGTTCACATAAGAGAGGTTGATTCCAGGGCCACGCGACCCGCCAGGGAATCGCTGGGATCCGCGTGCGGTGTCGTTGGCCCGCGCATAGATGCCGGATCTGGCGCCGTCAGAGGGTTAAGGCCGGCGGGCGGAGCGAGGGATCTGGGGCAGCGGAGCCGCGGGACCGGATACGGCGACGCAAGGTGCGGCTCCAGGCGCCGGCCGTCGGGAGGGCGGCTAAGGGGAGAGGCGATGGCGCCGTGGGGGTGGCGAGAGGACTGGCTACGGCGTAGGCGAAGGGCTGGTTGTCGGGGAAGGTGTCATCCAGCTGGATAAGAGGATTATTAAGGTCCTGAAGGATGGCGTTGAGGGTGCCGCCGCTGAGGTCGTAGGCGAAAAGAGGGCCATAGCCGGCGGTGGGGCCGACGCCGAGTTGGTTGTATACAACTTGGGCGAAGACGGAGGCGCTGGTGCCGGTGCTGTCGCCCCACCAGGGCATGCGTCCGGCAGGAGGTAGCTGGAACAGGGAGGGATCGTCTAAGTAAGAGGTGGACTGAATGCTGATGTCGTAAGCATTGCCGGCCACGGTTACCACCACCGCCTGGCCGGCATTGGGGCAGATCGCCAGGGCGAGGGCGGCGAGGGTGAGGGGCTTGGCCAAGAAAGACCGAGGACGGGCAGGTGGACGATGGGATTCAGTCATCAGGGATGGCTCGGTTGAAGTTGGTTGGGCGAACTGGGAAATGGGTAGGAAATGTGAACAAGGTTATGGTGTTTTGACTCTAGCAAGCACAGGCATGTTTGCAGACGCTCTGGATAGCCCAGGCCTGCCGCCAGATTGCCGCCTTAGACTCGTGTTCGTGTCTTGATGGCCATTTCCGCGTTAATGATTATTCATAACTTCTTTAGCAAGAGCATAGAAGTCCAGTCCAAACCTTAAGCGGCCAGGTAAGCGTCGGGTGCTGCCGGAGACATCAGAAGGAAAACTGCTCGAATAAAAGGAACGGGTCTAAGTTGGCAAAATCAAACAGTGCTGACCATCAGCGCCGCAGCGTTCTGTTTGGATCAATAGAGACCGTTTTGGGCTTTTAGGGGCGTGTACACCAGAGCCTCCTTAGGTGAGAAAAGTAAATTGTTCAGTATTGGTGAGGCTGAGGCCGGCGAGGGTGGCCCCCTGCACGAAGCCGATGGCTTCCGGGGTGGCGCCGCTGCCGGGGGCGGGCAGAACGCTGATCTGCACACCCCGCAGGCCGCTGTAGCGGCCAGAAACCAGCTGATAACGGCTGGCGTCGCCGAAGAGCTGGATGCGGTCGCCGACGGAGAAGTCGGTGATCCAGGCCAGGTCGGTGGTGCCGGAGGTGGCGGGGAGGCCGTCGTCGTAATACACGCCGAGGGCATCACCAAGGGCGAACAGGTCGTTGCCGCCGCCACCGGTGAGCCGGTCGACGCTGCCCTTGCCGGGGCTGGTGGATCCAACGGGGATGCCGGTGATGAATTCATCGCTGCCGCTGCCGGTGATGATGTCCGGGCCGTCGGTTATCACCCCCACACTGGGTTCTTTGAGGGTGACGTTGAGGGGGGAGCCCACGGGTTGGCTGCGGGCCTCATCGAGGAAGAAGCGCAGTTCCACCTGTTCCTCGGGATCGAGGAGCGAATCGGCGGCGATGGTGCGGCTGAAGGAGGCGCGTCCGTCGGCACCGAGGGTGCAGCGGCCCACGAGGGTGTTGTCGCTGAAATCGGAGCCGGTGAGGCTAGGGCCTGAGAACGACCAGAAGAGAGGGGCGCCGGCGGCAACGTTGGTGCCGGTGACTCCCACCACCAGCACTCCGCCCTCGTACACCACATTGCTGCTGAGGCTGAAGGTGTAGGTGGGGGCGCTGGGGAGGTCATCATTTTCGATCACCACGTTTTCACTGACGGCGGTGGAAGGAAGCGCCACGCCATTTGTCTCAAAGAGACGCAGGCGGAAGCTTTCCTCGGCTTCGCTGTTGCCGTCGGCCAGCACATTGATCAGCAAGGTTTTGCTGCTTTCCCCGGGGGCAAAGGAAAGGAAGCCGGAGGGAAGTTGGGAGCTCACAAAGTCAGCCCCATCGGCAGCCCCGCTGCCATCGGGTGCCACCACGGCCCAGCGCACGGTGCTGGCGGCACTGCGATCGCCGTCGCGGCGCACGGTGAAGGGGAAGGCGGTGGAGCCGATGTTTCCCTCCTTGAGGCGCGGTCCATCGGCAACAACACTGAAGACAGGTGGCAGGGGAACGGAGCCGGCGGCGAGGGTGAGGGCTTCTGGGAAACCTTGGGCGTCGGTGTAGTTGATCTGCAGGCGCAGCTGCTGGCCTTCCAGGGAGGAAGGGATGGAGAGGGAGGAACCGTTGCCTACGGGTGCCCAGGAGTTGCCATCTGCGGAGGCTTGCCAGGAGTAGGAGAAGTCGCCAATGCCATCGGGATCAGCGCTTTGGAGCACGGCGCTGAGGGTGTTGCCGACGGCTGGGGTGCCGGAGATAAAGAAGGAGGCGGGGCCGTTGTTGAGGAAGGGAACGGAGCCGGCAGATAGGGTAAGAGCTTCTGGGAAACCTTGGCTGTCGGTGTAGTTGATCTGCAGGCGGAGCTGCTGACCTTCCAGGGAGGAGGGAATGGAGAAGGAGGAAGCGCTGCCTACCGGAGTCCAGGAGCTGCCGTTGGTGGAGGCTTGCCAGGAGTAGGAGAAGGCGCCATTGCCATCGGGATCGGCGGCTAGGAGCACAGCGCTGAGGGTGTTGCCGCTGACGGGGGTGCCGGAGATGGCTAAGGAGGCGGGACCGTTGTTGAGGAAGGGAACGGAGCCGGCGGCGAGGGTGAGAGCTTCTGGGAAACCTTGGCTGTCGGTGTAGTTGATCTGCAGGCGCAGCTGCTGTCCTTCCAGGGAGGAAGGGATGGAGAAGGAGGAACCGCTGCCCACGGGTGCCCAGGAGCTGCCGTCTGCGGAGGCTTGCCAGGAGTAGGAGAAATCGCCATTGCCATCGGGATCAGCGCCTTGGAGCACGGCGGCGAGGGTGCTGCCGACGGCTGGGGTGCCAGTGATGGAGAAGGAGGCGATGCCGTTGTTGATGAAGGGAACGGAGCCAGCGGCGAGGGCGAGAGCTTCCGAGAACCCTTGTCCGTCGGTGTAGTTGATCTGCAGGCGGAGCTGCTGGCCTTCCAGGGAGGAGGGAATGGAGAAGGAGGAACCGCTGCCTACGGGTGTCCAGGAGTTGCCGTCTGCGGAGGCTTGCCAGGAGTAGGAGAAATCGCCATTGCCATCGGGATCAGCGCCTTGAAGCACGGCGCTGAGGGTGTTGCCGACGGCGGGGGTGCCGGAGATGGAGAAGGAGGCGGGCCCGTTGTTGATGACAGGAATGGTGCCAGCGGTGAGGGTGAGAGCTTCCGGGAAACCCTGGCCGTCGGTGTAGTTGATCAGTAGGCGTAGCTGCTGACCTTCTAAGGAGGAGGGAATGGAGAAGGAGGAACCGCTGGCGACCTGCGACCAGGAGCTGCCGTTGGAGGAAGCCTGCCAGGAGTAGGAGAAGGCGCCGTTGCCATCGGGATCAGCACCTTGAAGGTCGGCGGCAAGGCTGTTGCCGACAGCAGGAGTTCCGGAGAGGGAGAAGGAGGCGGGGCCATCATTGATGGTGATTTCCGAAGCGGAAACCTGGCCAGCAGGAAATATGAGAGATTCGGCAAAGCCTTGGCCGTCTGTATAAGTTACTTTTACACGCAGCGCTTTGCCTATATCTGTTGAAGAAATATTATACTCTGAGCCGAAGATTCCGGTCGGATTCCAGGAAATGCTGTCAGCAGTTGATTCCCATTCATATTGAAATTCACCGTTGCCGTCCAGATCGGAAACCCAGGGTTTTGCGGTCAAGCGAGCGCCAACCGTGGGGATGCCTTGAATCAGAAATTCAGCCCTTCCATCATTATAGGCAGATCCTGTAGATAGCGGTACTATTTCTATGCCATCTGCTAAAGCAGCATAAATTTCATTTTGCGATAAGATGATTTTGGTTTGATTGTACCCCACATCTTTCATGACAACGATTGAACTATAGGCTGGGGTAGATGGGGTTTCGATATTGATAATGTGTATGGCACGGGAGCCATCTGTAGTAGACCCAGACACATAGGCAAAGCCATCAGCAATCTGAATATGTATTGACTCGCTGTAAAATGGGGACGGCAAAGAAAGTGTTGATACAAGAGCGGGTTTAGATAGATTACTAATGTTAACTACGGCGAAAATGCCCTGGCTAGCAATATAAGCATATTGTCCAACGACTTTGATTGATTCAGCGTCGATTCCAAAGCCAGTCTTGCTAAGAAGCGTCGGCTTTGCAATGTCACTGAGGTCGTAAATACTTAGCGGGTTATCCGTATAATTTTCGACAAAGAAAGCAAGATTTCCTGAAACCGTTATGTCTGATATGTAGAGGCCCGTACTAATTGACCCTGCTAATATAGGCAAGCTAGGAGTCGAAATGTCAATAATCTTGACTGGGTTTCCATAAGATGCCATCAGCACATAATGGCCAAGTGGTGCTATGGATTGTATATTACTAGAGTTTTCGTAATGGCCTAAAACTGCTGGATTGATTGCATCTGATATATCTAATATCTGCATCCCAATATATGGCTTTGCAACAATAAGATTGTTGCCAGCAAGCGCCATGGATGAATTAGATCCAGATGTGTAAAAATTACCTTTTAGTGGGACGATTTTTGGAGGCTCCTGCAGAGCTAGTCGATCAGAAATTGCAAGATTTCCTTCCGAAGTAAAGAATATGTGGTTTTCATTCGCAATGATTGAACCGCCAGCCGGTATGTCAATGCGATCAGTTATTACTGACAGCATAAAACTATCGACAAATTCAAGCCCGCTTTGATTGATTGCCGTAATTCGTATATTAAAGCTGCCAGTAACAGCGGGAATTCCCTGAAGTGTACGTTGCTCGGTATTAAACTTTAACCAAGATGGCAAGGGGGATCCATCTCCTAGGCTTGCTGAATAGGTGAGTAAATCACTAGAATCTACAACCGTAGACTTCGGCACTTGATAGAAAAATTCTTGTTCTAGATAAGCTGTCTTTGCTGTTAAAGGAGTTCCGGCTAAGGGTTCAGTCTTGTCAGGCGAAGCATCTAAGTTTAGGAGATCAAGGATGGTAAGTATGCTGGCAGATGGAGCCAGTAGAGTATTTCCCGCTATTTCCAAATCAGTTGAGTTAGTCGTCGGGAAAATCGCAAGGAGATGAGGATCTCTTGGATTGCTAATATCCAATACATGAATTCCAGATGAAACCGTGGGAACATATAAAAAGTTGCCTCTAATTATTGGACCTTTGACTTGTGGAGAATATTGCCCCACTGGGAATGTATAGGTGCTGAGATGGGTAGGAATCTTGGGATCAGCAATATCCAGTATCTCCAGCCCTTGACTACTCGTTACGAATGCCAATGAGCCATGAATTGTGATCCCTGAAGCGCCGCTGACGGTTCGAAAATCGCTAACGAGTTTAGGGCTACGCGCATCACTGATATCAACAATGGTAAGTCCATAATAATTGTCACCAATATAGGCATATGTGTCATTGACTAACGCGACACTGTCTGCGTTGCCGAGAGTTTGAATTTTGCCAAGCAGCTTAGGTTGTTCTGGGCTGCTGACATCAGCGATTAGCAGACCGTGGTAAGAATCTGCAATGTATGCCAGATTTCCGGCTATGGCAACATCGTATGCGAACGTATAGGAAGGTAAGGTTAGGCTGGCAAGCAGTTTGGGTTGGGAAGGATCGCTTACATCTACGATTTGTAGGCCTTTGTCATAGGAAGCAACATATGCAGTGGACCCAGAGATGGCAATATCCCACGCATAGTACCCGGGCAGATCTAATGACCCTAGTTTCATCGGTTGCCTCGGTTGAGTGATATCAAATATGGCCAAGCCTTCATACCCTGTGGCCAAGAAAGCCCGATTTTCATTTACCGCAATGCTATAAATATATCCAGAATTCCCAGTGTAGTAATTGCCAACGCCAATGACGAGTGGAATTGTTTCAATTGCACTTTTGCCTTGAGGGTTTGTTGCCGTGATGCGTATATTCAACAGTCCAGTCAACGGTGGAGCGCCGAAGAGGGTGCAGCTATCTTGATCAAAGGAAAGCCATTCGGGAAGTGGGCTTCCGTCTCCAAGGGAAGCGGTGTAGGTGAGGATTTCTCCGCGACTGATGAAAGTATATGGATCAATCGACAGGGTAAAAGGTTGATTTAAAAACAGAAGACGACTAGAAATAGGGTTTCCCAGCAGTGGAGGGAGGTCTGATGGAAGTCGGGGTACCGTGATTGCCTCAGTGATAATACTTTCTCGGAATAAGTCGGCATCCACATAATTAATTGAAAGGCGAATCTGTTTATTTTGATCTTCCTTCCTGATAGTATAAAAATCTGTTTCGGCTCTTTCTATCCAGTTAGATCCATCTTGTGAAATCTGCCAGTGGTATGTGAAACGACCATTTCCATCTGGATCTGGGCTTTGCAGTGATGCGGTGAGTGTGTTGCCTACTTCAGCTAGGCCTGAGATCGTGAAACTAGCTCTGCCGTCATTACTTGGAGGCTGGGATACATGAGGAATCACGTCCAAGCCGTTCGTACTGGCAACAACAACATACGAATCGGATCCACCAATGCCTTGCCCGGGGCCTTGGGTCTGAAAGGCGGATACCAGTGTCAGATCAGAAGGATTAGAAACATCGACTACATGTACTTCCGCAGCATCAGATTGGCCGAAAATATTCCCGCTAAGGTAAGCAAGCCCGTTATGAATATAGATACTTCTTTCCCATGCCGCTGGCAGGGATAGGCTGCCGACTAAGATAGGATTGGATGGATGAAGAATATCGATTACGCAGATTCCGTTTTGACCAGCTAGGTAAACTAGGCCGTCAATAACCCAAAAATCATTAGCGGTACCTATGGGTAGCCGGATTTCACTCACAAACTTTGGCTGTTGAAGAATGGCTAAGTCGTAAATTCTAAATGACGGGCCATTTACGCTGGAAACAAAGACCAGGTTGTCCCTGGTTTTGATTGAATTAGGAATAAACGACCCTAGGTCAAAAAAGCTGATGCTTCTTGGAGTATCTGGATCAGTAATGTTGATAATGTGAATATGAGAATCAGTTCCCACTAGGACATTGTCACCCCATGTGCCAACGGATCGATTGTAGCCATTATTGGCAACAGAGCCTCTAGCTACTGGATTTACCGGATCTCTTACGTCAAGAATCTGAAGGCCTACATAGGGCTTGGCCAAATAAAGGAAGCCATTCCCAAGCGCCATCGATTCGGATGTATAAAATCCATTTAAGTTGATAATCCTTGGCTCAGGTATCGCTTTTGGATCGCTGATATTGGCAATTCCTAGATTTCCTCCGGATACGAAAAAGGCAACATTATTTTTGACGATCACATCCCCGGTTGCATATGCATCTGCATGGCTAGCAACAGTCGATAATGTAAAGCTGTCATTGGTTGAATTGCCGCTCTGATCAACTGCTGTGATCTTTATCGTGACACTACCGGTATCGGTTGGCATGCCGCTGAAGGTTTGCGTGGAGGGATCAAAAGCCAACCAATCCGGCAGGGGAGAGCCATCGCCGAGTGTGGCCGAGAATGCGAGTGTGTCTCCTGGATCCACGAAAGCTTGGACGGGCAGACGGAAAAGAAAGGGTTGGCCTTGATAAGCGGTTTGCCCAGTCAGCGCAACCCCCAGCAAAGGCTCTGATTTGGCCGGCGTGGCATCAGAATTGATGCGATCAATCACCCGAAGCTTGTCTTGATCGGCTACAAAGATGTTCCCGTCTGCAACGGCCAGGTCGGTGGATTCGTCGGTGGGGTAAACAGCCAAGAGCTGTGGAGCTTTCGGATCGCTAATGTCTAGTACATGAACACCAGATTCCATGGTGCTCAAGTAGAGTTTGTTTCCCAGTATGGTGGGCTCCTTGATCCAATACGTATCTTCTGGATTGGGGAAGCTGTAGAAACTCAGCTGGGTGGGTGCCAACGGATCGGCAAGGCTGAGAATTTCAAGCCCCGTTCTACCGACAACAAAGGCTTGCGAGCCCGAAATAGTAATGGAATAGGCTTTGTTGTCGGTGATGCTGTATCCGTAGCCGAGCCTGTAACTCCCTGCCAGGCTTGAAGCAGATGGATCGCTGATATTGATAATTGAAATGCCTTCATGATAATCGGCTACATAAGCATACTTTCCGGAGATTGCCAGATTTGTGGCAGTTCCAGGAGTATCAACACCACCCTCCAAAAATGGCTTATCAGGCGTAGAAGTATTGAAAATTTTGATCCCTTCGCCCCACGCCGCAACATAGACGTAGTCTCCAGAAATGGTCAGAGCATTGGCGTTGACATAACCAGGCCATTTGAACAACCCGACTAGGGTCGGGTTGTTGGGAGTGGTGATCTTGACGACTACAAGGCCTGATTGGCTGTCGGCCAAATAGGCATAATCTCCTGAAACCGCGACATCTCTGGCGTATCCTGGGGTGTTATAGGTGCCTAATAAGATGGGCTGATTGGGCTGGTTCAGGTTATAAACGGCGAGACCTGTGTATCCTGTGGCGAGGAAGGCGCGATTGCCAGCAACACTGATCGAGTGACCGTAGCCGTAGTAGTTATTGAACAAGAGTGTGGCTTCGCCACTGGTGATCGAAAGCGCCACCGTGTCGCTGACCGTTTTGCCGTTGATGCTCGTAGCCGTAATGCGTACATTGAGATTTCCAGCTAACGGTGGTATGCCGCTCAGCGTGCGATTTATCGGGTCGAAACTCAACCAGGTTGGTAAAGAGCTGCCATCTCCTAAGGAAGCACTGTATGAGAGTGAGTTTTCATGATCAATGAATGTATGAGAAGGAATTTCGAAGCTGAATGGCTTGTTCAGCGAAATCAACTGATTTGGAATTGGATTCGCCAGTGATGGGCTTGGATTTTCTCGGTATACTTGTTGCGTAGCTGAATAGATAATTTCTTGGAAGCCTTTCCCGTCAACATAGCTTACCGCTAGTCTTATATATTTGCCGGCCTGCGCCTCATTGATGGTGAATCTTTCGCTGGTTTTAACTTCTTCCCAGGCCAGTTTATCTGTGGATGTCTGCCAGCTAAAGGTAAAAGTGCCATCGCCATCTGGATCAGGAGTGCTGTATTCGGCACTCATAGTTTGGCCAATAACAGGCTTGCCAATAATGGAAAAGGTGGCGTCACCAGTGTCTTTTCCAGGAATTCTCAGGGTCTCGGTGGAAAATGATGATGAAAACCCTTGTTTATCTATATAACTTACAACAAGCTTGAGCAGGATTCCCTCATCGGTGCTTTTGATCATGTAGCTTTTTTTGTTTCCCAACTCCTCCCAAGAAGCATTGGCCGCTAACTTTTGCCAGCTGTAAGAGAACGGTCCATTGCCATCTGGATCAGACTGGATTATTTCAGCGTGGAGAATATCGCCTACGGTTGTGTTTCCGGCGATTTGGAACCTTGCTGAGCCGTCATTAACTGGGGTTGATAGAATTAGAGGAAACACATCCAAGCCCATCGCACCTGGAGTAAAGACATGGGTGGAGGATCCGGCGATGCGGGGAGTGCCCCAACCTGAGGCTGTTGTGTGGTATGTGGCAACTAAATGCAGTGATGACGGATCAGTAACGTTGACTACGTGAACTTCTGCTCCACCATTTCCGTAGGTATCAATGCTGCTGAGGTAAGCAAGATTATCTGCTATGAAGATACTTCTTTGCAATGTGGATGGCAGGGGTAAGTTGGCGAGAATTATTGCGTTCTCGGGGTCCTTAATATCGATTACGGTAATTCCTTGTTGGCCAGCCAGATAGACAAAATTTCCTCTGATAACAAAGTCATGCACGCCTCCAGACGGTAGCGGAACTGTTCCGATAAGAATTGGGGTTTGATCGCCCGAGATGTCGTATATTTCAATGCTGAAATTATAGAGAGATGAGATAATGGCTAGATTTTCTTTTATTTTTATGCACGATGGACCAATATTTGTCTCAAAGGAGCGGATGAGGCTGGGGCTTTCAGGAGAAGTGACGTCAATTATTTTGACTGTTGTGTCGGCAGCTAGTAGAACATAATTGCCCCAAGGAGTAAGAGCAGTGACGTTTGCGGAATCTGTATACGCACCCTTCAAAATAGGATTATAAGGATCTTTTGCGTCAACAATCTGCAGGCCTTCGTAGGACTTGGCAATATAGAGATAGCCCTCAGTGTAGGCTATGGATTGGGCTGCATAATTGCCTTGCAGGGGGATAATTATTGGTGCAGTGGCATTGGCGGGATCGCTGATATCAAAAATGGCAATGTTCGATTCACTAGTCGCCAAGAACGCAAAATCCCCTTCGATAACGATGTCTTGCACTCCACGAATGCTGATGTTTTTTGTCAGTATTGATATTGAGAATGTGTCGCTGACAAAGTTGCCGCTTTGATCAGAAGCTGTGATTCTCAAAGTGGCGCTTCCTGTAGCGTTTGGCACGCCACTGAAGATTCGTGTCGTTGGATCAAATTTCAACCAATCTGGTAATGGTGAGCCATCTCCGAGTGTGGCTGAGAAGGCTAGTTTATCTCCAGGATCCACAAACGATTGGTCGGGTAGCCGGTAGAGAAAGGGTTGGCCTTGATACGCGATTTGCCCAGTCAGAGGAATCCCAAGCAGAGGTTCCGTTTTTGTTGGTGTGGCATCAGTATTGAGGCGATCAATCACTTGAATCGTGTATGTACCGGCTACAAAGATGTTCCCGTCTGCAACGGCTAGGTCGGTGGATTCGTCGGTGGGGTAAGCAGCCAAGAGCTGCGGAGCTTTCGGATCGCTAATGTCTAGTACCTGAACACCAGATTTCATGGTACTCAAGTAGAGTTTGTTTTCCAGTATGGTGGGCTCCTTGATCCAATACGTATCTTCTGGATTGGTGAAGCTGTAGAAACTCAGCTGGGTGGGTGCCAGCGGATTGGCTAGGCTGAGAATTTCAAGACCCGTTCTGCCGACGACAAAGGCTTGCGAGCCCGAAATGGTAATGGCCCAGGCACTTTTATCTGTGCCGCCATTAAAGCCGTAGCCGCTTCTATAACTACCTGCCAGGCTTGGAGCAGATGGATCGCTGATGTCGATAATTGTAATGCCTTTAGAAGAATCGGCCACATAAGCATACTTTCCGGAGATTGCCAGATTTATAGCCGTTCCAGGAGTATCCAGGCCACCGACAAAATCTGGCTGACCAGGCGTAGAAATATTGAAAATTTTGATCCCTTCGCCCCACGCCGCTACATAGACGTACTCTCCCGAAATGGTCAGAGCATTTGCGAGGACATAACCAGGCCATGTGAACGACCCGGCCAGGGTCGGGTTGTTGGGAGTGGTGATCTTGACGACTACAAGGCCTATTTGGCTGTCGGCCAAATAGGCATAATCTCCTGAAACCGCGACATCTCTGGCGTATCCTGGGGTGTTATAGGTTCCTAATAAGATGGGCTTATTGGGCTGGTTTAGGTTGTAAATTTCGAGACCTCCATATCCTGTGGCAAGGTAGGCGCGATTACCCAAGACACTGATTGACTGCGCGCCGTACGATGTGGCTTCGCCACTGGTGATCGAAAGCGCCACCGTGTCGCTGACCGTTTTGCCGTTGCTGGAGGTGCCGGTGAAGCGCACGTTGAGCTGGCCTGGGAGCGGTGGCGTACCGCTGAGCCGCCGCGAGCCAGGATCGAAGCTCAGCC
>Ga0114972_10002394_pt1 | contig 14064 bp, 8 predicted proteins | sample M_140807_EF_Meta_FD_87354 | JGI IMG/M metagenome (GOLD analysis project Ga0114972, IMG submission 87354) | Freshwater microbial communities from Lake Montjoie, Canada to study carbon cycling - M_140807_EF_MetaG | ecosystem: Environmental > Aquatic > Freshwater > Lake | place: Lake Montjoie... | reverse complement strand
GTGCTCGACATGGACAGCAGCGTCAGTCCCACGCATGGCGAGCAGGAAGGCACCGCCTACAACGGCCACTTCGGCTGCACCTGCTATCACCCGTTGTTCGTGTTCAGCCAGTTCGGCGATCTGGAGCGATGCTCGCTGCGCTCCGGCAATGTTCACAGCGCCGATGGCTGGCGCGATGTGTTGGAGCCGGTGGTGGCGCGTTATCGCGGCGGTGCGATCAAGCGGCGGTTCTTCCGGGGTGATGCCGCCTTCGCGCTGCCTGACCTGTACGACTTCCTGGAGGCTGAGGGCTACAACGACGCCATTCGTCTCAAGGCCAATCCGGCGCTCCAGCGCCAGATCGTCCATTTGCTTAAGCGCCCTGTCGGTCGGCCACCCAGCCATGTTCGGCGGCTCTATGCCAGCTTCCGCTATCAGGCCGGATCATGGAGCCGGAAACGGCGGGTGGTCGCCAAGGTCGAATGGCATCCGGGCGAGCTTTATCCGCGCGTCGGCTTCATCGTCACCAACCTAGCCCGCGGTGCCGACCGGGTCGTGGTGTTCTACAACCAGCGCGGCACGGCGGAGCAATACATCAAGGAGGGCAAGAACGTGGTCAAATGGACCCGGCTGTCGTGTCGCACCATGAGCGGCAACGGAGTACGGCTCCAGCTTCATGCGCTTGCCTACAACCTTGCCAACTTCCTGCGCACCCTCGCGCTTCCGCAAGAGGTGCAGCACTGGTCGCTGACCAGTATCCGCGACAAGCTCGTGAAGATCGGCGCGAAGCTCGTCACCCATGCCCGCTACGCCATCTTCCAGATGGCCGAGGTGGCCGTGCCCCGAGACCTGTTCCGCCGTATCCTTGCCAACATCGCGGATCTGCGTTGTCGAGCACCGGCCCCATGCTGATCGCAAGCTCTGAGCCCTGCTTTGGAACCGACAGGCAAGTTGCGTCCGGCTTCCGTGAAAATCACGCTTTTTGCGCGGGTCGACCAGACCTATTGCCAGAATGGAGCGTCAAGGAGCGGCTGAAAGCGCCAGCACGCCAAAATCCGGTTGCGCAATGCCGTCCCACATGGCAACCAAGCCCTCAATCGGCCTTCGCGTGGGGGCCATCTGGGAAATGTCGGCTAAGCACTCGCGCTTTGGCAAGAATAATCAACTTTGCGGAGAGAATTCATGAGCAGTTACATGAGAGGGTTCATCAATGAGTACATTGAGTTGCAACAGGCAACTATATTGGAAATTGGAGCTCACGATAAGCCGACCTTCGTGAAGGAAGAAGCAAAGATTTTTTTTGCAGACGTCCAACCTAAAGAAGTGCTGCTTACAGATGCTGAAAAATGGACTGACCAGAGAAACGTTAAATCCATTGTTGATTTGGATTATTTGATCGAATCAAACGATTATTCTAAGTACATTACAGATAAATTTGATGCGATCATCGCAGACAATGTTTTTGAGCATGTGAGTAATCCTATCAAATGGCTCGAGTCAATGACCGCTTTACTGAACGATGATGGATATCTGTTCCTAGGTGTCCCTGAATTTAATAAAAAGTTTCCGATATCTGACAGATTTCGCACGCTTACAACATTCTCTCATCTATTGACTGACTACATCCGTAATGTCCCTGATCTAGACCCAGAGCATAGCGTGGAAGCTGGGATATATTACGATATGACTACTATTAGTTTACCTAATGTGGCTAGCGAAAAGATAAATCTCGAGCGTTCTCTGCATGATTATCGCAATCCTCATTTCGGCGTACATTGTCATACGTTTAGCTGTGATACGTTCGTAAACAGAATTATGAAACCTATTCTCATGCTTGGGGTTGTTGATTTTAAACTATTAAAGTGTTTGCCCTCTGAAAATAAATACGTTTTCTTGGTAGTGTTACAAAAAGGCAAAGAAGAAGTATCGCTAACGTTCGAAGAGTTTGCAGGAGATATTGGCGAGGCAGACCCTGCCTGATCTGGGCCAAGATTTCAGACCAGAATTTGCTTGAGAGCATTCCTAGGCATGCCCTGAAAAAGTCGAGAGCGATCTCGGGTAAACAGGTATAAGAGAGCGCAATAGCCTCCCACTCATCCTCCGGAGTGCGGATCGGCTGGGCGGGATCGCCGCCGGCCAGGAAGGCCTCGTAGTCCCGCGCTCCGATCGCCGCGGCGGCGGGGCCTTCGGGATCGGCGATGTCGATCACGACCGGCGGGGTATCCAGCCCGGCAAGCGCCGTGACGGCGACGCCGGCGAATTCGCTCTAAGCCGAAACGTCCGCAAGAGTGGCCCTTGAAGGTCCATTCCCGTTGCTCTCCGCCGACGTCGAACACAAACGGTGGATCGAATTTGCGCCGAATGCGCGCTTGATTGACAAGCTGGGCTCGGTCAAACCCGATTCGCTCAAGATCGTGCAACCAAGACAGCGCGATACCCTCGACAGAGACGAACGAGGGCAGTTGCTCTGCGCCGGCCTCAGTGAGTTGCCGAACGAACTCACCGTCGGCGCCCTCAATATCGCACTTGATATATGCAGGCGCCCCGTATGCCTGCAAGATATCCGAGAACAAAAGGCCTGACACTTGATCGGTTCGGACTGCACTTCCCGTGCTCTCTACGCGCCACCGCTCCAGCGATGACCATTCAAGACTTTTCTCGCAGATATGGAATTCCAATGTCTGGGTGCGCGACGCCACAAGAGCAAAATTCAAAATTATCAAACGGCCGGCCCTCAATGCATCCTTGAACCGCTCGCTAGCTTGCTCGCAAAGGTCTGGATTTGCCTCCAGCGCTACAACAGAATACCCTCTGTGCAAATACTATGCTGTATCATCACCGATATGCATGCCGAGATCAAGAACATAGTCCACATCAAACTCTGTGTGCGGAAATTTTTGGTGCATTATTTTAAGCCCCCCCTTAGCTATTATCTAAACGATATGGCCAACTGCGGAAAAAAAATCTTCTGCTGTCATGTCCGTCTGTGGATCACATTTCTTCAGCACGGTGTAAAATTCTCCTGCGCGGGGCTCTTCGACATAATCCAGTACTGACCAAGGGATCAATTTCATGTAAATTAATGGATTCATGATCTTGTTTAGGAAGTTCGATCCATTGAAAACATGGCAGTGTATACCAGGGTGAAAGCGATTTTCGGCTGATTTTATCCGATCCAATGATAGCGAGGTTTCCAGCGATCTTTCTGCCTTAATATATTGCCGATCATAAAAAATCTCGGTTTCCAAGCAATGTTCCGACTCAAGGTCGCGCCCCTTGATCAGATAATCGCATAAAATATGGGCGATCGACGTTTCGTCGCGGAACTTGTCGAACGAGACTCTTTTGTCCGGTAATGAAATAAATGCGGTTCCACCCTCACGTACGGTAGCGCCGATCATTATAAGCCATGCGATTGGATTTCTGATGTGCTCCATGACGTGATTGGCGATCACGACATCGAACGTCCCGTCGAGTGCGGAGAGATAGTCCTCGCCCCTCACGACATAGTCGACCGGCACCACGCTTTCGGGGTCGCCATTCCCGGCGCGACATTGCTCCTGTAGTTCTTCCGTCGAAAAAAAATCCAAAAAATGAGCGTCAAAATCAGGTCGCCATAGCGTCGGGCGGGTATATGCCCCAATCTCCAGCGTCCGCATTCCTGGAGCAAGGTGCTTGCGCAGGACGGGCGCGCGAAGCGAGGTCAGAAAGTCCCCTTCGTATACGTAACTCACGCTTCCTGCCTTTCATGATCGCGCCTGACTTTGCGAGAGCGTGCCGTTTCGACCCATATTGAATGTCGCCGACCCGAAGCCGCCATTCGCTCGAATGCCTTCTCGTCACTCGTACCTTCGACGACGGTTTAGTACCTCCGTTTGCTCGCTACCTTCAACAGATTCAAGTTTGGCACACAATGCCGCTCGCGGTCATCTTCCTCATCGCCTCTTAACCAGCATCATTCATCTGGACAGCCGAATATGTCGCAAGTCTCTGATTTACAATAGAATTCAGTCGCGAGACACGAATCCAACCAATCAAAGCGACGATGCCCACCAAGGTCGTCACTGCACCTCCGTTGTGAGGCCTGTCCCCTTGTTGACGACAAGCCCATCATCGCCCGCTTTGGCATCGCCGATCGGCTGGCAGCCTACGTGGTCGATCCACGCGCGCCGGAGCGGGTCATCCATAGCGTTGCCGACATCCTTTGGTTTCGGACGCTAATGATCGTCGCCGGGTGGCCGTCTCTTCGGCTCGATGCCACCGACGTGATGGGATACAAGCCTAGGCGCATCGTCTCCGTGGCGGACGGCGTCCAAACTCTCTACTATGCGGCACGGCTGGGGCCGCGGCGTGACAACATTCGGTGGAGAGTGACCCGGTGAATGAAACTTCGCCCGTTGAACTCTTGGTCAACTCCGCGGCCTACTGGGACAAGCGCTTCACAGGAGATTGGTCCGAACGGGGCGGGCCAGGGCAGACGAAATTTTTTGCCTCCATCCTCTGCGACGCACTGCCTGCCTGGATATCAAGTGCCATGGCAGGCGAGAAGTTCAGTCTTCTCGACATCGGTTGCGCATTCGGCGAGGCTAACGAAGTATTCAAACCTCGCTTCCCCGGTATGATTTATACTGGCGTAGACATTTCGCGCGTATCAATCGAACGGGCCAAGCACCAGTACCCTCAGACTAAATTTCGGGTCGTTGAACCGGACTGGTCCGGCATGCCGAAGGCGGATTTTGTGATGGCCTCCAATACTCTGGAGCATCTGACGGACTGGATGGCAAGACTCACGATCATGTGCCGCCTTGCGCGCCGCGCGGCGTTTGTTTTAGTGCCCTGCGAAGAAGAGGTCCTGGATCCCGAACATGTGGCGCGATTCGACGAGCGTGTTTTCCCGATCCGTCAAGGAACAAAGCGGCTTGCGTACCTCCGCGTGATAGATACCGCGTCTTTACCGACCTCACGCTGGAACGGAAATCAGATCCTCGCCATTTATGTCGCGCCCCAATTTGCCGGGCCGCACGGGGAGGCGCAGCTCGGTGACATCACGGAAGGACTGGACCTTCGTGGCCTGAGTGACGAAGACGCTGTGCAGGTCCTGATGCAGCAGAAGCCGAAGGACCGCACAGCACCGCGAGAGCAACCCAGCCCATCGCAGCAGGACGCCAGCACAATCAACCAGGTGAATGCCGAGTGGGGGGCGAAGTTCGCAACGGCGTCAGCCGAATACAAGGAGAGGCATGAGGCCCTCACTGCCGCGCATGCCCAAGCGCTCCGTGAGGCCAATGATCGGCTGCACTCGACCGTCCATGAGCATCAGGAATACGCGCGTACGCTTATTGGTGCGCGAGATACCGCTATCGCCGCTAAGGAAATTGCCGAGCGGCGGCGCGATTTTGACGTCGAGATGAACGCAGCTAGGATTGCACATCTCCAAGACGTCGCCCGCAAGGAGCTCGAGATGCAACTTGCGATGTCCGAACTGACGTCGCAAAAAATTCGCTTGAGTGCGGAGATGAAGGCAGAAGCATTGGCCGGCGACCTCGCCCGGAACGAAGCGCAGATGGTGAGTCTCGCCGCAAATCTGAAACAAATATCGAATGATCGCGCGACGCTGATCTCCGAACACGCCCTCGAAATCGACCGGATACGTGCCGAACACGAGGCACTCGCCGGGAGACTTCTTGCTCAGGCCGCGAGCAGTGAAGAGGCCCGCGCCTTGGTTACCGCCGACCGAGATGCACTGATCTCCTCCCATATCAACGAAATAGGCGGACTACGAGCTTCGCATGAGGCAAAATTCAATGATCTGCTCGAACAGGCCGCACAAAGCGAAGATGCGCGGCTTCGGCTTGCAGGCGAATGCGAAGTGCTGATCGAGGCTCATGCTGAGAGAGTCCAGGAACTGCTTGTACAGGAGGCACACGCTGAGCAGATACGACAGAAGCTCATTGTCGATCGTGATGCTCTGATCGCTACGCACGCTGCGGAAATGAGCGAAGTGCTTAGTCGGGCTGCGAGCAGCGAAGAGGCGCGCGCCCGACTTGCCACCGAACGCGAAGTGCTGATCGAGGCTCATGCTGAAAGAGTCAAGGAACTGCTTGTAGAGGAGGCCCACGCCGAGCAGACACGACAGAAGCTCATTGTCGATCGTGATGCTCTGATCGCTACGCACGCTGCGGAAATGAGCGAGATGCTCGCTCAGGCTGCGAGTAGCGAAGAGGCGCGCCTGGCGCTCACCACCGAACGCGATGCGCTCATAGCCTCTCATGACGAAGAGATAGGCCGCTCGCGAGCCGCGCATGAAGCGCAGATTAAAGAATTAACCACAAAAGCGGCGAGAGATTCAGAGGCGCGCATTCAACTGGTTAGTGAAAGAGAAGCACTGATCGCGGCTCATGCTGCGAAAGTCAATGAATTCCTTGTAAAGGAAGCCCAAGCGGAGCAGGCACAAATGAGGCTCATTGGCGATCGGGAGGCTCTGATTGCTGAACACTCCCGAGAAGTTGATCGAATCGATGCCGCATATATCAGGCGAACCGACCGTCTGTCCTCAGATCACGAGGCGAGAGTCAACGCACTGCTTGCGGAGGTGGCGGAAGGTGAAACCGCACGCCTGCGCCTCCTTGCCGAACGGGACCGTCTCGCGGCTCAGCATCTGCATTCGACAGCTGAACTCGCAGGAGAACTTGAGCGCCTGAGAGCTGGGCATGCGAACACAGTCTCCGCTCTCAACACGCTCAACATTGAACAATCAAATGCAACCTACGCAGCGATCCTCGAAAATCAGCAACTTCGATCGGAGCAGGAGGCCGTTCACGCCGACGCCCAGGGCCAGTTACAGAATATGATGGTGCGTATCGAAACGCTCCTGCGTGAACTCGCCGAAGCGCGCAGAGAGACGGCCCAACTGCGACAGGCGCACCGCGAACTTTTGGAGGGCCATGAGACCGAAATGCGCCGCTTGCATGAAGATCAGGCGAAGGCAGAGGCCATGTGGCTGGATGTCCAGACCACCCAAAAGGCTGACTTCGACGCGCTTATGGCCGCTCACCAAGCCGCCGAGGTGCAAAAATCGGTTTTTGAGCGCGCAAGTGCAGCGCTTCGTGAGCACTACGAACGTCATCTCGACGATCTGAATCTCCATTTAGACCAGATTATTTCTGATACGAAAAGGCTGATTGGGCAACTTCCGCCGGGGTCGTCCGCTCGGGCGCTGAAACCGGGAGACGGCGTTACGACTGATGCGTCAGGGGACATCGCGACCGCAAATCGAATTCGAATCGAGGAACTATTGGCCACTCTCGAGTACTCTCGGAACGTCGCGGGCGCGACCGACTATTACGGCAACCGGAATTTGACCGCACGGGCCGTGTCGGACCTAGCGGAACCGGCGTCCCCTCTCCAAGGCGCGCTGCCAGTCGACTCATTCGTCGTTGCCATGCAGCTCGAGACTTTCGATCGGGGTGGCCTAGAACGCGTCGTCTATGACCTGTGCTGCGGACTGCAAGCGGCCGGGATACGCGTGCTCGTTCTGTGCAGGTCAGGCGGCATCTTATCGGATGAAATCCGAACAAAGGGGGTGAGCGTCTTTGCGCTTCGCAATGACGATTATGCGGGAGTTCTCGCGCGAAACGGGGTGACACATCTCTTTACGCACCACAGTTATTTTGGCTTCGATATCGCTGCCAAGCTTGGAGTGAAGACATTTGACGTGGTGCACAACACCTATTTCTGGCAATTGAAAAACCCTCAAATAGTGCACCATGCGGGCCAGTCCAGCAGTTGCGTGATTTGCGTCTCGTCCAATGTCCGTGACTTTCACGTCAAAGCCTTCGGCGTGCCACGCTCCAAGACCATTGTTATCAATAATCCTGTGAACCTTGAGGGATTGCTCGTGCCCGGGGTTGCACAACTCCGCCGCATCCGTTCGGTCCAAAATCAAACGGTCTTCCTGAATGTGGCGAACCACTACCCCGCGAAAGCTCAGATCGCCATGGTTTCCGCGTTCGGGCAAGCGGCGCGCAGCCGGCCCGAGATAAGGCTTTTGATCGCAGGGTCTCCAACTACGCAGAGCATAACGGACGAGATCAACCGTATGGTCCAGACCCAGAACCTTGCCGAAGTGGTCACCGTTCTCGGGCACTGCAGTCGCCGCCGGCTAGGCCTTTTATATGCCCAGTCACATGCATTTCTGCTGCCTTCAATTTTTGAGGGTTATAGCGTCAGCGCCCTCGAAGCGGCGACCTATGGTCTGCCGCTGATCATGACGAATGTGGGCAGTGCACAGGATCTAGTGAAGGCGAACGACTGCGGCATCCTGCTTCCCCCAATCATCGAAGATTTGACGCAATGTACGCCGGACCTTGTAGACGCTATCAGCGCGCAGCACGAAAATCGGACCACTCCCCACCTCGTTGATGCCATCACCTCCATTGCCCGTGATCGTAGCGCCTGGCTCGAGCGGGGGTTTACCGGTATGTCGAAGGCTGTAAGCCTCGAAAGCGCGGTGAATAGCTACATAACGGCCATGCAGGACGCCCATCACCAGGCCTCGTCCTGATGATTGCCAACGCGAAAATGCAGCTGCCCACGTTGATTTGTAACATCGCACCCGGGTGCGTGCGATCAGAAGTTGGACCCGCACAATGACCGCCCAGGTGATGATCGTTTTCGGAACACGCCCTGAGGCGATCAAGATGATGCCGGTCGTGCGCGCGATGCGGACGCGGAGCGAGTTGGCGCCCCTAACTGTGTCGACAGGGCAGCACCGCGAGATGCTTAATCAGGTTCTGGAGACGTTCGGCGAAACCGCTGACGTCGATCTCGCAATAATGTCGGCTGGCCAGACGCTGGAAGGGCTGACACGTCTGGTGCTCGAACGAGTTTCAGATCTCATCCAGAGGCGGCGGCCTGCTCTTCTGCTGGTGCACGGCGATACCACCACAGCCATGGCCTCGGCGCTTGCGGCCTTCTATGCCGGCGTTCCGGTCGGTCATGTTGAGGCCGGGCTGCGCTCGCACGACATATACCGGCCGTGGCCAGAAGAATTCAACCGTTTGTCTATCGATTCGGTTGCGGATTTGCTTTTCGCGCCGACCGAAGATGCTGCTAATAACCTGAAGCGCGAGAGCTTGCGGCAACGCGAGATCCACATCACTGGAAACACCGGCATAGACGCCTTACTGCAGGTGTCACAAAGAGTAGGTTCCGGGATTCCAGCCCATTTGGGACTTCCTGCTCTGGCGCCAGGAACCGACCTGGTTTTGGTGACAGGCCATCGGCGCGAGAGCTTCGGAGACGGCTTTCGCAACATCTGTGAGGGAATTCGGCGGATCGTCCAAAGACCGCGCGTTCGCGTGATCTATCCCGTTCACCTGAACCCTAATGTTCGCGAGATCGTCCACGCCGAACTCGCCGGCCTCGATGCAGTCCATCTCACTGATCCCGTGTCATACTCCGACATGGTCGCCCTGATGGGGGCAGCAAAGGTTATCCTGACTGACTCCGGCGGGATCCAGGAAGAGGGGCCATCCTTGGGAAAGCCTGTCGTCGTCATGCGGGAAGTTACGGAACGCCCCGAAGGAGTGGCCGCGGGTGTTGTCTCGCTTGTCGGCACTGATCCGCAGAAGATCGCAGACGAAGTGCTTAGCCTGCTGAGTGACAAGGACCTGTATAGCCGAAGAGCAAGACGCGTCTTCCTTTATGGTGATGGCTCCGCGGGAGACAAAATTGCGGCTGCCGTGTCCCAGTTTTGTGCGGGCCGGCAATCTTCTGTGGAGGCGACCTGACTATGTCGAGACGCGATAACTCGACGGACGCAGACGTCGTCCTGAGAAAAGCGAACCTCGCCCGAGACTCCAGAGATTGGGCCAAGGCTGCCGCAGCCTACGCAAGCTACCTCAGCCAAGTCCCGACGGATGCGCCAATACACGTCCAGCACGGACACGCATTGAAGGAAAGCGAGAGGCTGGAAGATGCCCTGACAGCTTATCGGACTGCGACGCGCCTCAAGCCGTCAGACGGGGACGCGTGGCTGCACTTCTCGCATCTGCTCGACCGACTTGGTCATCGCCAGGAGGCACTTCGCGCCTTTGCTCGGACATGGGTTCTCGGTATTCGGGACGCTAGCCTTGTTGCAGGTTTAACGGATGCTGCCGGACATGACGTCGCCGGGGTGCGCCGCGCAGTCGCCGAACAGGCGCAGGATTTGAACGCCGATCCGGTGCTGATTGCGAGCGAGCTCGAAAGGTTTTTGCCTGATGGTCCCGTCTCCGCTTCGGTGGGTGCGGTCCCCGTTATCGATGTTGCCCTTACGACCCTGCGCAGGGCCGATCAAGCGCGCGATGCCGGGCGGTGGTCGCAGGCAGCCGAAGATTACCGACGATACTTGGCGCTCAATCCCGAGGACGCCCCGATTTATGTTCAGCGCGGGCACGCGCTGAAGGAAGCCGGACAGCTCGCGGCTGCAGCGGAAGCCTATCGTGAAGCGGCGCGCCTTGCGCCGGCGGACTTCGATGCCTGGCTTCATCTCGCTCACCTGCTTCGCCGCACCGGTCCACGCGAAGACAGTCTGAGCGCCTTCGCTCGGGCATGGCTGCTTGGGCATCGCACCGTAGAACTCGTCGAAGCCATGAAGAACGCCGCCGGCTACCGGCTAGATGAGGTGAGGGAAGCTTTCGAAAGCGAGAGGCGCGATGCAGGCATCGATCCGCCCGATTTTGCAACGGAACTCGATCGCATTGCGCCGGTTGTTACTCACTTAGCCGCACCGACTGTGCGTAGAGGCGCCGGCCGGGCGCTCCTATACCTGAGTACAATCGATTGGTTCTACCGACGCCAGAGGCCCCAGCACTTGGCCGCAGCCATGGCAGCCAATGGCTACGACGTTTATTTTTTTTCGACGGTGTTCAGAAAAAGTGTGGAGGGGCCGCCGCATTGTTTTGTGACTCGGCAACTCGCTGAAGGTGTCAATGAAGTTCTGCTGTATGTCGATGCGCCGGGATCCAACGCCCTGCACACAGGGCTGACTCCGCTTGAGTGGGCTGCCGCGCGCAAAGCCTTGGCTGATTTTTTCGCCGGACTCGGAAACTGGCCGGTGGTGCTGGTCGACCACCCAGCGTGGTTTCCAATTCTTGAAGCAGCTAGGGACAGGGCGGCCATCGTTTATGACTGCATCGACAACGTTGGAGCGTTCCCCGGTACCTTGGGTACCTTAGCGATAGCTGAGCAGCGGCTGATTGAAACCGCGGATGTCGTGGTGACCTCGTCCTTGGTGCTCGCAGGAACGATCGAATCAAGGCGAAGCGTGTTTTTCATTCCGAACGCCGCGGAGACCGAGCGATTTTCGCCAGTTGCATCCGTCGACCCTCCGAAGAAGACCAATCTGCTTTATTTCGGAAGTATAGCAGAATGGTTCGACTGGGAGTGGATCGATCATGTCGCCCGGGCGCGTCCGGATTGGACGATCCAACTGGTGGGCGAAGTGACCACAGCATCGGTGAATCCGCTCCGGACTTTGGGCAATGTCGATTTCGTCGGTGAGGTCGCATACGATCGTCTGGCAGGTTACCTTGCCGGTGCCAACGCGGCGATCCTTCCTTTTCGGTTGAACGACCTAACGCACTCCGTCAATCCGGTCAAAGTCTATGAATATCTGAGTGCGGGACGCCCGGTCGTGGCTTCGGCTATGCGCGAGCTCGAAGGGTTCGAATGGATCCGCCGGGCGGGAAGCGCCGAGGAGTTTGAAGCAATAATCGCGGCAGAGGTCGCCGACGATACCCCGGCCTTGCGGTCCGCCCGTTCGAAATGGGCTGCCGCCCATGACTGGAAAGACCGGGCGCGCGCCCTCGCGTTGGCTCTTGATGGCGCAGCCGGAGGGCAATCGCGGGGTATCACGGCATCGCCGGTCTCTAAGCCAAGCGCCGCAACGGTCATCGCTCCACGCGAAGGCTCCCCGCGAGTGATCGTTTCAACATCCAAGGATGCAGCACCATCAAACATGGTAAGCACTGCAGTGTCCGATGCCGACCGAACCTCGGACCTCCCGTTCTCGGACTTCGTTCTATTCGTTGCACCGTTTCCACGTGCCGATGCGGTTGTGGAAGGTTGGATGGGGCGCATTCGCGCTGTAGACGAGATATTTGGAGAAACACCTCGGCTATACCTGCATTTCTCGACCGCGGCTGACGCTCATATCCCGCATCAAAGGGTTGATCACACCCCCAATGCCTGCGAATTCTTCATCAACCCCGCCAGCGCCTTGCATGCCGAAATCGTGGAACTGGCCATGGCGGCCTGCCGGTTTTGCTATGTACAAACGGTTCACCTCGCCAAGTATGTAGCCGGCTATCTACCAACAGGGAAACTGGTGACCGACTTTCACGGCATCGTGCCGGAAGAAGAGGCGATGCTTGGAAATCCGGAGGCAGGCAGGCTGTACGAAGGCATCGAATGTACGATCGTTCATTGCTCGCGTTATATCGTTGTTGTTACAAATTCCATGGCTACGCATCTTCGGGAAAAATATCCGTCCTCGAGTTTCGAGGCAATTGTGCTTCCAATCATTATTGACTATGACCCACCATTACGAAATATAGCTAAATCAGCGACGGACAGGATCAATGTTGTCTACTCCGGTGGTTCACAAGTATGGCAGAATATAGACCTTATGCTGGAGATGATTTCGCGGTCCAATGTCGATGCGGATTTTCGTATCGCCTCACATGACTGGGCAACTATCAAGGCAAAGGCTCAACAGCATGGGGTAGCTGATAAAATTGCGTTCGGCGTTCATACTCGCACCGAACTGCCAGACGTCTACGCCGAGGCCGATTTCGGTTTCGTGTTGCGCGATGAGTCCTCAGTCAATCGCGTCGCGTGTCCGACCAAATTAACCGAGTACATGCAGTTCGGGGTCATTCCGATCGTCAAATTTGTAGAGATCGGTGATTTTGCCGCCGAAGGATACGAGTACGTCACCGACGAGGAGTTCGTTGTCGGATTGATTCCTGGTAGCCTACAGCGGAGGCAGATGATCGAACGGAACAAGGCAGTGCTGGCGCGCTTGCGTTCCCAGTTCGCCCGGTCAGCACAGCAGCTCAAGGTCTGCCGTCTTCAGTCGAGAATTCCATGCGGGGACGTCCGGGGCCTGCCCATTTCTAGTACGCTTGGCCTATTGCCTTGGAAGCGAGAAGTTTACGTCTTTGGAAGTAACATGACCTACGTGAAGTCCGAGTTTCTCAGGCCATACACGTCGGCAGAGTTCATCTTGCCCAATGGGACCGAAGGGCACATTTTACGCATCGTACCGTTCGCCGGGGATTGTGTGGTTGAGGTGAAAGAGGTCGCCATTTCGGTGACGTCGTCCGGCCCTGTTGAACCAGTTCTAGTGCAGAGCCGAGCGCGTGCCACACCGGCGGGCGACTGTTTCTCCGAGCACGCGCCTTTTTTAGAAATCAAGCTTTCGCATACTGTCGAAGTACAACGGGTCGAGGTCACCCTACAGTCACTTCGATCCGCGCCGCAAATCTGGAACTTACTTCCATCGTCAGGGGGACAGGAGAGCGCCTCAAGACTACGCATCATCGTCCACTCCGGCTCTGGCACCACCTGCCATGAACTGGCCCAGAGCTATGTGGGATAGACACCTGAACCTCCCCGGGTTTGCCGGAAGTGAGGTGGTCCCTAGATCTCGGACAGGTGAGTAACCTCGGTCCGCTTTGAGAAGGAGGGCTCCCGATTGCGCGCGAGCGGACGCGGTATTCGTCGGAGTTCTGGGCGAAGGTTGCGCTGGAGGGTAAGCGTCAGCCGGTCACCACGGACGCTGCGCTGGGCTTGAAGTTCCAGGGCAGAAGTTCGTCGATGCGGTCGATGGTGTGGCCGCGGCAGAGGCGGTCGATGACAGCGGCGATGTAGGCTTCCGGATCGAGGCCGTTGAGCTTGGCGGTCTCGGCGACGGTGTAGAGTAAGCGTCAGCCCGTCGCCACGGTCTTCTTCTCCGGTTTAAAATTCCAGGGCAGAAGTTCGCTGAGACGGTCGATGGTGTGGCCGCGGCAGAGGCGGTCGATGACGGCGGCGATGTAG
>Ga0114972_10002393_pt1 | contig 14064 bp, 9 predicted proteins | sample M_140807_EF_Meta_FD_87354 | JGI IMG/M metagenome (GOLD analysis project Ga0114972, IMG submission 87354) | Freshwater microbial communities from Lake Montjoie, Canada to study carbon cycling - M_140807_EF_MetaG | ecosystem: Environmental > Aquatic > Freshwater > Lake | place: Lake Montjoie... | reverse complement strand
GAGATACATCGACATTTCCTCCAGAATCACATTTTTTTCCTTTTCAATTTCCTTCTCAGGAAAAATAGAATTGAAAGTAATGTCGCTCAGAATGTCAACTGCCTTGCTGAAATGCGTAGCCAGAACCGAAGCATGAAAGGCAATTTTTTCTTTGGTGGTATAGGCATTGATTTCTCCGCCTAAAATTTCCAAACCATTGAGAATGTGGAAAGACTTTCGCCGGCTTGTACCCTTAAAAGCCATGTGTTCCCAAAAGTGTGCAATGCCTTCCTGACCAGGTTTTTCATCCCGGCTGCCGGTATCAAGCACAAATCCACAATGGGCAATGCGGGTATTGCTCACCTGTCGGTGTACCATTCGGAGTCCGTTAGGGAAGGTAAACTCCTGATAATCTGCGTGCTGCGTTTCTTTACTCAAAAAAATCCGGGAAATGATACTGCGAAGATACAGTCCTGAGGCTTGCCTCGGTAATAATGCCGCGAAGCTTTGTAGATTTGTGCCAAGAACATTGCCATGAAAATCCGGTCAATTCTCCTATTATTCCTTGTATCGCTTGCCCATTTTGGCCAGGCTCAGATTATCAACCCAACACATTGGAGTTTTTCTTCAACAGGAAAATCCATGAAAGCGGGAACTCAAACCGAACTTATATTTAAAGTAAAAATAGATGGCACATGGCATCTCTATTCCAATGATTTCGATCCCAAACTTGGTCCAAAAGTTACCGTTTTCAATTTCAACAAAACCAAGGACTTCGAACTAATCGGACCCGCAAAACCAATTGGTGCAGAAGAAATTTACGACGATGTTTTCGAAGGAAAAGTTCGACTATTTCATCGAACAGCAGAATTCAGGCAAAAAGTAAAAATCCTTGCACCCTGCACAATTACAGGAACTTACGAATCACAGGCTTGTTCGGATGATATAGGCAAATGTGTAGACCAGGAAGGTGATTTTAGTTTTGGACCCTTCGAAATCTCGGGCGCAGGTGAAACCAGTTCTTCAACGGCAGCCATTGAAGTTCAGAACGCAGAAAAACCAACAGAAGATTCAATTGTTGTCCAAAAAATCGCAGACACTTCTGCAGTAGGAATACCTGCAACGGCTGACATTAAATCTGACACAGCAACACTTTCATCCTCAAGCCCCGAAATCGAAAAAACCAAAACCGAAGAAGAAAGCCTCTGGGCATTTTTTCTCGCTGCTTTTGTATCCGGACTTGTAGCCCTGCTTACACCCTGCGTGTTCCCAATGATTCCGATGACGGTTACATTTTTCACCCGACAAAGTAAAAGCCGTTCCGAGGGAATAGGCAAAGCAAGCCTTTATGGAATCAGCATCATTCTGCTTTATGTCCTTATCGGAACCGCTGTGGCGAGGATCAATGGACCGGAATTTGCAAACTTTGTTTCAACCCATTGGGCACCGAATGTTTTCTTTTTTCTGATATTCTTGGTTTTTGGTTTGTCCTTCCTCGGCCTTTTCGAAATCGTACTGCCATCTTCGCTAGTGAACATGGCAGACCGCGAAAGTGACAAGGGCGGGATTTATGGGATTTTCTTCATGGCTTTCACCATTGTGCTGGTAAGTTTTTCTTGTACTGGTCCCATTGTAGGATCGATTCTAGTTCAATCTGCCGGAGGTGCGGTTTTGAAACCCATCGTGGGAATGCTTGGATATTCTCTGGCTTTCGCCATGCCGTTCAGCCTTTTTGCCATTTTCCCCCAATGGCTTTCCGGCCTTCCAAAATCAGGTGGCTGGCTCAATTCTGTAAAGGTTGTACTTGGCTTTCTAGAACTGGCTTTCGCCCTGAAATTCCTCTCGATTGCAGACCTTGCCTACCATTGGCATCTCCTCGATCGGGAAGTTTACCTGGCCGCCTGGATTGTAATTTTCACCCTGATGGGCTTTTATCTTTTGGGTAAAATCCGCTTGCCACACGACAGTGTAATGGAGAAAATTCCAGTGATGCGTTTGGCTCTGGCCATCGTGGTTTTAAGTTTTGTGGTGTACATGATTCCGGGAATGTGGGGGGCGCCGCTGAGGGCACTTTCAGGTTATCTTCCTCCAGAAAGCACCATGGATTTCCAATACAATGGAAGCAGCTCTGGTACTCCACCAGCATCCAAATCAGAAGGTCTTTGTGAAGCCCCCAGACACGCCGATATCCTGCATCTACCCCATCAAATTCAGGGTTATTTTGATCTCAAACAGGCGCTGGCCTGTGCCAAAGAGAAGAACAAACCTGTATTCATCGATTTCACCGGACACGGATGTGTGAATTGCAGGGAAATGGAAGCCAATGTATGGTCCTCTCCGGAGGTTCTAAAAAGGCTTAAAGAAGATTTCATTGTAACTGCACTTTATGTAGATGACAAAACCGAATTGCCACAAAGCGAGTGGTATGTGAGTCCATACGACAACAAGGAAAAAAAGACCATCGGCAAACAAAATGCCGACCTTCAGGTGCGGGGTTATCAAAGTAATACACAGCCACTTTATGTATTACTGGGACCAGATGGAAAACTACTTTCTCCTCCCCGCTCCTATGATTTGGATGTGGAAGGATTTGTCCGTTTTCTGGATGGCGCCAAACTGGCGATGAAAAAATAAGGAATTATAGAGGGCTGAGAAATCAGCCCTTTTCTTTTTTCTTTCCGAGAAGGGTATCGGTAATGTCACGGACGATTCCTTTCTCCCCGATCATTTTACCTATTGCCATTCTGACCTGTTGTGCAGGTGTAGGCTTTGGTGGTTCTGGATAAACCGGCACTTCATAAAAATACGGATATCCTTTCCTAACAGACCGAACTGCATATTCAATATCCGGGATGATGTACGGATTATGATTCATGGGCAAGGATATTTCTTGCGGAGCAAGATCGGAAAAAGGACTGTCGCCAATCATGTGCACAGCTTCCACATGGTTGATCCCAATGTTGGAAATCATATTTTTGGAAGGCACAACGCCAAGTCCATGGTTGGTGTGATGCTGGAACAAAAACTGGTAATCCCAGGTGTCGTTCCGTCCGCTTACTAGGGAATCAAATTCAGAAGTTCTCAACTGCCGGAATTCTTCGGTGGGCAGGTACTGAAGCACCATTTCACGCACTTTCGGATCGTTCCAGTCCTTCATCGTGACATCGTAATTCTTCCAGACTCTTTGCCATCCTGCCCAACCCCAGAAGCTGGGATAATTGGTGAAATGGTAGTCCTGTTCATCTGACTTCCATTCATTGAGAAGATTGCAACCTCCGATCGACATGATGCGGTTGTCGTCCTTGTATTTGTGCAGCATTTCCTCGCAATAAGGAAAGAACTCCAATGTCGGAAGGGTGTCGTCTTCGAGGACAATTCCCATCTCTTCATTTTCGAAAAGCCAGGTCATAGCCGTTGACTCGCCACCTTTGCAACCCAGATTTTTCTCTTCGAAACGGGTCAAAAGTTCGCCATCGTAAGCTAAGTTATTAATCAGATCACGAACTGCCTGACAGTTGATCCGGTCGTTTTCGTTTCCGGGTCTTGGGGCATCGTTGAAATAATAAATTTTGGGAGGATTGGCCTCCAGAATGCGGTCGAGCAAAACCTTGGTTACGTCCGGCCGATTGAATGTAATCAGCAAAACCGGAATCTGCAGAGTTCTGTTTTTCATGAAATTACTTCTCTACTTCGTGTATCCATCTTCCGAGGAAGTTGGTCATATACGGATGTGTAAAACCCGTACTTCCTGTACCATAAAAATCTCCGTTTTCAACGGATATAAACCCGGCACCGCCCAGCAACCAGTCTGATTCTTCGTTGTTTACCACAATCCGGGTTCCTACTTTGTAGGTACCGATGGTAAACGGAAAGTTGGGCACCACACATTTGATTTGCATCAACTGATGCGGTTCCATTTCGAAATAAACCGACTGATAGGAGCTGTAGAGAACGCCCATATTGGCTTCTTCCGGATCATAAAAATTCAATCCAAAATCAACATTTTTAGCTTTTTCTGGTCCGCAACGAAGGGTAAAACAAAAGGTGATGTCTTCGCCAGTCAGTACCGTTTCGATACGGTTTCCGACCATATCTTCCGCATAATAATCCACCAGAATCACCGATTTATTTCCGGAACGATCTGTCCGGTCGGCCAGTTCAGATGTTTCAATCAGACCTTTGTTGGCAGCCGTGTAGGCTTCGGTCACCTTCTGAACAGATCCTGTAGTACGAAGCGTTCCTTTCTCAAGAAACAATCCATAATTACACAAAGCTTTCACGGCCGACATGTTGTGACTTACAAAAAGGACGGTGCGGCCTTCGCTTCCGGTAACCTCTTTCATTTTGCCGAGACATTTTTTCTGAAAATCGATGTCACCTACAGCAAGTACTTCATCGATAATCATGATTTCAGTTTCGAGGTGGGCGGCCACTGCAAAGGCAAGACGCACATACATACCTGAACTATAGCGTTTTACTGGCGTATCAATGAATCTGGAAACGCCGGAGAACTCCACAATTTCATCAAATTGGGCTTTGATGTCCCTTTTACTCATGCCCATAATGGCACCATTCAGGAATATATTTTCGCGGCCGGTAAGTTCCGGGTGAAATCCAGTTCCGACTTCAAGAAGAGATGAAATTTTGCCATGTACTTTTATGGAACCGGTACTTGGGGCGGTGGTTCTGGAAAGCAGCTTCAACAGCGTAGATTTTCCTGCCCCATTTTTACCCACAATTCCAACTGCATCCCCTTTTTTGATATCAAAGCTGACATTCTTCAAAGCCCAGAGAATTTCGCGCTCATCTTCTTCCTTGTTTTGACCCTTGCCAAACATGGATAAAAAATCGCGTTTTAAGGTGGCTGTTCCGAGAGCCCCTAAACGGTAGGATTTACCAAGATTTTCAACTTTGATAGCAATGTCACCCATAAACTTTAAACAGTATCAATGGAGGTCCTTTCAGCACGACTGAATAAAATCAATCCCGAAATCAGCAGAAATAATGAAAACCCAAAACTAATCATCAGCCTATCCGTCATAAGCTGCCCCATCCCGAGTAAAGAATACCTAAAACCTTCAAAAATTGGACTCAGAGGATTTAACAAACTTACCCAGCGGAATTTATCTGGCACGATTGAAGCAGGATAAATAATGGGTGTGGCATACATCAGAAGCTGACTTCCAAAAACCAGAAAATGATTCAAATCGCGGTATTTTGTTGTGAAAGCCGACACAACCAATCCAAGACCCAAGGAATACATTGAGACCATAATCAACAGCAATGGAAGAATCAGAATCTGAGCACCAGGATGAATTTCAGTTCCTGCAATCCAATATCCGGCCATGATAAGCAGCAGCAAGGAAAACTGAATTAAAAAATTCACGAAACTGGAAAGCAGCCCGGCCACAGGCAAAATCAATCTTGGAAAATACACTTTTCCAAAAATGTGGCTATTGGCTAAAAAAGTACCTGAGCCCTTCATGAAAGCGGAATTAAAAAAATTCCACAACACAATGCCGGGCATATAAAAAAGAAGCTGTGGAAGGCCATCCGTTGGGATTCTTGCAACAGCGCCAAAAACAATTGAATAAACGAAAGTTGTCAACAAAGGCTGCAGGATAAACCACAGCGGACCAAGAATTGTCTGTTTGTAGGTTGGAACAAGTTCTCTTCTTACAAAGAGCAGAATAAGTTCCCGATACGCCCAAAATTCTTTGAGACGAAAGTCAAAAAGTGAGGCTTTGGGATAAATCTCGAGCGACCAGTTTTCGTTTTTTTCCAAGTGTGATTTGACCTTTAAGCTTCTGCAATATTACAGCGATTTTTGTAAAGTGCCTTTAGAGAATGGAAAAGGCTGTTCAATATCCTTCAAAGGGATTTACTTTGCGCCATGTTGATTGCACCTTCCTTACTTTCCGCCGATTTTGGTAAACTTCGAGAGGAGATTGAAATGTTAAATGAAAGTGATGCCGACCTGATCCATGTGGATGTGATGGATGGAAGGTTTGTTCCCAATATTTCATTTGGTTTTCCAGTAATGGAGGTTCTGAAAAAATATTCCAACAAGCCTTTGGATGTTCACCTGATGATTGAGGAGCCTGAAAAATATGCGCTCAGATTTGCTGAGGCTGGGGCTGACTGGATATCATTCCACCTTGAGGCCACGGTGCATGCGCACAGATTGCTTCAGCAAATTCGGGATGCGGGCAAAAAAGCAGGTATCGCCATCAATCCGCAAACCGGAGTTAGCCAACTGGAACCTTTGCTGAACGACTTGGATTTTGTGAACATAATGTCAGTGAATCCTGGATTCGGCGGACAGAACTTTATTGAAAGCAGTTTGAAAAAAGTTGCTGGTTTTGAAAAAATTCGTTCTGAGCAGCAACTGGGGTTCTTAATTGAAATTGATGGGGGCGTAAACATCCAGACTGCTGGTATTTTAAGAGATGCGGGAGCAGATATTTTGGTTGCAGGAAATTCTGTTTTTCGGTCTGAAAAGCCTTCGGCTGAAATTACACGCCTTAAAAATTTATAGTACTAAAGTCTATTCTTATTCAAATTCTGGAAAAGAAAATATCACCTATTAACTGGTTAAAAGGTTTTTGGAAGACTTAGGCTTGAAAAATTCCAACGATTCCTTTGGCCAACAGATTGAATTGATTGCCTTTCTGAAATCGAAAGACAATCAGCCTTTGCAGAAAATTACAGGATTGGTAAACCCGAGATTCCTTCAAAAAGAGTTTTAGAGAATATTGCAAATTGTTTTTTCGAATCACGAATCAAAATCCAGAAACTGCTTCTTTTAAATAAGGTTCAGTCTACTTAGGACTATTTAGAATATTTTAAAAATACACTTTGTCTGTTTTAATAATAAACTTGTTATTTGCACCTTTAATTAGCTGAATTCTTTTTTTTCAACTCAGAAGATTTTAGAATTGCATCGGTTTTCAAAAACCACCTGTTTTCCGATATGAAACTCATTGCCAAACTGGCCTTCGTCCTCCTTTTAGTTGGTTCTTCAGCTAGCGGTCAGATTATTCTGGGCCTTCGTGCCGGTTATGGTCTTTCTTCGACTTCACAAGAAGTTGTGAAAGGGATGGGCCGAACCATTGGTTCCTCTCCGATGATGGGGGCAATAATCCACTACAACATGGATATTCGTTTTTCAATGGGGATGGAAGTAAATTATTATAAACTTTCTGAAACGCTGGATTATGAAGCAGGCTTTTCTCCTTTGATAGGCAACCAGCAAGAAGTTGTGACAAAAACTGAGATTTCATATCTTCAGATTCCATTTACCGGAAGGGTTTCGATTGGAGAAAAAAATTACCGTGGGTTTCTCTGTTTGGGGCCCTATCTTGGAATAGGAACTTCAGGAAGTTGGAATACTGCTCCTCAAGCTGCAATTACCGCTATCAATGGCGGTGAACCAATTCCGAAACATATTGTTTTTGAGGGTCAAAGTGGCTTGAATGGCAAGAAAATAAGGCGTTTTGATATTGGAGGAATTTTTGGAGGCGGGATTGAATATAAACTTGGCCTTACTGGATTGTTGTTTGCAGAAGCCAGAGTACAACTTGGATTTTTTGATATTTATTCTTTGTCTTCATTCGAAGAAAAGGCATTTAAATCAAATTCTTCGTATCAACTACCAAGTGCATCCTGGAGGGCTGTCAACTTTTCTGTTGGTTATATCAAAACTTTCAAATTGCCAAAACTTTCACTCAATCAAGGAGTGAAAAAAGCAGGAAAGCAGAAGAAGTAATTCTTCCGCAAAATCTTTCATCGAATTGCTTAATCGTTCTTATTCTTCTAGGTAAGAATACAAGCCTTCGCCTTTCTGCTGTAAACGATCCATGCGCTGGCATCCATTCCGCTCGCCATTTTAAACATATTCAGGTATTCCCTTATCTGCAACCAGTGCGATTCAGACTCTTCCCCAGTCTTGAAATCAAGTAAAATAAATTGGCCATCCTTCTCCAAAATTCGGTCGATTCTCAATAATTTTCCTTCCGGCGACATCAATTCCTGCTCAGGAAATTGATTCCAATCACCTGAAAACCAAGATTTCATTTCCGGATTCTGAAAAAGACTTTCCAGCTCTTCTGCAGCCGAATTTAATTCAGAATCCAACCAAGCTCCGGTTCTGAATTCTAATTGCAATTTTTCAGGCCATTCATTTGCAAGGATGATTTTTTCCAGGATTTTATGTACCAAAACACCCACTCTCTGGCCAAGGATTGTGGTTTCTGCTTTTCTGGCTGACAACCTAGCAGGAAAGGAAGCAAAACGGCTTTTTTCCGATGGAAGAATGAGTTCTTTTTCTTCTTTTTTATCCGGCATTGCGACAATTTCGCCAACCCTAAACCGGAGCATTAATCCATCCAAACCTTCTTCCAGTTTGCTTTCATTTTCATCAAATGGAAAGTTTGTTTTACCAAATTGGCCGAGGAGCAATTTGCCTGTCTGATAAGGGAGGCGATAAAAAGAGCTGCCTTGCTTCTCAAAATTTCCTTCCAGATTTATGTCAATGATTAAGCCATGCCTTGGCCTTGTGCAAGCAACATAAAAAGTGTTCAACGCTTCAACAGCCCTGCGAAAAACATCTTCCTGATACTCCATTCCAAGGTCACTTTTGAGCAAATACTTTGCACCCTTGCCTTTCAGCAATGGGTGAATATTCCAGGGTGTCTCGGCACCTGCAGCCCAAAATCCAGCATCATGCAAGGCCTTTGACTCCCCAGAACCAGTAGAGAAAATTGGAAGGATTACAACGCCAAAATCAAGTCCTTTTGACCTGTGGATGGTCATAACCTTAATTCCTTCCTGGTCTGTTCCAAGGGAAATATCCTGCTCTGATGCCTTTTCCTGCCACCAAACGAAGAAATCCGGATATTGAAAAGACTCTTCCCTGACATATCGAAACACCAGTTCCTGAAACTGAACCAACAACATTTGATGATCAGCAAGTTCCTGAATTCCAAAATATTGAACCTGCTCAAGAAACATTGCATCCGGTTCTGTGGAATTCGATTTCCTATTCAGCCACTCGTCCCTCCAGGATTCCGAACCTGAACAAAACCTGGAAGCAAGGCCTAGTTGATCGGCCAGACTTTCCATTTGAACCAATTCAAATCGGCTGGGTTTGATGCCATAGGCTTTGCGCATCGCCAAAACCAGAAAAATAAAAAGGGGTTGTTGTCCCGCCTTTCCACTCGCTGCCGTTGTAAACGAAAAATCATAGGCAGAATTTCCATGCTTTCTGGCATTATCCAAAACCCGAATTGCCTCTTTGGCATCCTTATTTGTTCTCACCAGGATTGCGATGTCGGAGGCCTTAAATCCTCCATCCTGCAAACGCATAATTTCAGTAGGCAACCAATCAAAGAATCCAGCCTGGCTGCTTTCTTCTTCCTCGTTCTCCTCCCCTGCTGCCTGTTTTCTTGGTCTTACCCTTACTTCAACAAAACCAGCTTTTTCTTCGAGAAAAGCAGGCTTTACAAACTGGCCGACATCCTCATAATTACTATTGATTGTGGCATCCCATGTGCTGGCATCCCGAACATTTCCACATTCCTCCAGATTATTGGCATAACTGGAAGCCAGCTCCGAAAAAAGCCAGTTGTTGAACTTTACAATGTTGTATTGGCTTCTGTAATTGGTTTTTAAAGAATCATCCAAAACCGGAAACGGAGAAAGGTCATCTGAAAATCCTTCCTTAAAAAGACTGCTGTCTGCCCCACGCCAACCATAGATTGATTGCTTTACATCGCCCACAACAGAGAAAAGGCCGCCATTTTCCACAACCACACGCGCCAAGGGAAGAAGTACTTTCCACTGCACCCGGTCTGTGTCCTGAAACTCATCAATCAAAAGAGTATGGAGCCGGCTTCCAATTTTTTCAAAAAGGAAAGGCACTTCATCTTCATGTAAAATATTTTGAAGCAGGTACTTCACCTCCGAAAGAAGGAAGCGATTGTTCTTTTGATTTTGCTCCTGAAGGATTCTTCGAAAGAAAACCAGAAGCCTGGTTGAAGAAATATGTTTTACTAGGTAAACCGCAAGCCGATGGTTGGCTATAATATTCGCTGATCTCGATTCCCCATAGCGCCTGATAAAAGGCTCAAGTGCCTCGAATTCCTGAGTAGAAAAAGGCCGTGATTTTGGCAAATAAGTGAATTTGCCTTTTTCGGTTTGCTTAACAGATGGATCCGGGATAAAACGAGATCGGGCAGCGCGCCAGACCTTGGAAATCTCACCATAAAAGCTACCATCAATGGTGGAGTCGTATGTGTTTTCATCGATGCCAAACTCCCCAAGTTTTTTCACAAGCTCAATGGCTGATTCGCGCACTTCTTTTTCGAGGGAAGCCACATATTCACTCAAAACTTTGGTGGCCTCTGAAAGCCTTTCATCGTCCAGACCCTGTTCTGATTCTGGAGATAAAAACGCCGAAACCACTTTGTCTTCAAAAACAGTATCCAGCACCTGCTTTTTCAAGTAAGAAACCGTTCGCCAATCCTTACCACTTTCTTCCAGCTGGACACTTAGATTTTCTACAAGAATGCGGATGGCTTCAGGATCTTTCCTACGAAGACCTTCCTCCAGAATTTCCTTTTTTACCAGGTTAATATCGAGTTCGGTGCGAAGTCCGGGAGGCAAACCAGATTCAATGGCGAGGTTTGAAAAAATGGTTTGGAAGAAGGAATCAATGGTGGTAACACGCAAGTTGTCGTTGTCATGCAAAACCGCTGATAAAACCTCTGAAGCCCGGGTGGAAAGACTTTTCCGATCTTGAAATCCGAAAAAACCGGTTTCACCAATTTCCTTTACAGGATCCGCCAATTCACGAAGTCGAGAAATTATGCGTGCCCGAAGTTCATTGGCAGCCTTATTTGTAAAGGTAATTGCCAGCATACTTTTGTAGGCATCCCGTGCCTTAAGCATGCGCATAATGAAAAGCCGGGTCAGATTATGGGTTTTTCCAGAACCTGCAGAGGCAGAAATACGAAAGGCGCCTGTTTCGGGAATCTTGATTTCCAAAATTGATAAAATAAGAAAGTTGATTTAGGCCTGCTAAGCCTGTTTTTTTCCTAGGTAATTGAGCCAATCTTCGCTAACCCTTTCGGTAAAGTCTCGAAGAAACATCACAAATGAGGGCTTAAAAGGCTGTTGAAGTAAAATCATTCCGGCTTCTTCAGGCGTAAAATCCCCTTTTTTGCTGTTACATTTTTTACAGGCTGTTATTAGGTTGTCCCAGGAAGTATTTCCTCCACGACTCCTTGGACGAACATGGTCAAGGGTTAAGTCGCGGGAAGAACTGCAATACTGACAACGATGGTTGTCACGCCGAAAAACATTGTGTCGGTTCAGAATAACTCCGGTATTCCGGTATGGACGACTGACATAACGATTGAGCCGGATGATGGTTGGAAGTGGAAATGATGCTGTTACGGAACGAAGTCTGGTTTTGTTGTCATGAGAAACCATTTCAGCCTTGTTCATATAAACCAGAAGAAATGCCTTCGGCACACTGCAAATGGAAAATGCAGTAAAATCCTGATTCAATATCAAAACTTTTCGTCCCATGAATGGGCCTCAAGGTAGCAACTTGTAGAACACGAAACAAAAACATAGAATACCCTTAAAAAAATTATGTCGCAGGGCAAGAACCATGGTTTTTCTGAAAGACAGACTGATTACCTTGCGACCTAAATTAACATCAAGCATGAGCAATATTACGGGCAGAGACGAGACAATTTTTAGATTGATCCAAAAGGAACGAGACAGACAAGAACATGGAATCGAACTGATTGCTTCTGAAAATTTCACTTCTCCTCAGGTAATGGAAGCCATGGGCTCTGTTTTGACCAATAAATACGCTGAAGGCCTGCCCGGAAAAAGATATTACGGCGGCTGTGAAGTTGTGGATGAAGTTGAGCAGATTGCCATTGACAGAGCCAAACAACTTTTTGGTGCCGTTTGGGCAAATGTGCAGCCACATTCCGGCGCACAAGCCAATGCCGCTGTCATGCTGGGAATTCTAAACCCAGGAGATAAAATTTTGGGATTTGACCTTTCCCATGGTGGTCACCTTACACACGGTTCCCCGGTAAATTTTTCTGGAAAATATTACCAACCGCATTTTTATGGAGTTGAACCAGATTCCGGCTTGATTGATTGGGATAAGGTGGAAGAAAAAGCACTGGCCGTAAAACCAAAGCTGATCATATGTGGGGCATCCGCATACAGCCGTGACTGGGATTATGTGCGACTTAGAAAAATTGCCGACATGGTCGGAGCTTTTCTTTTGGCCGATATTTCTCATCCTTCTGCATTGATTGCCAAGGGCCTAATGAATGATCCGGTTCCGCATTGTCATTTCATCACCACCACCACCCATAAAACCCTTAGAGGCCCAAGGGGCGGACTAATTTTAATGGGCAAGGATTTCGAAAATCCGTTCGGCCAAACCACCCTGAAAGGAGAACTTAAACCCATGACCAACTTAATTGACATGGCCGTTTTTCCTGGCACACAAGGTGGACCACTTGAGCATATAATCGCAGCCAAGGCAATTGCATTTGGAGAGTGTTTAAGTCCGGAATTTGGAGATTATGTAGTGCAGGTAAGAAAGAATGCATCTTCTATGGCAAATGCCTTTATGGAAAGGGGATACAAAATTATTTCCGGCGGCACCGACAATCACCTCATGCTGATTGATTTGAGGAGCAAGGGACTTACTGGAAAGCTCGCCGAAAACACCCTGATTAAGGCAGACATCACCATCAATAAAAACATGGTGCCATTCGACGACAAATCTCCATTTGTAACATCTGGAATCCGCATTGGTTCGGCTGCAATGACCACAAGAGGACTTGTAGAACATGATTGCATCAAGATTGTGGACTTAATTGACCGGGTTCTGATGAACCATGACAATGACTCAATCCTCAACGAGGTAAAAAAGGAAGTGAACCGCTGGATGCACGATTTCCCGCTTTATGAAGGCAAAATGGCCTGAGAAAAATTAGTCGATTTTATAGCGGTTAAACCACAGGAAGTCGTTGAGCGTAAAGCCCATCGTTACCTGTAAATAGTTCTCCGAACCTATATAGGTATTGGCAATTCCTCGCCTTCCGGCAGAAACAGACAGATTAATGATTGGTCTGGAAAATTTGGCGTCTTTTCGAACAATTGGGAAGGAAGCACCTGCGGAAATTCTGAGATCTTTTACTTTTTTGCCATCCACGGTGTATGGATATTCACGAATCATGATGCCTGCTCGATAATGGATCAGATTTAAATAAGTGGTGCTGCGCTTGGATCCAGGGCAATATTCTCCGCCCAAACGCCAGGTGATGGCATCCGAATATGCAAAGCCACTTCCATCCGAAACAAGGTTTCCTGCTCTGGTAAATTCGGCCTCTGCATTTATGGAATAAGAAAGTGGAGAGAAAATACCCAAACCAAATTTCATTGCCACGGGCCTTGGAATGGAAGAAGGAACCTCATTTTCCAGGGTGTCTTTTATTCCGGTTCCCGCTACAGAAAACTGGTTGTATTTTTTCAATGAAAACTGATTGCCGATTTCGCTGGTAAACCCAGCCGCAATAAAGGATGATTCAGATCCGGGAAATGGGAAGGTTAGCTGCACGCCGGGTTTGAGTAAAAACTGGCTAACCTTGCGCTTGGAGATGCTGATAAATGTGTAATTGATGAAGGAAGGAAGCACGCCAAATGCAATGGAATCTTCCAAAGTGCCAAAGACATAACTTCCCTCAAGCCCAAGGGAAATATTTTTATGGATCCGAATCCCGCAGGAAAGAAAAGTCTGACTTAGTCCACCCAAACCTCTGGTCCTTACACCAATCGAATCGCTTCCTGCTCTTCGAAGTTGCTGATAAGTAAACTCTCTGGCAGAATAAGGACGAATACCAGCGCCTGCAGAAAAAGAATTAGTCAATGGAACAACAATGGAAAGGAATCCCAAACCAGCTGATCCAGACTTTAATTCAGATTGATTCAATTGGTTCAGGGTACGATAAGTGTACCTCAAATCCGAATTCAGATTTACTTTTC
>Ga0114972_10002390_pt1 | contig 14071 bp, 9 predicted proteins | sample M_140807_EF_Meta_FD_87354 | JGI IMG/M metagenome (GOLD analysis project Ga0114972, IMG submission 87354) | Freshwater microbial communities from Lake Montjoie, Canada to study carbon cycling - M_140807_EF_MetaG | ecosystem: Environmental > Aquatic > Freshwater > Lake | place: Lake Montjoie... | reverse complement strand
GAAATCGCAACGGCGCTAGTTGATAAGTTTGGCGGGGACAGCCTTGTTGAGATGAAGGCCCGATACGAGCTATTCATGAAGATGGCAAGAGAGCATTAAGAGCCTTACACACTGGGCACGGGTAAATTGATGTGATGGATTGATGATTGTCGAGTGATGATTATTGATTTTTGCAGTGGAAAGAGTTGGGCGGAAGAGGAATCGCTGGGATCTTTAGCAAGATCCACAACTGAAGAGGCAATGCTTATGAGCTGCATGAAAGCATCGAACAACCAGGGCGGTTGCGAGCCCACTCTGGTCTCTTTTCTGCGTAGTGCTCCATGCCGGGCTGCTCGGTGTAGGGATTTCTCAAGACCTCCAGAAGCCGCATGATGTGGCTCGGATCACCATGCTCTTGGGCTTGGTCAATGGCCTCTTGGGCGAGGTAGTTTCTCAGAACATACAGCGGGTTGGCTTGCTCCATGATTTGCTGCCTTTGTGTTAGGTCAGGATGATCTTGAAGCACTCGAATCTCGTAGCGATCGAGCCAGCCGACCAAGCGATTTGCGTAGGCTTGATTGCATTCCTCGGGGCGATAATAAGCGTATTGAAAATGCTCGATGGCCGACTTGGAACGCAAGGCTTGGTCTTGGGCATTGGACGAGGAAACGGGCCAGGTTCCTAATAGGCGGTAAAACCAAGTCATGTCGGTTTCGGCAGCGCGGAGAAGTTCGAAGAGGGATTCAAGCAAGGAGTCTTCGCTTTGTGTCCAGGTTTTGAGGCCTAATTTGGCAAGCATGGTTTCCTGCCATTGGCTTTGCATGGTGTCGACATACAAAGCCATCGCTCCTTCGAGGGCTTCTTTGTCCTCGACACATGAGTAGATGGCATTGGCAAGTTGGGCGAGGTTCCAATAAGCGATTTGAGGTTGCTGGCCATAGCAATAGCGACGGCCCTCGGAATCGGTGGTGTTTGGGGTCCAAGTAGGATCGTAGTCCTCGAGCCAACCGTAGGGTCCGTAGTCGATCGTAAGACCCAGGATGGACATGTTGTCGGTGTTCATCACACCATGCACAAAACCGACACGCATCCAATGAACAACCATCACGGCGGTCCGCCGGCAGATCTCGCGGAACCATGCGATGATGGTCTGTGAATCAACAGCACCTCGCTGTCCGATCAGCTCCGGAAAATCGGTTCGAATGACATATTCGATAATCTTGCGAAGATTCGCCAAATCGTTTCTAGCGGCAAAGATTTCGAAATTGCCAAATCGCACAAAGCTAGGGGCAACCCGGCAGACGATAGCCCCGGGTTCTCTTTTGGGGCGACCATCGTAGAACATATCGCGGACGACCAAATCCCCGGTGCCTATCAATGACAAGGCGCGCGTGGTAGGGACACCCAAGTGATGCATGGCTTCGGAGCAAAGGAATTCGCGAACGCTCGAACGCAGGACGGCAAAGCCATCGGCAGAGCGAGAGTAGGGGGTCGGTCCAGCCCCTTTGAGTTGCAGCATCCAGCGCTGGCCGTGGTTATTGAGGACTTCCCCAAGGTTGATTGCGCGGCCATCACCTAGTTGACCGGCCCAGTGGCCAAACTGATGACCGCCGTAGCACATGGCAAACGGGTCCATCTCTGGCAGCAGCTTTCGTCCAGAGAAAGCGTCGAGGAACCATTCCGATTGGACTTCGGCTTGGCTAAGTCCGATCAGCTCGGCGACTTCGCGAGCATGGGCAAGGAGTTTCGGTGCGCTGGGTTCAACGGGCATCGCCGGTGAATAGCATGCACCTAGGACCTTGCGAGATTGGGATCTGCTGGACTGATGCGAGACTTGGTCAGTGCTAGCTGGCTCGGTGCCGGGTTGACCGGCGATCGGATCTCTGGGAAGTTCGCGAACGAATCGGTTGTCAAACTGTAGGGGCATCCGGAGCTTCCGAGTTGGTTTTGGGGATCGGGGTTACTTGAGCACCATGATCTCGACTTTGCGGAAGTCGATCGGATGGCTTTCGGATTGCAGAGAGATTGTGCCTCGATCGATTTGAACCATGCCATCGCGGATCAGGGGTTTGGCATTTGCATCGTTGGGGTCGAGTTGAGGGTGCTGGTATTCCAAGACGACTTGGCCATCGATTAGATGTCGGATGACTTCGTTGCCGAGGACTTCGAATTCGGCGGTGACCCATTGATCACCGTGATAGGTTTTGGATGTCGAGTTGGTGCAATGGGGTGTGAAGAGTTTGCCACCCATTTCGACGTGGGTGCCTGGGGTGCACAGATTCAGCGTGGTGCGTGGATCAGTTCCGTTGCCGCCTAGGAATTGGGCTTCGATCGAGCTGGGAAAGTCTTGATCGATCGACATGGTTTCGGGGCGTTGACCGTGGAGCATCACGCCGCTATTTCTGATGGCCCATCCGGGTCCGCCCGTAGCTTGTTGGCCTACGAATCGGTATTCGATCCTGAGACGGTACTTGGAGTAGACACCTTCGTAGAAGAGGTGTCCGAAGCGTTCGTCGAATTTCTCGTATCCGTCGTACCGGACTTGAATCATGCCGTCTTGGACGCGAAAGGTATTGGCGTAGTTATCACCGAGTTTGAAGCCTCGGATTTTTGGAGTCCAACCCGAGAGGTCTTTTCCGTTGAATAGCGATACCCATTGGCCTGGCTGTTGATTTGGAGACGCGGAGGGCAAAAGATCTTTTTTGAGGGTATCCAGATGGACCTTGGCAACGTCCCCCATGTAGCCTGAGACCCCGAGGGCAACGCATTTCTCCATCCATTCGAGGGCTTTGGCGCGGTTTCCGATCGCGTCGAAGTATAGGCCGACGTAGAGGTATCCATAGAAGCGGTCGTAGTCGGAGCCGTTGATGAGTCTGCGATTCTTTTCGGCTGCCGCGACGACTTGTTCGACGGTCGCTTTGCCTTGGATCAACTGTTGGACTTGCATCATCGGAACGCGTTCATCGTTTCCTGAGAGGAGCACGTCTTTTTGAGCGGCTTTGAGGCCATTGATTTTGACTGCGCAGAGAAAGTGCCAAAAAGCGTTTTCGACGTCGTTGGGGTTAACCTCGCGATGGACAGCGAATTGATCGAGGCCTTCGGTGTATTTGCCGGCGTAGTACAAAGCGATCCCGCGTTGCCAAAGGTAGGGCTTGAGTTGGGGGTCGAGCTCGATGACTTTGTCGAAGTCTGGTAGGGACTCATTGATTTTCCCGCTGCGGCACAGGAGCGAGCCGCGGATGAGATAGAGCTGCGACAGATCGGGGGCTTTGGCGATCGCCCGATTGATTTCTTCGAGGGCTTGGTCCGCTTTGCCTTCGCGCAAGGCTTTTTCGATGCGGTTGCTCCAGTTGCGTGAATCTTGGGGGTCGGGTTCTTGGGCGTTTAGCACTCTGATCGAGGGCACAAGGACTGCCACAAGGAATGCCAGGAAAACGAGCATTGGCTTAGGATGGGACATCATGGCAAAAGTAGCCTTGCGTAGGGAGGGATTTGAGGATTGGAGTAGGGTTTGCGGTTCGTTAGGACAAAAGTGTTTCGTCGACTCGCTATTCTAAGGCATTTGTAGATAATTGCATGGCTTGAAAAGGAGCTTAGGGTCGACCTAGCGATTACGCAGTTTGATTTAACCAGTTTTTGTTTTAGTCTATTTTTCAGCGAGTCTCTCTCCATGGTAACCGGAACTGAGCATGGTTCGACGCTGATCCGCAACGCCCAGGTGGTTTTTCCCGACAGGGTGGCAGTGAGCAATGTTTTGTTGCGCGATGGCAAGATTGCGTCGGTGGATGCGGCCCCGACGAGCAGTGCCGACCAGATTATCGACGCACGGGAACTGGTCCTTTTTCCTGGATTGGTGGACGACCAGGTCCATTTTCGCGAGCCGGGGTTGACCCATAAGGAGGATTTGGGGACCGCCAGCAGGGCCTGCGCGGCTGGCGGAGTAACAAGCTACTTGGAGATGCCCAACACCAAGCCGGCGGCGATCGACCAAGAGCTCATCGAGCAAAAGTATGCGATTGCGGCGACCAAATCGCTGGTCAACTATGGCTTCTATATGGGAGCCACCGAGAAGAACATTGAATCGCTTAAGGTCGCTACTGGGATACCAGGAATCAAGATCTTCATCGGGTCGAGCACTGGCGATCTGCTCGTCGACGAGCAGGAGGCACTAGAGCGAATTTTCGCAGAAACAAAACTCCCGATATGTGCTCACTGCGAGGATGAATCGACGGTACGAGCCAATCAAGCTCGGCTCGGACCAAATCTGAGGATCCACGACCATTCCAAGATTAGGGACTATCAAGCTGCGATCATTGCGACTCGGCGAGCGATCGATTTGGCCGTGCGTCACAAACATCGATTCCATGTCTTGCATGTGAGCACGGCCGATGAGATTCCACTATTGGAGTCTCACGGTGGGCTGATCACTTCTGAGCTATGCCCACATCATTGGTATTTCAATGTCGACGATTACGATCGGTTGGGCAGTTTGATTCAGATGAATCCCTCGATCAAATCGGCCCGAGACAATCAGCTTTTGTGGCAAGCGTTGCTCGATGGGAAAATTCAGGTGGTTGCTACCGACCATGCTCCGCATACGCTCGAGGAAAAATCCCAGCCTTATCCGTTATCCCCGAGTGGGCTACCTGCGGTCGAGAACTATTTTTCACTGCTGCTGGATCGTGCCTCGCGTGGCGAGTGCACTTGGAATCAGATTGCCTCGTGGACGGCAGATGCACCGGCGAGGGTATGGGGGATTGTGGGCAAGGGACGCATCGAGGTCGGGTACGATGCCGATGTGGTGCTAGTGGATCCGAAGTTATGTCGGACGATCGAGAATAGCAAGCAGTGGGCGAAGGCCAAGTGGTCCCCTTGGCATGGTACCACGTTGCAGGGTTGGCCGATTCAGACTTGGTGCAACGGGCGATTGGTGTACGAGCTCGGCCCGACTGGCGAGGGGATCATGCACGAGCCCCCTGTGGGTCATGGAGGCGGTGGTAAGCGGTTGGTATTTGATCATCAGCGGGGCGGTTTTTGGAGTACGCCCGATGGGATTGGTGTCTAGTGCCAATAGTTCCTTGGTGAACGACTGAGTCCTATTGATCCCATTACGCCAATCTGCTGAGTCTTCTGGTGAGCCATTCGAGGCACAGGGCGCCTGCGATGAGGGCCATTAGGAGGGCGTTTAGCCGCTGACGAAACTCGCTGTCGGGTGCATTGGGTAAGTAATTGACTTGTTCGCGTGGCTTGATCGACGAAGCGATCGATTCTAGCCCGCTGAGTCCCACGGAGTATTTGCCACCGGTCTTGGAGGCCAACTCACTGAGCAGCGGATCGTTCCGCTGCGGGCGCTGTATCTCCAGTGCCGGAACTCGCACGATGGTTTGCTGGGTCAAGAGAACTTGATCCGTGAGCGATCCGATCGGCAACTGCACCTCGTAAGTCCCGGTCTTCCTGGTGACGTACTGCCCGACGTAAACTCCCGCTTGGGTTGGATCAGCAAGCGGCATGAGTTTGAGCGTTGTCGATCGTCCCCCGGGCTCGATGAGTTTTGCGATAGCTTCGTTTTGAATCAAAGGCTGGAACTGTGCGTCTTTGAGGACCGCACGGACCATGACCTGCTCTCCGACAATGGCTTGCTCTTTGTCGACCAGCAACATTCCACGATCGGAATCCCGCAGCAATCGACCTTGGCCTGCCCACCGCACCAGTTTGGTGTAATAGGTATCGAAGTACTTTTCGCCGACTTCTCGCATTCTCCAGAGCTCTCCACCACCTTGGAAGACCACTCGGCCGCTGCCATAAAACTGGGTGGCTAAGTAAATGGGTGGAGCGCTGTTGACGAAGGTGGTTGGATCGGAGAACGTCAGCAGGACGCTCGCCGCAGGCTTGGGCTCGTAACATCCGAAGAAGCTATAGACACCTCGGAAACGCTCCCAAGCGTTTTGGCTCTCTTGGACCGACGAGCCGACTTGTAAGAAGTCGGTAGCCAGAGCGTTGGAGGCGACGGTAAGCGGCCAAGCGGTTTCGGATTCGAAGCGGCCGATCGAGACTAGCCTAGCGCCGCGTGTGTTCATGATCACCGGTACCATCCCACGAAGGATCTCTGCGTTGCGATTGGTATTGCCACTGCTACCGGCCCACTTGGGAGTTGCCACTGGTCCAGCGATGACGATCAGCCCACCGGCTTGCTGGGATACCCAGCTTTCCAACGTATCGATCTGTTCACCGGTGAGTTTGGTCCAATCCGCATCGAAAGCGATGACCGCATCGTACTTGGTCATCTCGGCCATCGTTTTTGGAAATTCGGTCAAGAGCTGCTTGGCCTCTTGCGAGACCCCTGGCCCACTGGATTGCAAATAGACGTGGGACTGGACCGTGGGTTCTCTAAACAATAGATTTCGCACAAATTGATATTCGCGGGTGGGTCCACCGGCTAGGATCAGGATTGTCGAGTTGGGTTCAACGACCCGGACCTCGGTCTCGAATTGATTGTCGGCGGTGTTCGAATCGCTTGTTGGGGCAAGGATTTTCAGTTCGTAGATCCATGGGCCGACTTCGCGTGGAGTGACATCAAAAGACAAATTCGTGATCGCTTCGTCACCTTCGAGCGTTAGTGTTCGTTCCTCTTCGATTGTCGGGCCGACGGTTGAACTGCCTCCCGGGCGACGACGAAGTTGAATAGGGACTTGCACGCCGAGCATCCCGGAGGCTTGTACAAGGGCTGTGATCCGGAAACGGTCTCCGGGAAAAACCCGTTTTGGAGCTTCGATGTCGAGCACTTTGACGTTCAATGGGTTCTTGTCGGTGCCCAGGCCCACAGGATGGATCCGTACTTCTTGGCGCGCCGCAAGCGAAACGACGTTTTGGGGGTCGACCCCAGCGTTGCTTCGACCATCGGTAAGCAGTAGCACGGCAGCCAGAGTCGAGCTTTGCTCTTGTTCGAGGACGGATTGGAGCGCATCTCCGATGCGAGATTCCGTGCCGGTGGCAGACAGAGCCGTTTCCCAAGAGACCTCCGAGGGACTTTGGGGTTTCTCCTTGGGCCCTTGTGGTTGGACCTCGTCGGATTGGATCGACGCGAGGGCCTCATTCGACCAGAGGGATTGCCACGGGATGGTTTCGGCTCGGAGGATGGCTGTGGCGATGACCACAAACCCGCTGATGGCCGAGACGACGCCCAGCAAGATGCAGTAGGAGAGGAATTTCTTGGTGTTACCCATCGCGCGAGCCAGCAGCGAGGCGACCATCAGCACGATCCCGAGGATCGTCAAAGCGGTTCCGAGCCAAGCGGTAACTCGTAGCAAGCCGAGCAGTTTCTCGCGTGCCGAGAGCGAACCGCTGCGCAGGGTGGTTTCTATAGGTTTTTGAAACGATGCTACGACGCTCGGCCGGGTGCCTTGATCAAAACGATAAACGGTCGTGTCATGTTCCTTTTGAAGTTTCTCGAGCACTCCGGATTGGGCCAAGAACTTTTGCACGGCGGCGATGCGGCTCGGACCGCTGGACTCACGGCCGGGATTTTCTTCCAGGGGCATGGTCATGCTCAAGCTCGTGTCGACCATGACCGCAACCTTCGAGGGCCGAACATCGCGGCGTTCGCTCCGTTTTTGTAGGTCCATGAAGAAGATGAGGATCCCGAGCAGGGCGGTTAGTCGCAGGATAAGCAGTGCATAGCCGAGCGATTTGGGGAGCTCCTCCCAATCCTTGCGGTACCAGTAGACGACCCAGCTGATGATGGCCGCCAGGCACAAGACCAAGAGGAACCAATGGTGCCACTGGTCGAGTTGTTCGAGCCTCATCCACTGGTAGTAGACGCGCACGTCCTGCTGGGCCAGCGGCCAAGGGCTATTTCGATTGGTCCAACTCGTTAGTAAATCCATGCTTAGGATCCGGGTCCGCTACGATCGTTTGGGCAGGTGGTACGAGGTGCTCCATGCAAGCCATTGTTCGGCCAGCAGCAAAGCGACCAGCAGGCCCAGCAGGAGCATGTTTCGATTCGAGAGTCCGGCGAGGCTCATTTCAGAGACCCCTGCCATGGCGCTGCGGTAATTGAATTTCACTCCGGAGAGATTTCTTGCTAGATCCGTTGGTGTTACCCGATCGGTTTCTCCTTCGACGCCAGGGGTATTCCTGGCAGAGTTTTTGACCTTGGCCTCTCCTTGGATCGAGGTCCCCCACCATTCGAATATTCCGGCGCTGGTCAAGGCGCGGTTGGCATCGCTGGTGACCGATTCCGGGATGGATCCATAGTCGGCTCTTAGCGAATTTTCGCCGGAATCCACAGCGTTGATTTGGACCAGCGGTCGGGCACCCCGTGCGCTGGCAGGGGGCAGAACCAGCCTAGTCTCTGGGAGCATTTCCTGCGATGAAAAATCCCATCGCAGAGCAGTTCCTGAGGGGCGTGAGGTTTCGGGAAGTTTGAAGCTTGCCAGGTAGCCGACCATCTTTAGGGCAGCAACAACGAACGTGGGGTCTTGGGGCCAATTGCTCCACCTGCGGTCCAGCGAGGTCAGGGCAACGAGCACGCGGCCGGAACCCAAAGGATAATCGACCATCAGTGGAGCGCGATTGCGAAGACTCGCTACGGGCTTCCAGAGTTTCTCGGCCCCGGTTTCAAGTTTGGGGTCGATGCCTACATAGCGTTCGATCCGAACGAATTGGAATGGAGAGTTGCTCAGTCCTAGCAGTGGAGCAAAGATCGGATGGGGTTCGGCCAGCAGGTCCGGTGTCGCATCACTGGGGTCTTTGGTCAATTCCACTGGCCCAGTGAGTCCAAAGGGCAGCAGGGGCAGTGTGTTCTGGGCTCCGGGGATCGGTTTGGCCCAATTCGCATACCCTCGTAGATAATCGTTCATCGCCACATCATCGCCGAACCACAGGGCTAGTCCCCCACCCCCGGAGACATACCGATGCAGATTGGCCAGGGCTCGCAGATCGAGATTAGGGATCGACTGGAGGATGATACAAGCGTAGTTGTCCAGAGCGATGCTATCGGAATCGCGAAGGTATTCGGGTCGTTCGCGTTGGATCAGCAGTCCGGTTTTGGCATTGCCACCCGGGTCGAGTGCGGATTCAAAGAAGTACGAGTGTTTGCCACCTGCATCCCCATCAACCAGTAGGACGCGAATGCCTTCGGCGATATCCAACACGCAGCTAGCTTGGTTGTCGGCCCCGATCGCGTCGGGTGGCAGTTCGGCTTGGACGACATGCGAACCGCTTTTGGGAAAGATGACTTGGACGTTGCGTGTCGCAGACTCACCGGGTTCGATTCTTTCGAAAAGCAGTGGTGGCAGATCGGTGATGAGTCCTGAGAAGCGATCCGAAGGTTTGGGCTCTGCGTTTGCGCCGCTGTAATCGACTGCCGTGACGCGGACACTCACGTTGCGAACGGCTGTAGTCCCTTGGTTTCGGACTGTGACGTTGACCATTGTTGGGACCCCTGCGGCGAGGACTTCTTGGCGGGGTTCGATGTTGGTGATTGTCAGGTTCTCGTGTCGGCTTTCGACGCAGTCGACGAGTTGGATCTCGACCGATTCGTTTTGGATCGCTTGGAGCCTTTGGCGAATGGTGATCGGATTGCCCCAATCCTTGGTCCGATAATCGGTCATGACATAGACGATCGATTTTTGGTCTTCGCTCGATTGAATCAATCGCGAGACAACATCTAGGCTATCGAGCACGCTGGCTTCGATGGATGTCGGTTGGGTGCTATTGATTTTGGAGAGCAGTCCTGACGGATCGCTTGGGATGGTTTGCGCAAGAAGATCGGCGACCGAATCGGCTCGCACATCGAAGTTTCCGGCGGCCTTGGCAGCCAGTTGGGCTTTGGATGCACGAAAGACACTCAGCAAGTGGTTTTGGGAGTCTTGTTTGGCCACCGAGGCGATCGAAGCGATCGCACCGAGTCCATTTTGATAGGCTGATTTGTTGTTCGCAGTGTCTTGCATCGACGCGCTATCGTCGAGGATCACGTAGTGGTGGACCGTGGTACGGCCCATCCACCCTAACATCTTCGAGTCGGTCAGCCACTGGGCGAGCATTCCTACAAGCAGCGCCATGGCCAGCATCCGCGATGCGATCAGCAGGGCTTGTTTGAGCCAGACCCAGCGGCGGTTTTTGCGGTAGCTTTCGAGCAAGAACTCCATGGCCGCCCATGGGGTCCGTTTGTGCCTGACGAGATTGATCAGGTGGATCAGCAGCGGGGCGAGGACCAGCAGAAAGCCCCAAGCCAGGGGAGAGTAAGCGAATTGCATTGCCGATTACCTCTTTCTCATGTGAGCCATGCGGGCGCTCAGGTAAGCTGACAAGGCGGCATCGACCGGACGGCTTGTACGGACGAGCTGATAATCGATACGGGCGCTGGCGCAAGCGTGGCGCACCCGATCGAGGAATCGCTGAAGGGACTCCAGGTACCCTTCTCTGAGTGCGCGCGGGTTGCAGGTCAGTGTGTCGATGGACTCCATCCCCTCGAATCGGGTTGGGTCGTTGAATGGGAAATCCAGTTCATCGTCGTCCATGATGTGGAAGACCAGGATGTCATGACCGGCGCTGCGAAGAGCGGTCAGTCCTTTGAGGGTTTCTTTTTCGCTACCGAGGAAGTCCGATGCGATGACCATCAAGCTGCGTTTGGGGTAGGTGTCGTTGATTTCGCGAAAGACTTTCGTCAGGTCGGTCTTATCGGTCACGGGGGATTGTTCGAGGGATCTGTAGATCGATTGCAGGTGGCTGCGGCTTGTGCGCCAGGGGAGTTTGGTGCGGATCTTTTGGTCGAAGACCGTCAGGCCAACGGAGTCTTGCTGACGAAGGCTCATGTAGGCCAAGCAGGCCGCGATCGTGGCGGCGTAATCAAATTTGTTGAGTGGACCGCGGCCGTAGGCCATGCTGGCCGACGTGTCGACCAGCAGAGTGCACCGCAGGTTGGTGTCTTCTTCGTACTGCTTGATGTAGAGTCGGTCTTGGCGACCCCAGACTTTCCAGTCGATGTGGCGCAGGTCGTCGCCCGGGACGTATTGCCGGTGCTGAACGAACTCGACGGATTGGCCGAAGTAGGGACTGCGGTGCATGCCCGAGAGGAATCCCTCGACCACGTTCCTAGCCCGGAGCTCCATCGAGGAGATGCGCCGGATTGCTTCAGGATGCAAATAGTTTTTGGAATCGGGCATCTTGCAGCAATTGGTCTTGAGCAGTCGGCGTATTTTGGATCAGTTGTTCGATGACCTTGTCGCTCGTCACACCGTCGCTTTCGGCGGCGAAGTTCACGACGATGCGGTGCCGCAGAACCGGCTTGGCGCAGAACTGGACGTCGGCGGTATCGACATGGGAGCGACCCGAGAGGGCTGCTTTGGCTTTGGCTCCGAGGATCAGGAACTGCACGGCTCGAGGCCCGGCGCCCCAAGCCAACTGGTCTTGTACAAACTCCGGTACCCCGGGTTGTCCGATCCGGGTTTGTCGGACCAGTGCCAGTGCATAACGGATCACATTCTCAGAGACCTCGATGCCACGAATGAATTCTTGGAGCGAGAGGATCTCCGGACCGCTTAGGACCGGTTGTATGTCGCTCGAGCCTCGGCCTGTGGTCCGTTTGGCGACCTCGAACTCATCGTCGAAGGTTGGGTAGGAGACCCAGACTTTGAACATGAATCGGTCTTGTTGGGCCTCGGGCAGCGGATAGGTACCCTCTTGCTCGATGGGGTTTTGAGTGGCCAACACAAAGAAGGGGTCTTGGAGGGAGTGCCGAACGCGACCGACGGTGATCTGGCGTTCCTGCATGGCTTCGAGCAACGCAGCTTGGGTCTTCGGAGGCGTACGGTTGATTTCGTCGGCCAAAACGACGTTGGCAAAAAGAGGGCCTTCCATGAATCTCCGTTCGCGGGCCCCGGTGGTTTTATTCTCTTCGATGATCTCCGTGCCGGTGATATCCGCAGGCATGAGGTCGGGAGTAAATTGGATGCGGCTAAACGATAGGTTCATCGTTTTGGCCAAGGTGCTGATCATCAGGGTTTTGGCTAAGCCAGGGACGCCTTCGAGCAAGCAGTGGCCGCGGGCGAAGATACTGATGAGCAGCTGCTCGATCACTTCCTGTTGGCCGACGATGGTTTTAGAGAGTTGGGTGACGATCTGGTCGCGAGCGAGTTGCAAGCGCTGTAGGTCGGCTTGCGCCTGATCAGCTGAATTCATTATGAAGTCGACTTAGGTTGTCCGGCAAAGGGGTGAAATATCGTTCCTAAGATTGTATCACGAACCGATAGATTCCAGAAACTCGATCAGTTGTTTTCGCCTAAATCGATGCCGTCGGCCAGATCGCTTATCGGAGGGATGGATTTGCCATAGAATTTGGTGATATCGATCCCTTGTCGCTGCTCTTGTTCCATGAGTTTCAGGCGGGCTTCGAGGCGTTCGATGCGGCGCTGCATCTGGGGGATCATTTCCAAGGTATGGTCGACGGTTTCGCGTTTTGGGACGTTGGGATAGCCTAGGTGTCTTTGCATAGCGGCAAAGAGAAATAGGGGTTCTTTGCGGCGGTTGGCGAATGCGATTTTTCCTTCGCGGACCCCGAAGAGGATCGGATACTCGGCTTGGGCATCGGCACCTAGATGCCGTTTGCGGTAAGCCAGGAAATCCTCGCTGCGACCATAGATCAGATCGGCCAGATCGACGAGTCCTAGTTGCTTTTGGAGGATCAGTAGCCAATCTTGCCAGTCTTTGTTGTAAGCCGGGTCGAGGCTCATGGCTTTGAGCCCTGCGTCGTAGGAGAGTCGGTGCCGGCACAGGGATTCGAATTGGTAGAAGAATAGACCTTGGCGATCGAATTGCGCAGAGCACTTGTAGAGTGCTTCGGTTTGAAGGACTAGCAGTGAGGTTCGGAAGTCGAATCGCCCGCTGTCTTCTTCGGCTTGCCCAACCAAGAACGCTTGATAAGGAGTGAAGTAATGTCCGAGCCTCCGCATGCCTCGCGAGATGGCTCCGGAGTGTTTGAGTTCGCTGTTGAGAAAGTCGATTGCAAGCGGCAGCTTGGTCGTGGCAAGAACCTCGTAGCGGCATTGCTGCAGAAGGTCTTGTAGCGTCAGGTCCTGACCGAGTCGCTCCCATAGGATCCGGAACAAATAGGCTTGTTCGACATATTCTTCGCGAGCGAGGACATCGGCCATTGGATCACGAGTTGGGGAAGAGACCGGAGCGATTTAAGACGGATGGGAGGATGATTCAATGGATAGCGAACATGTTTGGAGAGTCAAAACTAAAAGAGGCAAGAAGCTATCGCTCCTTGCCTCTGATTACCTGTCTTGTACGATCGGGCGTTGTCTTGTCGAACGTTGCCTTACCTAACTGGGGGCTCGCTAGCCCAGCGAGAGTTCGTTGAAGGTTAGTTCGATGCTGCGGGTACGACCCAAACCTTGACGTCGGTCGAGATTTCTGGGTGGAACTGAACGCGGACGGTGTAGAGTCCGAGTTCTTTGAGAACCCCGTCGAGCTTGACTTGGTCTGGAGTGATGGCGATGCCGTTGGCTCTGAGGGCCGCGACGATTTCTGGGGTGCCGACGCTGCCGTAGAGGTGACCTTCTTCGTTGGCGTTGGCTTCGACGTTGATCGATTGCCTACCGACTTGGTCTGCCAGAGTGCGCAATGTGATGAGGCGTTGTTTTTCGATGTCGGCGAGTTTCTCTTTATGTTTTTCGATCATCCGCTTGTGGTGATCGTTGGAGATGATCGCGAGTCCTTCGGGGAGCAGGAAGTTGTTGGCGTGCCCTGGTTTGACTTCGACGATTTCGCCGGCTTTCCCCAGGTGTTCGACGTTTTGGATAAGCATCAATTGGATGCCACCGTTGGGGCCCTTGGGAAGCCTTGGGAATTGCGGGGCTCGTTTTTTACGAGTCGTTTTGGATGGAGTTGTCATGATGGGTACTGGGGAGCAGGCCGCTAACTAAATCTTTGCTATCTGGATCTTCGCAAGGCGAGTGCGAAGTCCCCTTGGGTGAAAAGGGCCCAGTGTTATAGCGACAAAAGGAGTATTTTAGAAGGGCATTTCTCCGTCGTTATAGACGGGTTCTTCGTGAATTTCAGGATGTTGGACCGAGTCGGGCGAGCCGCT
>Ga0114972_10002388_pt1 | contig 14072 bp, 1 predicted proteins | sample M_140807_EF_Meta_FD_87354 | JGI IMG/M metagenome (GOLD analysis project Ga0114972, IMG submission 87354) | Freshwater microbial communities from Lake Montjoie, Canada to study carbon cycling - M_140807_EF_MetaG | ecosystem: Environmental > Aquatic > Freshwater > Lake | place: Lake Montjoie... | reverse complement strand
GCTAATGGTAATACAACTACAAAAGGAGTAGTTGATATAGGTAATCCAACATTGTATGAAGCTCAACAAACACCTAGATTTAAAACTCCTGCTAAACCTAAAATGCCTAAGTTTGATACTAATCAAGCTTTAAATATAGGAAGTGCTATAACTAATTATGTAAACACTCAAAAAACACAAAATAGATTTAATGATTGGCAATCTGCTAAAATGTTACCTGATAATTTTAGTGCTATAAATAAAGGATCTGATAGAGGGTGGTATGATAAGAATGATGGTATGTATGATCCTTATAAGATGGGGTATAAACAAAGAAGAGAATATGGTGGGATGATTAAAGCTGAAGAAGGTGTGATAGTTCCTGGAGATCAAACTTTACAAGCTGCTTTTCTTCCTAATGTATCCACTGATGTAATTGGTCCAACTAGATCAAGATCAGCTGCTTCTCCAGAATATAGTTCAGCAGCTCCAGAATTTTCAACAAGTGAAGCTTCAGCTAATAATGAATATGTTCTTCCTGTAAAAAACTTTGTATTAACTAGTGGATTTGGTACAAGAAAAGCTCCTAAAGGTCCTAAAGGTCCAGCATCTACTAATCATAATGGATTAGATTTAGCAGTACCAGAAAACACTGATGTATTTGCACCAATGGATGGAGTGGTAAAATCTATTTATTATAATGACCAAGGTGGTAATCAACTTGTAGTTCAGCATCCAGATGGTTCTAGATCAGGATATGCACACTTAAATGGATATAAAGTAAAAGTGGGAGATCAAATTGGTAGAGGTCAAGTAATAGCATTATCAGGTAATACAGGAAATAGTAGTGGAGCTCATTTACATTTTACATGGCGGGATCCTTCTGGTACTCCAATTGATCCTAGAAACATATTTAACTTTGATACTAAAGTTAAAAATAAAACTAAAGTAGCTTTAGGAAATCAAATATCTTTGACACATAATAATCCATTAAATGTTCACTATGGTAGTTATGCTCAAAACTATGGAGGTGTTCCTGGTGCTAATGATGCTGGTGGTAAAGTAGCTAAGTTTCCTGATCTTCAAACAGGACTACAAGCTAATAAAGATTTGTTGTTTGGTCCTGCTTACATTAATCTCACTATAGCAGAAGCTAGAAACAAATGGGTAAGTGGAAGTCCTTCTGTTTACAATCCATCAACAAATGATATTATAAAAGCTATGGGTGGAAATAAAAAACTTTCTAGTCTATCTTCTGAAGAAAGAGATAAATTATTTAAAGAGTTTGCTAGATGGGAAGGTTCTCAAGCTTATAATGCAATTAAAAATACAAGAATTTTTAAAGAAGGTGGTGAAACTAATAATAACAAAAATATGAAAATACGTATAGTTGGAGGTCCTGAACACATGGATAAAGGTGGAGAACCTCAGTATAGTGGTCAATCTGATTATGGACTTTATATAGGTCAACGTGATTTATATAAAACTATGGCTAAGAGTCCATATGATGATGCAGGAAATAATGTTCAAGAACAACCTGAAAGTGAAAACAATCCTCATGTACTTGAAGCAGAAGGTGGAGAAACTATTCTTCGTCCTGATGGAACACATATGAAAATAAGTGGTCGTAGTCATGCTCAAGGTGGTGTTAAACTTACTAAAGAACAAGCTCCTGAAGGATCTTTTATTTATTCTGATACACAGAAGATGAAAATAAAAAATCCTCAAGTGTTAGGTCACTTTGGTAAAAAACCAAATAACTCAGGTATTACTCCAGCTGATATAGCTAAACAATATGATGTAAATAAATTCATGGGTATATTACAAAATCCTAATGCTGATTACTTATCTAAACAAACAGCTATGAAGATGGTGCAAAACTATCAAAGAAAATTAGCTGAACTTGCTTTAGTACAAGAGGGCATTAAAGGATTTCCTCAAGGTATTCCTGAAGTGGCTAAATCAATTGTTAATGCAGCTGCAGGTCCTATGCAAGGACAACAAGGTAGTGCTCCACAACAAATGCTTCAAAATAAATTTGGGGGTAGTGCTTTACATAAATTTATAAATGGTGGACCAATGGATCCTGAGTTTTTAGAAGCTATTAAATTTATGACTGACTATGAACAAAGAGGAAGTGCATCTGGTCCTAATGGTTATGTAGGTGGTGGTAAAAACTGGGGAACTAATAAAGATGATATAACATCTCAACAACAAGCTATAGAATACTACTATAAAAACTACTGGCCTATGGTAAAAGATTTACCATCAGGATTAAGAACAAGAGCTTTACAGATGGCTGTTAATACAGGAGATCCTTATGGAGAATTAATGACAGCTGCTAGTAGTTTTAAAGGAGTGGAACCTATGAGTCCTGCAGAAAGAATAGCTACTAAAGATCAACGTAAAGATTTAAATCCTGATCAATTTACAGGAAATGATTGGAACAAACGTAAAGATCAAGTGATAGCTGCATATAATAGTAATCCTACTGAGTTTATGAAAAACTTAGATTCAGAACAAAATAGGTATTATACACAAGGTCTTAACAGTGGAAACAATCCACAAAACATAAAAGATTTTCATAAAGGTTATTATGAAGGTGTAGGTAAGATTGCTAACAAATATATAAGAAATAATAATCCTTTATCAGATGATCCATTTGGTGTTAAGAAAATGTTGTTAAATGCTGGTAGTACTAATACTAAAACAGGAGCTCCAGTAAGTACAATGCCAACATCATCAACACCACCTGCTAAACAAACTGTACCTAAATGGTTTTCACCATGGCTTAAGTCTAATACAAAAGCAGGAAGAACAAGTCCTACTAATAAACAAACTGTATTTGATCCTAAAGATCCTAATAAGTTTTATCAAGACTATAATAGATGGAAGGGTATAGCTCAAAAAGAAGGAGTTCTTAAACCAGGTCAAGAGTTTGGTAGTGCTAAACAATTCCAAGAATTTTTATATGACTATGTAGAAAAAAATAATCCAAAAGCTTTACAAGATATGTGGGATAGATGGGGAACAACAGCTTTAGGAAAAACAATTCCTAAAGAGCAAAGAACTAAAAAAGCATTTGCTGATGCATTCTTTGGTGCTCGTACAGCTGAATTATTAGAAACTCCAGAAACAACTACATTACCACCACCACCTCCTCCAACTACTACTCCACCTCCAACAACTGTTCCACCACCACCTCCTCCAACTACACTTCCTCCAGATCTTATTCCTCCTACAACTTTGCCTCCAGGTATTCCTGGTCGTTATGGTTGGACACAACAGGATATAAGAAACTATATGAATGCAGGAGCTGATTATGCTACTCTTAAGAAGTATCATCCTTACAGTACACGTATACAACCTGTACTTCCTGAGTTTACTCCTGTAGATTGGAGAGGACAAGCTGCAGCTTTACAGTCTAGTACTAATGCAGCTGCTAATCAGTTAGGTGCATATATGCCTGGACAAAGTATGGCTTCTAACTTATCTGCACTAACTGGTCAACAAGCTGAAAGTCTTGGTAAAGCTATTAGTGGTGTAGATCAATATAATGCAGCAGGTGCTAGTAATATGGATCTACAAAGAGCTAATATGCTTAATCAGTTCACTCAATACAATGCTCAAAATACGGATAAGGATTTTGCTGAAGAAAATGTATATGATGATAGGTTTAGAGCAGCTGAAAGATTAGCTAGAAAAGGTATTGTTAAAACTAGAAATCAAGGAGAAGATACAGCTACTAAAATTTATAATCTTAATCAAGTAGAAAGTCCTTATTATCAAATTGATCCATACACTCAAGCAATGATGTTTAATGATGATGCTGCTAGAGCTGCATGGATAGCAAAAAATAGTGGTGGTTATCAAGCTCCTGCTGGTTCTGGAGCTGCAGAAGCAAAAAGATATCAAGAAATATATGAGGGACTTGCAGGAATACCTGAAGATCAAAAAGCAGATGTAGCATATAAAATATGGAGTGGGGATAATAGTTCAACTAGAGTTAAGAAAAGAGAATACCCTGCTAATATAAATAAGAACTATAATGAAACAACTGAAACAAAAAATAAAGAACAAGATTAAACTTACAAAGTTTAGTTTTAAACTTTCAAGATTTTTCCTTAAATTAATATTATAATGGCAGCAACAGATATACAATATGGTGGACTTGACCCGGTGTTATATACACCGGACTTTACCTTTCTAAGATATGTACTTGATAAGAAAACAGCCCAATATGAAAAAGGGTTAGAGTCTGCTTCATCTGCATTTAATAATCTTAAAAAAGAACTAACTGATCCAGTGAATGCTGAGAGAAGAGATAAGTATTTAAAGGATGCTGAAGGTCTTCTACAAAAAGTAGCTAGTTCAGATCTTTCATTGCAGCAAAATGTAAATTTTGCTAATACTGTTTTTGATCCAATTGCTACAGATAAAGCATTCCTCTATGATAGTTATTATACAAAAAGAATTAAAGCAGAGTTAGCTAAAGAAGAAGCTTGGAAAAATTCTGACAATATGGAAGAACGTAAAAAGTATAATTCAGAAATTGCAGAATGGGTAAATAGAGATCTTGAAAGTTTAAAGAATGGTAGAGGTAATATAGCTAACTATAAAGTTCAAGGACGTACAGCTCAAGCTTTTGTAGATGCACAAGATATAATAGCTGCAGAAGTTAAACGTCAAGGTTTTAAAGTAAAAGCAGATGAATTAGGTCAACCATACATTGTCACTGTAGAAGGTGGTCCTGGATTTGCTCCACAGTATGAATCTTTTGCTAATAATATATTAGCTAATGATCAAGTTTATCAAAAACAAACTAGTATCCTTGCACAAAACAGATCTGAAAAAATTCTTGAAAAATATAGAACTGATCCAACACTTGCTCCTAAGTGGGCTAATAAAAAATCTGAAGAGATATATGCTGATTATGCTATTACTAGTTTTGATGAACATAGGAAAACTCAAAAAGAATATATAGATGCATTAAATAAAAATCTTGCAACAGAAACTGCTAGTATTAGTGCAGCTCTTAATGGTCCAGATTCTGCAAAATATACAAAGGGTGCTGCTGATGTAGCTGCAGGAAATAATGCAACTCCTGAAGCAGAGATGTTTTTAAAACTTAAAGAAAGAGCTGATAATAGAAATAGTTTAAGTAGTAAAGTTAAAGATATACAAACTGATTTTTCTAATACTTATGGAGATAATCCTAAAGCTACTGAAGATTTTAGAAAAAATTATGTTACAAAATTTACAAAAGATCCCACTGCAATATTTGCTGATCTTCAGTTTAAAAATGATGTAACTAGATTTACTAATATTAGATCTTCTTTTTATACAAGAAGTATTAAAGAGGATAAAGCTTATGTAGATGTCACTGTAGCTAAGACTAATGCAATGGCTACAATTGCTAAGATGCAAGATATAACACATGACAATAATTTAGCTGATGCTAAGTTTGAAGAGTTACTTAGAATGGATAATGCTAAGCTTGCATTGTTAGGTAAGAAAAAAATAAAAAAAGAAGATGGTACATACGAAATTATAGATGCAGGAACTGAAGCAAATATTAAAATGGTTGATGTTAGTGGCACACAAATAACTACAACTAAAGCTTTAAATGATCTTAGATCTCAAGTAACAATGGCTTCTACTGAAGCATTATCTAACATGACCAATAACTTTGGTGGTTTGTATATGCTTCAACCTATGGGGATGGATCAGAGTAAAGTAGGGCTTCTTAGAGGAATGTTTACAAGATATTTTACTGCCGATGATAAATCTACATTTAAACCAACGGCTGAAGAAAATAAAGCATTGAGTGAAGCATATACTAAAATGTGGGCATTTTCTGAAAAAAATGCTAATAGTGGATTCTTAAATCAAGAAAGAGCAAACTATGGAAAAACTCCTTTAACTATTGATAGACTTGCTGATTTATTAGATAAATCTTTAGAGGGATATAAATGTGCTACCACTGATCAGATGAAAGCTAAAACAGCTATAGTAGAGTATAAGAATAATGTTGAGAAAATAAAAATGACTAATGATGCTTTAGAAGCTGGAAAGAAAGTAGTTATTGAAAAAATTAAAGGTACTGAATTAGCAAATATGTTATCTGCTGATGGAAAAGATATTATTAGTGCAAGTGAAATAACAAAAAATTTAAAAAATGTTGGTATAGAAGAAAATCCTGGTATGTTTTCTTTTAATATACCTTCTGATTTAACAGAAGATGATTTAAAAAACTTAAGTCAATCTTATGTAAATGGACAATTACACGTAACTTATGATTATGGTTACTATCAAGGTCAAACTCATAAATGGGTTCCTGGAAAAGTACAGTTTGAATATAATAAAAAAAATTATGTAATTAAAGTTGGTGAAACCGGATCTCCTGGATTTCCAATGTCTAGTAAAGATTTTCAAAATAATCTTCAAAAAATAAATGAAAGAATTCCTGTTCCTATTTTTAGTAAAGCTGCAGGTACTGTTTCAGCTTCTCCTTTCTTTAAACTTAGTGGACAAACCAGACAAGATGTACTTGACGATTTAGGTAAAGTGACATTAACTAATTCAAATATTTATGTTTATGACAATGGAACAGCTGATGCTTCTCAAGTAGATCCTGCATTACAAGATGAAATAAGAGGTGCTGCTTATAATAAAGATAATATTGCAGACGTATCTATATTTACAGCATCTCCATTAAATAGTGGAGGACAGGCTGTTGCAATTAGATTTAATACTATTAAAGGAAAAGATGCACCGGCTTGGTCTGGTAAAGAATATTATTTTCCTATTACTACAACAGCTAATTCACCAAAAGTATTTCATATTTTTGATCAAGTGGGACAGGTTAGTGAATATCAACCATATAAAGAGAAAGGTTCTACTTACAGTATAAATACATTTAAAGCTGAAGGTGTATATGCTGAAATAATGCCTAAACAACCTGGAGCTACAGATGGTGTAGTAAGACTATGGCATAAACCGTATAATCAAACTACTAAAACATATTCTGATCAGTTTGTTCAATATCAATCAGATATGGAATTTGATTTAAATAAACTTACTTTTGCTGAGGTGAAAGATAATATTTATAACACTTTTATATATCCATATGTACAAGGAACATTAACTTATGCTCAACAAACTAATGCTAATACTATTGCTTCAGGAGGTACTCCTATAACAGCACAAAGTCTTTACAATCAATTAATTCATTAATATAAGTTATGCCGGATAATACACCATCAGCTGGATTTTATATACCACCAAGTCCACCCAATTCAACTTATATTCCTGATTCAGGAATGCCTAAATTAGATGAAGTTCAACCCATTGATCCAAAAACTCTTGGACCTACTGGTTCAGAGTATGCTAAAAGTATATCTAGTGGTGAAAGCATTACTGATTTAATTAATGATGTTCAAAATATTCAAGCTCAGGGATTAGCTATGTTAGAAAATAACACTGTTGTTCCAAATTCTCCATCCCCTGGAGGATTTAATCCTGATGCTGCATTTCAAGATTTATCAAGAAAGTTAAATCCTGAAACTCCTTCATTAAAAGCAGCTGCTCCTTCTGTTGCTATTGGTAGAGAAGGTGATTATAATAGATATAAATACTCTAAAAATTTCCAGACTTTTGGTTATACACCTAACATGGGAAGTGGACAAGAGTATAAATATGGTAATGCTATGACATGGGGAGATACTATTGGTACAGCATTAGCAGGTGGATCTCATTTAGCATGGGCTACTTTTGTAGAAGGATGGAAAGGTTGGGGTAGAATGACCGAAGCTTTGTTTACATGGGACTCTTCTAAACTTATGGGATCTCCTGAAGAAAGAGAAGAGATAGCTCGTCAGCAAGAAGAAATAATGAGTAGGTATGCTATTTATGATACTGCTGAATCTAAAGATAGTATATGGAACCGTCAGATGTTTGGTAATATGTTAGAACAATCTGGTTTTGCAGTGGGTGCTGGTTTACAATTTGCTACAGAAGAGTTTCTTACAATGGGTATTGCTGGTTTTCTTGAAAAAAGTTTAGCTGCTGGAGTATTAGTAGCTCGTACTGGAGAAACTCTTAACAGAACTAGAGAACTTGCAGGAATAGCTGAAACATCTACATTCTTTGGAAGAACAGCACAAGCTATAAGAAATACATTTAAACCTAGAGTTATAGAAACAGCTGGTGATTTAATTAATGATACACGTCAAGTTGCTAATATAGTTACAAGATCAGAAAGAGTAACTAATTCTTTAGTTAATGGTCTTAAATATCTTACTCCAGGGTATGGTACTATAACTAAATTAATCAAAATGAACAAAGCTGGTGCAGGGTTTGCTCAGCTTGTTTATACTGGACTTGGTGGAATTAAACGTGGTCTTAGTGAGTTTAATATGGCTCGTTCAGAATCTATATTTGAAGCTGCTAGTACATACAAACAACTTAAAGATAGACTTACAGAAGATTTTGTACAGAAGAATGATAGAATGCCTACTGAGCAAGAGTTAGAAACAATAAAACAATATGCAGAAAATGCATCTCATGATAATTTTTGGGTTAATATGGGAGTGTTATCTGTATCTAATAGAATTCAGTTTGACAACATGTTTAAGCAATTCTCTAAAACAAGAGGTTTACTTGGAAGTGAGATGGCTTATTTAGAAGGTAAAGCTTTTCAAGTGAATGGTAAACTTACAGGAAAGGTTACTGGTGATATTGCAGGTGCACAAGGAAGTAAACTTTATAGAACAACAGGATTACTTGGTAGAATGGGTGCTCTTCCTGATATAGCAAAAAAGTTTGGAGCAAGGGCTGCTGCATGGGAAGCTGCTAAAGGAGCTCCTGGTTTATTAAAATTTGAGTTTGTTGAAGGTATGCAAGAGCTTATACAAAGTGCATCTGATAGAGGACTTCAAGATTACTACACTGATTTATATCATGGTAAGAAAGGATACAGTGGTGAGAGATTTGATAAAATAATTAATAGTGTACAAAACCCATTTACTAATACAGAAGGTATGAAGACTTTCTTAATGGGTGCATTAACTGGTAGACTTATTGCTCCTATGCACTATGGTATTAATAAAATAACTGAAGGTGTAAGAGATAAACGTAATCTTAATCAAGCTAAACAAGCTTATGAAGGTGTTATAAAAACTCAAGTAGAACAATATACAAAAGAAAATGGTAGAGCTCCAGAAGGACAAGATCTTTTAAAGATTCAAGAGTTTGCTAAAAAATCAACAGAGTATAAAAATCTTAAGCAACATGTTGATGAATCTATATTATCAATGAATGCTTTATATCAAGATCCAACTTGGTTAAAAAAAGAAGCTCTTGCTAATATTAAAGTTCAAGATAAAGCTGCTGCTACAATGGATGAAGCTGCAGCTAACCATGACCGATATACATTTAACAATGCTAAAGATTCTGCTTTAGCTAAAGCTGTTGCTGCTTCTATTAAACTAAACTTATATGAATCTTTAAGAGATGTGCTTAAAGAATATGGTGCTAACATGTCTGATGATGAATTTCAACAGGCTTTTGGTATGGATGCTAGTAAAGAAAATAAAGCTAATGCTAAGAAACTTACAGATAATGTAGTAGCTCAAATTGAAGAATACTATGGTACTTTTAAGAAATTAAAAGATGAGTATGGTGATAGAATAATGCCTGAGCTTTATAAAAATAATAAACCTGAAGATTATAAAAAAGCTCAACTTCAAAAAGCTGTGCTTGATGATGTTATAGAAATGCTTGCTACCAATTCTTATAAAGCTAAACAAGCTATTGTAAGAGGTAGTGGTCTTCAAACTGAAATGGGTCAGAACCCAGCTATTGGAGGATCAACTATAGAAATTCTTACAAAGTTAGGAAGTGATGAAGGCTTAGCTAGACATGTACGTATACTACAACGTGAGCTTACAGAAATGATGATGTCAGAAGTACCATCAACTCCTGAACAAAAAGAACTTTATAAAAGTAAAATTGAAGAATTAAAACACATACAAGATTGGTTAGAGAATAGAGATGAGTTACTTAATGAAGCAAGTGTAGATAGATCATATGCAGCTTTTGCAGGGCTTGTAAATGTATTTAATAAAAGAGCTCAGAACTATACAAACTTTTCTAAAAAAGACATAGAAGATAACTTCTTAAAGTTCATGGATTATATCAAGCTTAACAAGGATAATAAGAAGTATATAGATGCTATGAACTTATTAGCTGATCCTAAGAACATGTTGCTTGTTAAAGAAGCTTATTTAAATGCAGCATTTGAACATCGTAATAAAGCTCTTGAAGAACAGAGACGTGAAATTGAACAAGCTACTGGTGTTGATATTCCTAGACATGAGATAATAAAAGAACAGGATGGAACGTTCACTATTAAAAGTCCTGATGGTACTATAATAGAAAAAGGAATAGCTACAGAAGAAGAAGCTAATACTAAAGCTGCAGAACTAGATGCTAAACTTAAAGAGGCTTTAGCTAAAGAAGAAGAAGAAACTAAAAACAAAGAAAAAAGTAATGAAGATAAAATAGCTGATATACAAAAAAGAAAAGAACAGTTAGAAAAAGATTATGAAGAATTAATAAATAGACATAATCAAGAACTTAAAGATCTTAATACAAAAGAAGGTAAAAATTATTTAGATACTTTTGATATACTGAATATAAATGAGTATTCACAAGATAAAGAACCAAGAAGTGATGAAGCAATTAATTTAGCAAATAGACAAATATTAGAATTAAAAAATCTTGAGGATGAAAAAAAAGCTATTGAAGAGGATGCTTCTAAATTAAATTATAGTGATTATGATTTATCAGGAAAACAAGATTTACTTGATAAATTAAAAAAAGAATTATCAGATATTTATGCAACCAATAGACAAGCATTAGAAGAAGGATTTATTGCATCTATTCAAGCATTAGAAGAAGCTGAAAAAGTAGGTGGTGATCAATATGTTGCCCATGGAATGGGTAAATCAAATCTTCCTAATGCATATACTGATTTGATAACTTTATTTACAAAAGGAATAAATCCTTTGCAAGGTAGGGGAAAATTAGATATTGCTCCATTAGCAGGTGGTGTTTCAACAGGAACTACAGCTGATGGTAATGCTTATATGCATGGTCCATTTACATTAGTAGCAAATAAAAATCATCAAGGAGCAATAGATAATATTAATCAAGTAGGTGGTATAATAGTAAATGAAGGTATTGCTACTCCAGAAGTATTAAGTATTTTAAGACAATTATTTCCTAATTTAGTTATTGAATCTACATCAAATACAAAATCATTAGTAGAACAACTTAATAATGAAATAAAATCTACTAAATTAACTCTTGATGATTTTTTAAATAAAGTAAAAGAAGCTAAAACTAAAGATGAATTAAATGCTATAGAAAAACTTCTTAGTGAAGATGATTATACTGATGACGAAATAGATACTGTATTAAATGCAATAGATAAAAGAACTGAGGAAATAAAACCACCTATAGTTACTGTTACAGTGCCTTCAACAGATCCTACATTTACCACACCTTACTATGAGGCACTTGATAATATTGCTAAGATATTAAACAAACCTGGAGTAACAGTAGCTGAAGCTAGAGCTGCATTTGAATTACTACGTCCTATTCTTAATAAACTTGATGCCACTGAAAAAGCTGAATTTGCTAAAAAACACAATCTTGAAAGAGAAGCTGTTATGCAAAGGATTAAAGCAGAGATGGCATCTAAGGATATTGATGGTGCTAAAGCATTGATTACTAAATCATTAGCTTCTGATGATGTTTCTCTTAATGAGAGCTTTCAGTCTATGTATCAAATGTTGAATCTACAACTTACTCCTGAATTAAAGGAGCAGGCTATTGAACATTTTGAAAAAGAATATCTTAAAGCTATTGACAGAAAGATAAATAAACTTCTTTCCAATCTTAATACCAGTACAAGTAGTGAGGCTCTTACACAGTTAATAAATGATAGTATTAAGTTTAAAGGTAGTGTTCAAACAGTAGTTGACAACCTTAAAAAGAAATCTGATGAACTTAGATTATTAAGAGAAGATAACTCTTTAAGTGTAGATAGTGATCCTCAGTTTACAAATCCAACACATAGATCTATTATTAGTAAAGATGATGGTAATGCTTCTTTTGGACAGGCTGAGGCTATAAAAAACTGTTTAGATAGTGGTATCCTGTCTCAAGAAGATCTTGATAGTGAAGATGAAACTAGTAGACATGGTGCTAGTGAATTAGTAAATCTTGCTGTAGCTAGAATATCAACACTACAAGTAAATAAAGCTGCTTCTCAACATTTTAGAAAAGAAGGAAGTGAATTAAAAAAAATGTTGCTTAAGTATGTAAGTGATGTCATGGTGGGTATGGACATGATAGATACTAATGGTGTTGAATATAAGTATACTAAAGAGATGGCAGAAGAGGATGTTGCTGATGCTATAGCTAAAGCTAAAACAAAAGCAGAACTTCTTGAAAATTTTGGTATACCTGAAACAAGAGAACTTTCTAATGATGAGTACAAGGTACTTTCTACTTATAGATCAGCTATTACTAACTTAATAAAGGATTCTGCTATATTAGAATTATTAAGTAAAATAGAAAATCATCAACAAGAGTTAATTACATCTGGTAAACAAGCTACAGCTATAGATCTTATTCCTCTATCTATTGTTGAGGAATTAAAAAATGGTTATATAAAAACAAATGTAGAAGATTTTTACGGAGATCTTATAGCTACATTTGAAAAATTAAAAGAGGTTGGTAATAAAGCTGAGGCTTATAAGTTAGTTAAAGAACTATATAAAACTCACTTTAATGTAAGCTCTGATGGTTTAGATGTATTAAAGACAATGTTAGCAAATGCTTTACAAGCTGATAATCTTCTTAAATCTGATTCTGATAACTCTACACCATTAACAGAAGAAGAGATGGTTAAAGTGTTAAATGAAGGAACCACTCAAAGTTTAAATAAAGAGCAGATTAATCAAATAGAAAGGTATGCTAAAGAAGAAAAACTTCCTGAGTATAAAAAAAGATTTCAAGCTGCAGTAGGATATACTAATGATTCTCCTCTGTATAGTTTTGATAAAACAATAGTTTCAACTACTAATAGATTACCATTTAATAGTCTTAGACCTAAATCTGCTGCTGATCAAAGAACAGCTGAAGATCTTTCTAACTTTTTAATGCCTGATGAAAATGGAATGATTGATACTAAGTTAGCTCTCACTTATATAATATACAGTGAGCATGCTACACCTAGTGAGAAAGAGTTAGCTAAAAAACTTCTTGAAATTGTAGGAGATGAAGACAAAATTAAAATAGATAATAATATACCTGCTGCAGGAGAATATTATCCGGATACTAATGAAATATCTATTAACCTTGAAGCTACAGGATATAAAAGAGATGCAGCATCAGCACCTATAGAAGCTGTCATATTACATGAGCTTATTCATGCTATGATTGAGAAAGCTATATCTGATCCTAATAATGAATACACTAAAGGTATTAAAGCTGTAATGGAAGCTGTTAGAACTAGAGATGGTGCTAAAACATTTTATGCTTTCCAAGATAGTTTAACACCGGATGAACAACTACGTGAGTTTGTTACTGAAGCCTTTACTAATCCTGCATTTCAATATCTACTTGCTACCACTCCATATAAAAATACTAAAACCACTCTTTGGGATAAATTCATTGAGGCTATAGCAGCTATGCTTGGTGCATTTGGTATTGATATAAGAGAAACAGCTTTATCTGAAACACTATCTCTTACAGATCAACTTCTTAATAAAGAGGCTGTCACTCGTGGTGATGCTTTTCCTTCTGAGAAAGTAATGGAAGAAATTAAGAAAGCAGATACTAAAGAAGATATAGATAAAATAAGAAAAGACTTAGAAGCTAATAAAGATAAGTTTACTGATGATATGTATAATGCTTTGGATGCTGCCCTTAAAGGAAAGATGAAAAGTATTAATGCTCGTAACATGTCTGATGCTGTAAAAGGTATGGAGGCTATTAAAATAGGTAAAACAACTTATTAT
>Ga0114972_10002387_pt1 | contig 14073 bp, 10 predicted proteins | sample M_140807_EF_Meta_FD_87354 | JGI IMG/M metagenome (GOLD analysis project Ga0114972, IMG submission 87354) | Freshwater microbial communities from Lake Montjoie, Canada to study carbon cycling - M_140807_EF_MetaG | ecosystem: Environmental > Aquatic > Freshwater > Lake | place: Lake Montjoie... | reverse complement strand
TCCGGCTGCCTTCTCCCTTAGGGAGAAGGGCTGGGGATGAGGGGTCGGGTATGCCTCAGCATTGTCGAAGCGTAACCCGTCACACCGGCGGACAATCACCGCCGACCCTCTCCCTCGGGGCGAGGGTGATTGCGGTTTGTTGTGGCTAGGCTCCGCGGGGGACGGTCATGGAGGTGAGTCGGGCGGCTTTGGCGCGGGTGATTTGGTCTTTGTTGACCGCCTTTTCGAACGAGCGGAAGCCGGCGAGGCCGAAGCCGTGTTTATCGGCGAGGGCGGTGATTTGATCGACTTGGGCGACGCTGACGTCTTTGCCGAGGGTGAAATCGTAGAGGTCGGGGTTGCCTTCTAGGGCGAGGAGGATGGTTTCGCTCATGCAGGCGTAGGCGGTTTTGGCGGGGAAGCCGAAATTGAACCGGAAATCGACATCGCCGGGGATGGCGACGACGCCACCTTCGATGACGAGGATGTCGTTACGCTCTTTGGCGACGCGGACGCTGACATCGCGGGGGCGGGCCACGTCACAGATGACCGCGCCGGGCTTGAGGTGCTCGGGCATGATGATGGCGGCATCGGTGCTGGTGACGGTGATGATGGCGTCGGCTTCGCGGATGCGGGCGACATCGACGGTGGCGACGCCACGGGGGATGGAATCGGCGAGTTCGGTGGTGCGAGCGAGGTCGCGGCCGACGACAATAGTGCGTTCGAACTGGCGGGAAAGCACCTGGGCGCAGGTTTTACCGATGGATCCGGTCGCGCCGACGACGGCCAAGGTGGACCGACTGGGATCGATTTCCAGATCTTCGCAGGCGCGAAGGAGGCCCTGGATGGCGGTGGCCACGGTGTAGCTGTTACCGGTGGTGACGCCAATTTTCGACCGCTTGCGAACGGAGATGCCGCCGTCGCCGACGACGCTGGTGAACGCGCCGAGACCGATGAGATCGGCCCCCAGGCCCTCGGCAACTTTGGCGCATTCGCCCAGTTTGTCGTAGACGGCCTCCAGCGGAAGCTGGTTGATCATCTGATCGGGAGTGAGCGGACAGCCGATGAACCAGCCCTCGGTTTCGGCCCCGGTGGCGGAGCGGATGCCGGTGATATGGCTGATTTCAATGGGCGATTTTCGCGCGGTGAACCATTCGATCACGGGGTCGGGCAGATACTTCGCCACGGGATAGAAGCGGGAAATGTCTTTGGGAACTAACGGATGAATGATAAACGCGAAACGCTTCACGGGTTAGGATTGAGATCAATGACCCCAGGCTTCCATTGTAGCTGAGAGAGGGCATCTCGGTACTGCGCTTCCGTCAAATTGGGCCCGAACCGGGCGACGAGGCAGGCCTCCATGACGTTGGTGGCGAAGGTTTCGCCGCCGATGATGGGGGTGGTAACGATGACGCGGCGGGCTCCCATTTCCTTGAGCATTTCTAGGTCGGCCTGGCGGACGGTTTGGGTGAGGATGGTCTTGCCTTCGATCTTATCGGGCAGGGCTTTGCGGATGAGATGCCAGTCGCCGGCAATGAGATCGGCATCGGCGAAGGCGGATTGGAACTGCGGTTTTCGCTTTTCCTGGGCGGCACCGATGGGATAGACCCAGGTTTGGGGGAGTCGGGTGAGGATGGGGAGGAGGATGCCGGCCAGTTTGCGGACCTGGTTGTAGCTGCGGATGGGGAAGGGGAGGCCGAGGCCGAACATGAGGTCGCCGTAGGTGACTTTGGCACCCGCCTTTTCCATGGCTTGGGCCATGCCGAAGCGATCGACGCCAGAGACGAGCAGGACTTTCAGGTTACGGAAATCAACGGTGCCTTCGCGCTGGAGGATCTCGACGGTGTCGCGTTCTAGCGTGTGCTTGAGACCGGAACCATCAACGACGGGAGTTTTCTTGACGGATTCGGCAACGCGTTGGATTTGTCGCCACGGGTATTGGCGGTCGTCGACCACGACGTAGATGTCGGCCCCGCCGACGCCGATGGCGTCGACTTTGCCGTCGTACTCCCGAAAAAGCTCCTGATACTTTTTGAAGTCCCCATCGGTGCCGATGCGCTCGATGAGGAATTCAGTCCCGAGGAGCGTGGCCTCCGAGCGCTTATCGCGCTTGGAGGTGCCCAGGGAGAGGGAGACGACGTGCTTCTTTTCGCTCATGCGGGTTGCCGAGCTTTAGAATACGGCGATGGCTTCGATTTCGACATCCACGCCGCGGGGGAGTCCGGCGACGGCGTAGGTGGCGCGGGCAGGAGGGTCGGAAGGGAAATAGCCTCCGTAGACCTCGTTGACGGCGGGGAAGTGCTCCATGCTGCTGAGGAGGATGGTGGTTTTGGTGACGTTGGCGAAGGTGAGTCCCGCGGCGGCGAGGACGGCTTCGAGGTTGGTCATGACCTGGGTGACCTGGTCTTTGATGTCGCCGCGGACGATGTCGCCATCGGGTTTGAGCGGGATTTGACCGCTAAGGAAAAGGAATTCGCCGCTGGCGCGGATGGCTTGGGAATAGGGCCCAATGGCGGCGGGGGCATTGTCGGTGTGGACGACAGAACGGCTCATAGCTCGTAATTTACCAAGTATCGCGGGATTAGCCTAAATTGCTCGAATTCCCGCCATCCGAAGGGGCCGTTCTGCCATAATGGGTTTGATGTCAGGAGGACGGATGATTCGAGATTTTGAAGCCATCCTTTTTGATGTCGACGGCACGCTGGTTGACAGTATTGACCTGATTGTTCAGGGTTTAAGCGATACATTTCACGAGTTTGCCGGGCGGCGACCCGACGAGGCCGAGATACTCGGAAAAATTGGTCGCCCGCTGAGATCGCAACTGCTCGATTATTCGGTGATGTCTCCCTCGCAGGAGCAGGTGGAGGCGATGACTTCCTTTGCCATCAACCGATTTGAAGACTTAAAGCATTTGGAGCGACATTTCCCCGCCGCCGTGGAAACCCTCCGATATGTGCATCAACAAGGCATCAAAACCGCCCTGGTGACCAGTAAGTCTCGCGTTGAGTTAGAGGCGTTTTTGACACGATTTGATAGTTCGGGCTACGTGGATGCGATTGTCACCGCGTCGGATGTAGCCCACCCCAAACCCGATCCGGAAAGTGCTTTTCGGGCGTGTGAACTCCTTGGAGTCGCCCCCCGTCGAGCCGCGATGATCGGAGACAGCGTTTTTGATATTCGATGCGCAAATGGCGCCGGTCTCACGTCAATAGCCGTGGGATACGGAGCGGCGAATCCGGATACCCTCCACAAGGAGCTCCCCGATCTCTACTTTGAGACCCCCGAAGCTCTCCTTGCTTGGGCCAAAGAATTGGCCCCAACTGAATCATGCCCCGTAAGAAAATAACGATTTCTCTCGACCAAACGACCCCCGAAACTCCCGTGCCTACCGCCGAAGCGCCAGTCGCCGTGATGGAAACTAAAGTAGCCGGCAAGCTCAAGCCGAAGAAAACCGTGAGCAAAACGGTGAAGGCGGATGCTGAGCCGGAGATTGTCGCGCCAATTCAAGAAGAAAAGCCGGCGAAGAAAGGCAAGCGAAAGATTCTGGCCGAGGTGGTGAGCGCGGTTACCGGGGCAATTGAATCGGCAGTGGCGACGGTAGATGCTTCGGCCAAGAAGGCTCGGGCCAAGAAGCAGGAAACGGCGCTGGTGACCGACTCGCTGGTAGATGAATCACTGGCAGCGGGCTTAACGGTTGCTTTCCGTAGGGCCCAGGCGGCTCCGGTCCCGGAGGTAGTGCCAGCGGAGACTAAGCCAGCACCGGAGCGCAATCGACGACGGGCAAAGGCGGAGCCGACTCCGGTCGTCGAACCGGTTGTCGCGCCCATTGTTACGGCGGAGCCAGTGGAAGAAGATGGGGTTTTAGTTTCGTTCCGAGCGCGGGAATCTAAGTCTACGGTGGCGAAGTCGCCTGAGTCTGGTCGATCACGACGCCGGGAAGAACGCGCGCCGGTCGCCGTCCCGGATGCGGTGGAAGAGTCCGTTGCGGAAGTCACCGAGCCGGTGTTTACGGAAAGCACGGGCGATGGAGGATTCACCTTCGCATTCCGGACCCCAGCCGAAGTCGCACGCGAGCCGCGGAAAGAGAACGGGAATCGGCGAGACAATGGTCGTGGACGGTCATCGGAAGCGGAAGCACCGCGACCAGAAGCTGCCCGTGATTCGGACCGATTTGAGTCTCGTAGGCGAGACGATCGTCCGGCACCGACGGAAGAAGCGGCTCCGGCAGCGGTGGTGGAACCGCCCGCTCCGGTAGTGCCGCCCGCACCGGTGATCAAGTGGACTCAGCCGGAAGACGGACCGCAGGTAGTCGTCCGCAATGGCGTGGCCCTGATCGTGCGGAATCACACGATTTACCCGCCGCTCTTCTTCTTTGGCGGGGCGACGGATGAGCGCAGCGCGAACGTGATTTTGGATGAGGCGCGGCTGGCATCGGAGGCGGGAGTGCACCTGCATAGCTTCCTGTTGCCGTTTGTGATCGACGAAAACGAAGTGGAGGCGAGTGCGGCCAGCGCGGCTTATTTGCTCAAGCGATCGGTCGAGATTGATGCAGAAGCGCAGGTCATGTTCCGCATCGTATTTGAGGCACCGCGTGGCTGGCAAGATCGATTCCCACGGGGGAAATATCGCACTTTGGATGGCACGCCGGCAGACCCGAGCGTTTGCGATGACGAATTCTGGTCGGTGGCGGAAGATTGCCTTAACCGATTTGTGCGATCGTTGCGGCTACTGCCGGAGGCCAAGAACATCCTTGGAATTCACCTGGAGCGCGGCGAGTGGTTCCTGGCGGAAGGGAACGGCTACGACAATTCTAAGGCGGCGGAATCAAAGTTCCGCGACTGGGCGCGGACGCGATATAACCGCGATGAGGTTTCGTTGCGAGCAAGTTGGTTTGATGGCTCGGTGCGATTTGACACGATCAGCGTTCCGCTGTACCAAACCGAGGTTGGTGAGGAAGATCGATTTGTTCGCAGCTCGCGGAAGCAGCGGCGGGTGGTGGATTACCACTTGTTCCTCAGCGACGCGACGGTAGAGCGAATTGGCAAGCTAGCGGAGATGGTGAAGGTAGCCAGCGAAGGCTATTTCTTGGTGGGCGTTAGCTATGGCTATACCTTTGAATGGAGTCACCCGGCAAGCGGGCACTTGGGGCTTGGCAAACTGCTACGTACGCCGGAAGTCGACATCATCGCGGGGCCGCCGAGCTACCGGGATCGAGAACCGGGCGGAACGGCTTCGTTCCCCACGCCCATTGATAGCTTTGCGCTGAATGGCAAGCTGTATATCAGCGAAGAGGACTACAAAACTTCGCTAGGCGATGGCCGCGACTATGACGACTTCAATCCGGTTCTGAAGACGCCGCAGGCACTGGAAAGCGTGCATTGGCGCGGTACCGGCGTGGCGTTGGCGCACGCTACGGGTCTCAGTTGGATGGACCTTTGGGGTCAGGGTTGGTTGAAGACGCACAGCGTTTGGAGCCGAGCATCGCAGGTGCGAAAGGCGCTGGTAGATCGAATCGAAGTTCCGCTTTCGGACCCAGAAGTGGCAGTGTTCATCGACGAGCGGTCGCTGGCGTATTTGGTTGATCAGAATGCGTTCGCGCTGCTGGTTCAGAACGCGCGAGAGGCGATTTTGCGGGCCGGCGTGAGTGCGGGCTTCTATCTGCTGAGCGATTTGGCGCACCGGGAGCAGTTCCCCGAGAGTCGGCTGTACATCTTCTTGAACGCATGGGATATTCGTCCCGAGTTGCGGGCGGCGGTAAAGTCGCGGCTGCAGCGAGACAACAAGGTTCTATTCTGGCTTTACAGTGCTGGCTTGTTTGACGGCGGACGAGAATCGTTGGAGCGCGTGCGAGAAGTGACGGGCATCGCCCTTAAGCCGCAGCCGTTCCACAGTAAGACGGGAACGACTTTGGTCAATCGGCGACACCCGCTGAGCAATGCCTTTGAGGATAAGAGCATCACGGGAGCCAGTAAGTTGGAGCCCAGCTACTTCGCGATTCCGGAAGAGTCGGTGGTGCTCGGCGAGTACTCCGACACGGGATTACCGAGCTTTGTGATCAAGGAGCACGACGAGGATCCGAGTGCGCGTTGGACCAGCGTGTTCCTAGGCGAACCGGTGGTGACGGCTTCTTTGATTCGGTCGCTGGCACAGATGGCGGGTGCTCACGTCTGGGACTTCTCGAGCGACGTGGTACATGTTCGCGCGCCGTTCCTTACTGTTCACACCTCGACCTCGGGGAATCGCACAATCGCGTTGCCGGAGAAGACTTCAGCGTACGACTTGGTCTCCGGAATTTGGGTGGCGAACGAGTCTCCGAATCTGCGGTACTCGGCGGTAGAAGGAACCACGCAAACGTTTCTGGTGGGGGCGCGGTCGGAACTGGATCACATTCTCAACCTTAAGGAGGAGGAGGTGCTCAGCATCACCGAACTGCCGGAGCGGAATGCCAATGTGAGGTCGGACGCTAGCGGATTCGATGTTCCGATCATGTCGCTTGGCGATTGGATGGGCGGCAACGAAAGCGAGGAAGTGTCGGATGAATGGTTCTTGAGACCAACTCCGGTACTGGAAGAGAATACGGGGCAGGCGACCGAATCTTCGGAGCGAGTGGGGCAACGCCGCCGTCGCGGCAGCCGGGATCGTGACCGAGATCGAGATCGAGACCGGGGGCCACGGCAAACGGTGGAGCCATTTGCGGATAAACCGCTGTCGACGGGTGATGATTTGGCCGTGATGTTTAGGAAGAAGAGCTAACCATGGCTTTTCGATCTGGACTGGTTGCGCTTATCGGCAAGCCGAACGTGGGCAAGAGCACGCTTACCAACTTCATCGTCGGGCACAAGGTTTCGATTGTCAGCAACAAGCCGCAAACCACGCGGCGACGCGTGCTTGGCATCACCACAACCGACGATTACCAGATTGCGTTCGTGGATACGCCAGGCGTTCACGAGCCTCATACGCAGTTGGGGCGATCTATGGTTGATCAGGCCCGTCGCGGCTTGATGGATGTGGACGTGATTCTGGCGGTGGTGGATGGTGCGCATCACCCGGGGGAGCAAGATCGGGAAATCGCGAAGATCACCAAGGCGCACGTAAAGGAAAAGCCGGTGCCGATTGTTCTTTGCTTGAACAAGATGGATCAGCTGAAGGCTGAGAACGTGGTGCGCCACGTGGAGGCGTATCAGGCCCTGTTTGAGACCCAGGAATACATGCTGACCACCGCAACTCGGGGTCAGAATGTGGACGAACTTCTGGCGCTGATTGTAAAGGAACTGCCGGAGCGAGCTCCGATTTTTGATGCCGACGAGTTCACCGACCAGTCTTCGAGGTTCCTAAGTGCCGAGCTGGTGCGGGAGAAAATTCTGCAAGCCACCTTCCAGGAGATTCCGCACAGCGTGGCGGTGACGGTGGACAGTTGGGAAGAAGAGGGGGATCTCAGCCGTATCATGGCCACGATCCTCGTGGAAAAGACGAGTCAGCGGGCGATTCTCATTGGAAAACAAGGGCAATTTATCAAGAAAATTGGTACAGAAGCCCGGATAGACATTGAGGAAATGCTCGGCCACCGCGTCTATTTAGAACTGCACGTGAAAGTGAGTGAAGATTGGCGGATGAACCCGCGGGTGCTTCACGAACTCGAATACGATCAGTAATGATTGGCAATATTCCCAAGGGGCATTTGTTTTAGGCATGGCATTAAATCTCATTGATAAGTTTAACGGGGAGCTTCGAGCCGATCCATCGCTCGCACTACCGAGTCAGGTTCCTATTCCGCGCGCTAAAACCGGACCGTTGCATCGGGTTGAGTTTACAGTCGAGTTTGTAGGTCCATACTCGATTCCCGCAGGAAGCGCATCGCGACTGTTGGATCAAGATTGGTACCTGGCGTTGCAGTCGCCAAAGATTTGGAGCATGTCGGCCGCCGACAATCAGTGGGTGCCGCTGGTGGGGACGAGCGTCGGTTCGTACGACTCGCTCGCTATTTGCTGGCCGTATTTGCGAGAAGATTCTCGGCTTACCGGCGTGGTTGCGGATCAACTGTGGAGGGCATCGGCACCGTTTGCGGACGCGGTGCGACGTCGACCGGCGGCGCTACCGCCCCCCGAAGACGTGGATCGTCGCGCCGAGGAGTTGCAAGCCATCCGGGACCACCTAAACATTGGCGTTACGTTTATATTCACACCCAGCTCGGGCTGGGTTTCGGAGCGCGAAGTGTGGGTGACGGCGGCCAATATGGGGCTTACCTTTGCGCCGCAGGGAGCGTTTGAATACCGGGTTAACGGCACCGAATTGCCCTTATTCTCGGTCACGCCAATAGGTGAAAATGAGCAGTTTTCGCTGGGTTCGGTGCTGGATAACACGGTCCACAGCGGTCTACTCATCGGCTTTAACGTGCCACGTTGTCCGAATCCGCCGAAGGCGATCGAGGGAGCGCTACGGTTTGGTAGATTGCTTTGCGAGCGGTTTGGCGGTCGACTGATTAACGACGAAGATCAGTTTGTAGATGCGGCGACGGCGGCCCGCAGCATCGATCAGGTGCAGCAAGCGGCGATTACGCTGACTAAGACCGAGATCATTCCCGGAAGCAGCGAAGCTTTGGCGTTGTTCCCAATGGAAGACTGAACGTCAGATTCCGGCATCATTCGCCGCCATGCCGTTGACAGGCGGGCGGCGATTGGACACACTATGTTCTTCCGACGCGGGAAACACTTATGAGCGCAAAGAAGACCGTTAACGTGGGCCTGATTGGCTATCAATTTATGGGCAAAGCCCACTCGAACGCCTACCGTCAGGTGAACCACTTTTTCCCTGAACTTCCGGTGGAGGTTCACATGCACACCCTTTGCGGACGCAACGAAGCAAAGGTGCGCGAAGCTGCTCACCAGTACGGGTGGAAGCACATTGAAACCGACTGGCGGAAAGTGGTCGAGAATCCGGAAATTGATGTGATTGACATCTCGACCCCGGGCAATCTTCATGCCGAAATCGCCATCGCCGCCGCTAAGGCAGGTAAGGCGGTGTTCTGCGAAAAGCCAATTGGTAACACCTTGCCGGAAGCGAAGGCGATGCTGGAAGCGGTGATGGAAGCGCAGGTTCCGCACGCGGTGTTCCACAACTACCGCAAAGCTCCGGCGGTAGGTCTTGCCAAGCAGATGATTGAAGCCGGCGAACTGGGAACGATTTACCATTGGCGCGCCACCTACCTGCAAGATTGGATTGCGGATCCTAGCTTCCCTCTGGTTTGGCGGTTGCAGAAGGAGATCGCGGGTTCGGGAACGCACGGCGACATTAACGCCCATATCATTGATATGGCCCGCCACCTAGTGGGCGAGATCGACGAGGTAGTCGGACTGCTGCACACGTTCATTAAGCAGCGACCGATTGCGGGAGAAATTGACGCCTCTCTGGGCGCCAAGGCAACCACCGAGATGGGCGAAGTGACGGTGGACGACGCCGCCATGTTCTTGGCTAAGTTCAAGAACGGCGCGCTGGGAACATTTGAAGCCAGCCGGTTTGCCGTCGGCCGCAAGAACTATCACCGATGGGAAATCAACGGCTCCAAGGGCTCCATTGTGTTCAATCTGGAGCGGATGAACGAGCTGGAGTACTACAACAACTCTGCCGCCGACGGTCGGGCCGGGTTCACCGTGATTCAGGCTACCGAGGGAAGTCACCCGTGGGCCGGTCACTACTGGCCGGTTGCGCACATCATCGGTTATGAGCACACGTTCATTAACCTGCTGGCCGATGCGTTTGCCGCTTATGCCGAGAATCGCCCGATCAGTCCCAACCTGATCGATGGCTACGAGAACCAGCGGGTCTTGGATGCCGTAGAGCGTTCAAGCGAAACCCGCAGCTGGATCAAGCTTTAACAATTCGATCCTGCCCCGGTTTCATTATAAGCTGCCCAGCTAACGGGCCGAATGGTCTGGGGCTTTCTCACTGAAGCGTTCACAATGTAAGGGATGTCTAACCCAATGGATTCCCCTTCTTTTGACCAAGAGGCCATGGGTAAGGGATTGCGGCGCACCGGAAAGACGGCGAGCAGGCTGGCTTATGTTGCGATTGCCCTGGTTCTTCTGCTGAGCGCGATTGGTCCGTGGACCGATTGGCAGTGGTACTCGCATGATTTGGGCAGCACCCTGGTTCCCGCGCTTGCATATCGCTGGCAAGGGCTGCTCTTTATCGTTTCGTTCTTGCTGGTCTGGGGTTGGTTTCAGATCAATTTCCGTTGGTCTTCTCGGCAGACACTGGTATACGATCCGGAGCCACTGTCTCCCCAGCACCTGCCGGCGGCCATGATTCTTCGCACAACGGAGCGGTTTGCGCCCAAAGTCCGTAGTTTGGTGGCCTTCTTTCTGGCGCTCACTTCGGCGGCAGGCTTCGCTTCGGCCTGGCCAAAACTTTTGATTGCGGTCAACGGGGTCGATTTCAACCAGAAAGATCCAGCGTTTGGTTTTGATCTCAGCTTTTTTGTCTTCCGCCTGCCTTGGTATGAGGAGTTGGTCGCCGGCTTGCTATGGATTTCGGGAGCGGCTTTTGTCTTGGTGCTAGCGAATTACGAGGTGATTCGAGTGCTGGCAACCGCCGCTAATGCCACGGTGGCAACCCCACAGCGGCAAAGACACTTGTACGGATTGGCGGCAGTTTTTCTGCTGGTGATGGCGGTACGAACCGAAATCAACGTTTGGAGCTTGGTCTATCAACCGGGTACGCAATTTACGGGAGCGGGTCGGGCGGTGTGGACCACGGTTGGGATGCGGCACGTGATTGCACTTTTGATGGTTGTGGCAGCGGTGGTGGCCGTTATTTTTGGCCAAAGACGGCAAAGGGTGCCCGCGCCGTGGCTCCTTCCGGCATTCCTTTTTGCCGCCTGGATGATTTTGGTAGAAGGGGCGGCGGTGATCACCCAGCGATTCACTGTGGACCCGAATCGTTTGAATGCCGAATCGCCGTATGCCGCCCGGGCCATCCAGATGACGAGATTTGGATATGGCATCACGGAAAAGGACATGGTGGACAAAAACGTAACACCAGATGCCCGGCCCTCGGCAGCTACCGTGGCCTCTTCGCAGCCGACGTTAGACAATATGCGCCTGTGGGACCCGGAGGTGATGCGGCAAGCGTTTGACCAGTTGCAGAGTCAGCGTAGCTACTACAAGTTTCACGACGTGGATGTGGATCGGTACCCGATTGACGGCAAGGAGACTTTGGTGATGCTGTCGCCGCGGGACATTCATCCGGATGGTCTGCCAGCGGCGGCCCAAAACTGGACCAATACGCGGTTGCGATATACCCACGGCTACGGGATTGCGATGGCACGGGTGGATTCGGCGACGACCGAAGGCGAGCCTTCAATGTTGGTGGAGGGCATTCCCGTGAGAGAGACCACGGTTAAAGTCGGGAATCCGCGCGTTTATTTCTCTGACTTTCGGGATGATATGGGCTTGCCGACGGATGAGCCAGTGATCGTTGACACGGACGAGCCTGAGCTGGACTACGAAAGTGCTTCGGGGACGACGACCCACGGTTGGACAGGAAATCGTGGGATTCCAATCGCCAATTTCTTTGCCAAGGCGCTGTTTGGGATTCAGCTTCGCGATGGGAATTTGATCGTTAGCTCGAATATTCGCGGAAATTCTCGGCTACTGATTCACCGCAACGTTCTTGACCGGGCAACCAAGGCATACCCCTATCTAAAGTTTGATATGGATCCGTACATGGTGGTGGCGGGAGGAAAGCTCCGCTGGATTTTGGATGCCTATGTCACTAGCGATCGTTTGCCGTATTCGGCGACTCTGGACGGGCAAACCGGATCGATTAACTACATTCGCAATGCGGCGAAGGTGGTGGTAGATGCCTACACCGGCGAGGTGACGGCTTACGCTACTAATTTACAAGAGCCGATAACGGCCACTTACGCAAAGATTTACCCCGGCACGTTTAAGCCGCTGGCGGAGATGCCGGCCGAACTGCAGTCGCACCTGCGGTACCCAGAAGACATGCTGCGGGCGCAATCGGCGATTTTGACGCAGTATCACGTTTCGGATCCGCGCGTGTTTTTGAGCAACTCTGACGTGTGGCAGATTGCCAAACAGGTAGGCACAAACGGCGGTACGGAGCCAATTCGACCGTTCTATGTGATCATTGCTTTGCCGGGTGAAACTAAGGCCACCTTCACGCTGATTCTGCCGTTTTCACCTTCGGGCAAGCCTAACATGAGTGGCTGGATTGCGGCTCGCAACGGTCCGTTGGGAACCAGCGATTTGAAACTCTTCCGATTTAAGGGCCAGTTGCCGCCCGGTCCGGAATTGATGGAAAGCAAGTTTGCGAGCAGCCCAGATATCGCGAACATCAATCGCCAGTTCAACAACGATCAGAGTGAGATTGTTGTCGGAAACTCCCTGGTTATCCCCGTTGGTAATTCGTTTGTCTACGCAGAATCGCTATTCTTGAAATCTCGCACGGCGGGGATTCAGGCGACGCCGCGATTGACCAAGGTTATTCTTGCGTTGTCGGACCGAATTGTGGTGAAGGACACCTACCGCGAGGCGCTGGCGGCGCTTTTCTCGGGTCAAGGATTAGCGCAGCCGACGGCACCGGGACCAGGGCCGACGGCAACCGGAAACGAGTCGCCCTTGGTTTCTCGAAAGGAGATCGAGTCGGCGGCAGACTTGCTGGATAGGGCGGATGCGGCGTTAAAAACCGGCGATTTTGCGCAGTACGGAGAACTGCAGAAGCAGGCGCGGAGTCAGTTGCGGGAGTTGCTTAATCGGCGTTAGCCGGTGATAGGGTGCCCGTGCCGGGTAAATCTTGACCCGTGAAAATTGCGACCTATAATGCGGCGTCGGTACGGGCGCGGTTGCCGCGGATTCTGGCCTGGTTGGATGAGAATCAGCCGGATATCTTGGGCATTCAGGAGACGAAGGTGGAGGATGAACTCTTCCCGCGAGAAGAGTTCGAATCGCGCGGTTATCACCTGTCGCTGAACGGTCAGAAAGGGTGGAATGGGGTCGCTTTGCTTTCGAAGACCCCCATCGGCGCGGTACATCGTGGATTTGATGACGAGTGGTGGCCGAATGATGCCCGGGTGGTCTCGGGAGAGACGGCGGGGATCTCGATTATCAATACTTACGTGCCTAACGGCACCGAGATTGGGTCGGACAAATTTGAGTACAAGCTGCGCTGGATGGAGCGACTGGGCCAGTTTTTTCGGGACCACTTTGACCCACAGAAGCCGGTGATTTGGCTGGGCGACATTAACGTGGCGCCGACTCCGCTGGATGTTTATGACTCGCCCAAACTGCTTGGCGGGGTTGGGCATCATCCCGAGGAGTTTTCGCGGTTGAGCGGAATCGTGGAGTTCGGCTTTACCGACGCATACCGATTGATGTACCCCGAGGTGCGGCAGTACACGTTCTGGGATTTCACGTTGATGCGGGCTTTGGATAAGGGGCTTGGGTGGCGAATTGACCATATCTACGTCACGGACACGCTGAAGAATCGGGTTCTGGATTGTCGCGTGGATATGGATGCTCGGCGGGGAGAGAAGCCGAGTGATCACACGTACGTAACGGTTGATCTGTCGGACTAGTGCGGCAATACGCAGCCGATGACGGTGGTCTTAGGGACTGAAATGGGCTTGCCGGCTAAGAACTGGTCGATAGCGATTTGTAAGTCGGCGCGGCGTGGTTTTCGCTGGACGCCGAGGGCAGGGAAGCGGTCGTCGATGCGGCCGTGGTATTTCACCTGACCTCGCCGGTCGTAGAGGACCGCCGTGGGGACGGCTTTGACAGCGGCTTGGTTGGCGAATGCGTGGTTAATGATCGCGGGCGGTTTCAGGCCGAAGTCTTTGGTTAGCGCGTTCACCGCAGAATTCGTGAGTCCTTTTTCGGAGAAGACGAGGAATATCGGTAGATTTCGGCCCGTGAATTTTGCCTGGATACGGTTGATCTCAGCTGAATAGCTGCGGGCGATAGGGCAGCCGTCGATTACGAAAATGAGGACAGACCCGGCAGTTTTGGGATCGGCGATAGGGATTACTACGCGGCCTCGGGTATCGATTAGCTTAGCTGGCGTGCCGGTTTGGATTAG
>Ga0114972_10002384_pt1 | contig 14079 bp, 11 predicted proteins | sample M_140807_EF_Meta_FD_87354 | JGI IMG/M metagenome (GOLD analysis project Ga0114972, IMG submission 87354) | Freshwater microbial communities from Lake Montjoie, Canada to study carbon cycling - M_140807_EF_MetaG | ecosystem: Environmental > Aquatic > Freshwater > Lake | place: Lake Montjoie... | reverse complement strand
GAGCTGTTGCTGGAGAAGGGGTATGTGGTGCATGGAATAAAGCGCCGTGCCAGCAGCTTCAACACCAGCCGTATCGACCATTTGTATCAGGATCCCCACGAGCAGCATCCCCGCCTTGTGCTCCACTATGGCGATCTTACTGATAGCACTAATCTGATCCGCATCATTCAACAGGTCCAGCCTGATGAAATCTACAATCTAGGTGCTCAGAGCCATGTGGCGGTGAGCTTTGAGGCGCCGGAATATACGGCTAACAGCGATGCTTTGGGAACGCTGCGAATTCTAGAGGCAGTGCGCATGCTGGGCCTCACCAAAAAAACGAGGATTTACCAGGCCAGTACAAGTGAACTTTACGGCCTTGTACAGGAGATCCCTCAAAAAGAAACTACCCCTTTTTATCCCCGCAGCCCCTACGGGGTTGCCAAGCTCTATGCCTATTGGATCACCGTGAATTACCGGGAGGCTCATGGCATGTATGCATGTAACGGCATTCTGTTCAATCATGAATCGCCTCGACGAGGCGAAACGTTTGTGACTCGCAAGATTACTCGGGGCTTGGCCCGAATCCATGAAGGTTTAGAGGAATGCCTCTATATGGGCAATCTTGATTCGTTGCGTGATTGGGGCCATGCCCGCGACTACGTGGAGATGCAATGGCGAATGCTGCAACAGGAGGGACCACCAGAGGATTTTGTGATTGCAACGGGAAGGCAAGAATCAGTGCGGCGCTTTATCGAGCTCACAGCCATTGAGTTGGGCTGGGGCCCTCTGCAGTGGGAAGGGAAAGGTCTAAAAGAGGTCGGCCTCCGCAGCACCGGCGAGGTGGTGGTACGGATCGATCCGCGCTACTTCCGTCCGGCGGAGGTAGAAACCTTGCTCGGCGATCCGACCAAGGCCCATAAAAAACTTGGCTGGTCACCTACCACAACCCTTGAAGAACTGGTTGCCGAGATGGTCGCTGGGGATCAAGAGGGAGCCCGTAAGGAGGCGATCCTTCGACTAAAGGGCTTCAACGTGGTTGGTTCGATGGAAAATCCGCCAACTAATTTGGCCACTTTGGCTTCACTAGGAGGCTAGGTCTCATGCAACCTCTTATCTTGCCACAAGACCGCATCTTTGTAGCTGGCCATCGTGGCATGGCCGGGAGTGCAATCTGCCGCGCGCTGCAGCGGGCTGGCTACAGCAACCTGCTCACCGCTAGTCGCGACGATCTAGATTTGAAGAATGGGCCGGCCGTGCAGGAGTGGTTCCATGAGCAGCAGCCCTCGGTTGTGGTGCTAGCGGCAGCGAAGGTGGGCGGAATCCATGCCAACAACACTTATCCTGCCGATTTTCTGCTTGATAACCTCAAAATCCAGGCCAACGTGATCGAAACGGCTTGGCGGGCCGGGGTGAAGCGCTTGCTTTTTCTTGGAAGCAGTTGCATTTATCCGAAGTTTGCCGAACAGCCGATTCGCGAGGAGGCCTTGTTGACTGGCTCGCTGGAGCCCACAAATGAGAGCTACGCGATTGCCAAGATCACCGGCATCAAGCTCTGCCAAGCTCTGCGTCATCAGTACGGTTTTGATGCCATTAGCCTGATGCCAACCAACCTTTATGGGCCTGGCGATAACTATCACCCAGAAAATAGCCATGTCCTGCCAGCTTTGATCCGTAGATTTTATGAAGCAGCGGTGGTCGGTGATACAAGCATCACATGCTGGGGCACTGGCCGCCCATTTAGAGAGTTTTTACACGTAGATGACTTGGGTGCAGCCTGTGTATTTGCGCTTGAGCGATGGTCACCAGGCCAAGAAGACCTAGGATATCTTAATGTTGGTACCGGAATGGATTTGACAATCCGCGAGTTAGCCATACTTGTTGCGGATGCTACAGGCTTTCAGGGCACTATCAAATGGGATACTTCAAAGCCTGACGGCACTCCAAAGAAACAGCTAGATATTTCAAAATTGTCTTCACTCGGCTGGAGATCTAAGATCCCTCTTTCCATTGGCCTGCCGGAAACAGTTAGAGATTTCAAGCTTTGCTGGGCCAATCAAGAATTTCGTAGATAGCATAAATTCTTGGGAAAAATCTAGCAACTCACTTCTTCCTCAGGCTCTGAATTTTGTTTCAAATGGACGTCTCTTCAAAAGCCAAACCAACATCTAACAAGAATCGCGAAAGCATTATTCCGTGCCTTCATTTTGCAGATCCAGTTCTTCTCGGCGGAGTTGGCGATATTGTTCTTTCGATTCTTGTCTTAATGATTCGTTCCGAGGCCGAGAAGGTGCCGATCCGAACCGTTTTTGTATCCGCAAGCCAGGCGGCTAAAGTAAGATTCCTGATTTTAATCGTTAGGTCGCAACTACCAAGTCTTGCATGTACGCTCGAGCCTACACATGTTGTAGAAATTAGTGACGATCTGCTCAAAGGTATGACAAAAAAACTGCAGGACTATTCCCCTTCCGCAAGTGTCTGGGGGCCTAGATTTTTTCTCTCCGATGCAATTAACTCTAATACTCTATTTAGCGTATGGCCAGGAGCTTCGTCAAGTCTAGGGGAAGTTCTTGATACTAGCTCTTCATGGAGCAGCAGCTATATCCGCTATGCCTTTCACAAGGATGCCGTTCAGGAAATTTTTGATGTGGATTCGACTTCAATCAATAACGCCACTTCTGATTTGGCATTCATGTCATTAACGGCCAATTCATTCAGTGTAGATCAATCAGGTGTTGTCTCCGTGTTGGCACAAGCACTTCTCGGCTTAGAGATCTCTCTTAATAGAGTCATTTACAATACTATACTCACTCCACAGGAGAGGCCTGATATTATCAAAAAGCCCGGCGAGCATGGAAGCACTGATTCATCCTGCATCAATCAATTATCCATTTTTGCCAAAGAATGGACAACCGTAACTGATCTTCCATTCTCTCAAATGGTTGCCCATATTCAAGCATCTGATATTCTTATCTCTTTTCGTTCAGGCCTCACCGATTTGGCCGCACTTCTTGGAAAGAGACTCTTGACTATATATCCGTCTATGCAAGAGTTTAGTTGGTTCAAGATTTCACCAAGAGAGCACATAGTTGTTTCAGGTAGCCAGTACGTGATAACATATTGCTCACCAAGCCTTTCGGCAGACAACATACTTCAATTAGCTCGCTCCTAAAAAAAATGCTCACAATCATTACCACAACCAGAGATAATACGGATGAACTCAGTCGCACTCTCGCGAGTCTAATCGATCAGGATTGTCGATATTTTGAGTGGTTAATCTACGACGGGTCACATTCCACCTCGATCGATGTTTTGCATTCTTTCGCTGACATCGCAACGAATAATGGCATTTCTGCTTCCGTTGTTCACGCTCTGGACACGTCAATTTATTCTGCAATGCAAAACTCGACTAAATACGCAAAAGGGGAATGGTGCTTATTTCTGAATTGTGGCGACATGCTCTGCCATCAGAATACGATTGGATATCTTACAAAATACATGTCTTCCTCATTCGATATGATTTACGGCGGCAATGTATTCATTGACGTCGATCGATCGGTCCATTATCATCCGGGGGCAAGTCTTGAAAAAATAATGAATGTGCTTGAGACTGGCGATACCCCTTATTATTATCACATGGTTTGCCAGCAGTCGATAGCATACCGGTTGTCATTGTTGGCATCTTTTCCCTTATTCCCTGTTGAATTACGATTAGCTGCTGATCATAATCATTTCTTACGCACAATTCATTCCATTCCTAATGTCTTTTTTGCCGAGAAGCCGATTAGTATATATTTCGGGGGAGGCGCATCTCATAGATACCTACTCAATACCTACTCAGAGTGGATGTATAATAATATCCACTTTATTGGCGAAACCGCTAATATAGGTACAATTTGCGATCATTATCTTAATATGATCGCCACTCAGGTTGAGGTGTAATTAAATGCATAACATTATCATTTCATGTGCATCAAGGGAAGCTTCGAGGAGCGGCTCATACTCATTCGAAAGGATGTATGCCGCGACTAAGCTTGCGCTTTTAACATCAGATCAGCTCACAATCGAGGTTATTGTTCAGTTGGCTCTAGAGAAATTACTCACCCTTTATAATAATGACATGTACCCGCCTTCTCAGTATCATGCTTATATCTATCAATTCTTAAAAATGATCAGAGAAAGCGACCTCCCTTCTTCAGGAATAAGAGAACTCATGCTAAATGTCCTCAGATTCTCATCCAAAGTTATGGTCGTTCAGGCTGATGTCCAGACAGAATATTCCGTTATGACATCCAATCCTGATGCAAGATCTATACAGCAAGCCTTGTCTTATTCAATTGGAGAAGCGAGTACTCATGAAGTTAAGCGAATTCTAGACATGTTCTACATAGGTTAACAAGAAATAATGCGAAGAATTTGTTATTGGTTTAGGGGCTGCCCCCCTCTATTCACTCTAGTTTTGCATTCATCTTATGCCTGTTTCAATTGTCAATTCTGCTCGCATTGCAGTAATAGGCGGAGGTATTTCTGGATTAGCAGTTTCCCAAATGCTAAGACAGAGAGGATTCACGCCTACCATTCTTGAGTCAAACGATAGAATTGGAGGTCTTGTCTCATGTACTCAAGATGAAGGGCATCTATTTCATCGGGTTGGCGGCCATGTCTTTAATTCAAAAAATGAGAAAGTTCTGCAGTGGTTTTGGTCGTTTTTTGAAAAAAATACAGAGTTCCGCAAGGCAAAACGCAATGCTGTCATATTTATGGATGGAGAGTTTATTCCATATCCTATTGAAAGAAGCCTTGGGCTTTTGCCTTCTAATACTGCGCGTGACATAGTTAATGAATTATTGCAGCTCCATTCACAAATTCCTGATTCTCTCAAAGTGAAAGGTAATGTTAGCGGCCTCTCCTTCGGAGATTTTCTTCTCTCAAACTTCGGGTCCACACTATGTGATAAATACTTCTTCCCCTATAACAAGAAGATTTGGAATCGCGATTTGTTCACTATTCCGTTGCCTTGGCTCGAGGGTAAATTGCCGATGGCAACTCCTGCACAGATAATTCAAGATAATATTCTTCGTACGGCAGAAGCCGAGATGGTGCATTCGTCTTTCTATTATCCTCAAGATGGAGGGTCTCAGTTTATCGCAAATCGCTTGTCGGATGGCATTGAAATAGTCTTTGATAAAGTTTTTCGCATTAGTGTTGAGAATCAAAAATTTATGATTAATGATCATCCACTTCCGTATGATCGAGTTGTCTTCACTGCTGACGTAAGGGCGCTGCCTGGAATCTTGGCAGGCGATTCACTGTCATCCCTAAAATCCACCATTGCTCAAGCATATTCCGATATAGAGCTGGATTCCAATGGAACATCCAACCTCTTGTGTGAATGTGACGCAAATGACTATTCATGGATTTACTTGCCATCCGATAATACAAAGTTTCATCGAATTATTATGACGGGCAACTTTTCACCGAATAATAATTCTGAAACAATATTGCCTGGCCGAATCTCTTGCACAGTGGAGAGTTCTGGCTTCCATTCCAGAGAGGATCTTGATGAAGAGCTGTGCATGCTACCATTCGCACTTAAGTCTGTCGCCTATAATTACTGTGCAAACTCATATATTATTCATAATGCATTGACATCTAGCCTCCTCCGGAAGATAAAGAGTGCTTGTACGCATCAAGGCATTTATTTATGTGGTCGATTTGCTGAGTGGGAGTATTACAATATGGATGCAGCGATCGAATCTGCTATGGCGGTCACGGATAAATTATGCAGCAGTCTATGAGCATTTCGCGCTTGATCCGCAACTTGTTTAGTGTTCGCTTAGACGGCACTCCGATGATTATGATCACCATTTTGGAGTAGAGGGGTTTTGCCCCTGCAAGTTGCTTGGTTCGCCACCATAGTGCCTTACAAGCCCGTGTAGCCAGCAGTGCTAGACGATTAGAAATAGAGCCTTCGGTAGCGGCTTGAAACCTCACTCCACCGACTACTGGAGTTCTTGCCCCAATCAACAGCGATGCTCGAGTCATCCACACATGTTATAATACTTAAAAAATGCTACGCCGCAATTGGGGATAGGAGCATTCTGTCGGTTGAATAGCCCTCACTGCTTACCTTGCCTGACAATACTCTTACTCCGTGCGGGTTTGTCCCATTGTTCCAATGTACGATCATTCAAAATGTGTCACATGCTCATAGTTCCGTTTTGTGTTGCGAAAAAGACTGAGCGGAAGCACAAACAAGGCGATCAGTTCCAGAAGTGGTAATCAGAAAGGGATATTAAGCGATTCCGGAGAACATTCTGCTCGGCAAAGAATGTTATGTAATCCCTAAGCTCTTGGTCCGGTAGCTCATTGGGACCACGTAAGTAGAGAACGTCTTGCGCCATCCACAACAACAGGTTGGTGCAAGCTAGGCGCATTGCAGAGCCAGAAAAGTCTTCGGGAAGGCCAACTGCTTGAATTGTAGTAACTTTGTTGAATGCGCTGGATGAGCCAGGGCAAGATGCTGCTATCGCGGATTCTATATCTCTGATTTGTACATTAGTGGCTTCAATCTGGCCATCAGATTTTGAGAAGTGTAGCTTTACAACTAGAATTGAAAGGCGATCGACCAGCATGCCGATAGTATTGAGCCCGACGTGATTGGCGGTAGATTTAAGAATGCCCGGTTGTGCTGCATAATTGTGGGAGTCGGCCTTTAGGTTCCCGTTTCTTGGATTAAATGACTCCAAAATTAAAGGACGGATGCTACAAATATAAGCCATGCCAACTGGGTCCAATGGTAAATCTGCAGCGGCGAGACTGGCTTGAAAAGCTTCTGTGAGTGGATGCATTTGAATCCCGTTGCACGGGGTCAACATATTTTGAACTTTAGCAGATCTTCGGGAGTAGCCGAGGATGCTCGGGAAAGACCGGATCATCTGTTTAGAAATCATGTTAGATAGAAAGAGGCTGGTATGATTATCGGAGAATAGCTTTGTCTTTTGGTTTCGAGTTGTAGCCGCTAGCTGATAGCTCGGGGGCACGTCACATGCACAGAACTTTTGCACTATAATGCCCAAATAAGGGCAAGACATGCGCTGATTTGAGTCGCTGGGCGGCCTTAAAAGTGCTATGTCGAGCAAATCTTAAGCCCAACTATTGCTGCGGTCAAACTTATTTGTCGCCAGTTCGTAGATCACTTGTCAACCAAGAGCCAACTGCCACTATTATACAAAATCCACTAATGGCCTAGCTTGGTGGTCAAGGAGTTGCAATCAAGCGCTCTTTTCAGCGGTGAGGTGGCTGAAGGCCACAAGTGCTTTCTTCGTCGAAGTTCTTATGGAACGACAGAAGCAGCAGAAAAAGAATATAGGCATTCACTTTAGACAGCCTTCGGAACATGCAGCAGGTGAAGATACGGTGCACCAGTTTCAGACATTAGGTGGGTAGAGATCCAATCGCCACAGTAACTTTATTGCAATCACTCCATCCTGCTCACGGGTATGGGCTCCCAACAACTGCTTTCTCGCCGATGGCGGGCCAGCCGGCGGGTATGGGCGTGCAGTCAGCCTGAGGCGGGGGAAGCCGCTTGGCGGAGGCGCTGAAGCCCAGCAAGCAGACTCTCCCGCTGTTGCTTGAGCGTGTTGAGCTCTGTCTCCAGCACCATCATCTGGCCAGCTAGTATGTCTCTGGCTGCCATTACCTCCTGTAAAGATGCCGCCTGTGCAGTCAGCTGGTCCTGCAGACCAGTGGAGAGTGTGTCCGCAATAGCTTTGCCCTCAGCAACTTGATCGCATTCACGTTTAAGCGTGCTTAGTTCCAATTCATATTCTTTCATCTTGATAGCATGTTCCTCTCTCGCTGTCTGAGCATCATGGAGTGATACCTCCTGAGCAGAGAGTTGCTGCTGAAGGTGAGCCCTCTCAGAAGCCCAGGCCTCAGACCATTTCTCACCGGTCTCGCGGAGCTCACGGTAGCGGTCTTCAAGGAGAGCTAGGCAGCGCTGAATGGCTAGAGTGTCCATAAAGAGAATGCTTTTCCCCATACTAAGAGCCTGCAATGCAAACCAGAGCTACACTCGCTGATCAACTGGCCATCTTGGGCATGCATCTGCCGGCATGGCCTGAAGACTCTAGGGATAGTCAGTCGCCAGGTGACTGGATTCGTGAGGGGCAGGCTTACGCGGAAGGAATCCGGCTAAGACGTGCCCAATTGCACTCAGCTATCGCATTTGATAGCTCAAAAGGCGATCAGTTGGTTCGCACTTTACAGGACGCTGGGGGACAATCAAACTGGGATCTGATCGTCATCCGCTATCTGTTGAGTGATCTTCAAGGAGCCGCCCAAGATGAGAAGATTGAGGCAGCTGCAAGGATGGTTGCTAAAGAAGGCCGGACTGCAGCGCAATTGCTGGGTGCCGCACTGGACCTAACAAGCCGAGGGCTAATCACCAGTGGCGTGTATGCAATCAAACGCTTGATTGAAGAGCACCCTATGAGTAAACAGGAACACCTTATGATCTGCACCTATCTGGCGACAAGTATACAGGCCGAATCGCCAGTGGTCCTGACAAAATCCGACTTCATTTTCGTGAAGTGGCTTCAGATCACTAAGCTGTACAGCGAAACAACTAGATTGCTTTCAATAGCATGCGAAATGCTCTCATCCGAGAAGAACCAGGCTGACTTGATAGACCAACTGGATATTATTGGCGCCCAAGAAGTTAAGGCAATTGCGCCTGGGGATAGTAGCGAAAATGCTGCTATCTTGCGGGTCAAGACTAGAGAGCGGCGAAGTAATAATCGTGCTGATGGAAAGCCACTGCTCCGAACGATCCATCATCTGGCCTGCACCGGAGGGACGGTGATATGTAAATGTTTAGCGGCTATGCCAGATACAGCCCTGCTCAGCGAGGTAAATCCATTCAACCGTTATAGCAGAGGCTTTGAACCGTCTAACCCACTCCTGCTCTTGGAGATGAGCCACAGGAAGCTAAGTATTAGCGAAATCATGGAAGATTTCATTAATAAAATATCCTACGTCAATAAAATTTGTCGACGCGATGATGTCGATTTGATTATCCGTGATCACAGCCACACCGATTTCTGCATGGGAACCCATCCCTCCCTATCATGTCCAGTAATTGATTGCCTTGCAAGTGATTTTGATTTGGTTAGCGTTGTGACGGTGCGAAATCCGCTTGACAGCTTCCTAGGCCTGCTCAGCCAAGGATGGGAGAAGCATTTTTCCCCAAGCAGCCTGCAAGAATATAGCTATCGCTATCTTGCGTTCCTTGACCGCTACTCATCGTTACCAATTTTCCGCTATGAGGATTTCTGCATGAACCCCGAGGCCTTTCTTGAAAACCTTTGCGACACCTTAGACATCAGCTTCTCCGCCGACTTTATTCACAAGTTTGGCTCAGTTCGTCTAAGTGGTGATAGCGGCCGTACAGGCACAAATTCAATTGAACTGAGGCAAAGAAGAGAGATCCCAGATAGCCTGAGAGGTGAGATCAGGTGCTCGGAATCATACCTGGAATTACTGGATAGGCTTGGCTACGCCCTCTAAGTAACCCTTGGATAGCTGAACCCTAGACTAGTCATGGATTCAGGCATGTATTTTATATCATTTGCTCTTCCACGAGCCCCAAGAATTGCGCATTTGTTTACCCAAATTTACCCATATTAGATTTTCTTGAATGTCAGATTGTTGAATTTAAGAGTTAGATTTAACTGGCATGACACCACGGCTTTCAGCGACCGCAACAGATAAGATTATCAAGATTCTCTGTGAAATGCCGTCCTATGCGAGTGTTCCAAGCCATATGCTTGCGAAAGTTGAGCCTGTGTCGGTTCGCCCACAGCCGTTTTAATAGGTACCATGTCTCTTGCTGTTCGGGCTGCGTCTTCTTGATTTGCCTCCAGGAGCCACGTCTGGGCGATCGATTTCCAGTTTGATCAGACGATTGATGGCCAGGCACTTGAATTCTTTAACGTGCTGGATTAATACAGCCGCTTCTGCTTTGCTATTCGTGTCGGCCGGTGATGCAAGTCTGCTGACGACATCGGCACGATAGAGGAGCTGCTCAAGTTGTACCCAGCGCCCACACACTTGCGAATGGGCAATCGTCCTGAGTCTACTGCCTATGCCCTGCAGGAGTGGAGCATAGGCATCGGTTAGTGCACGGCCTACATCGAGCCAGGATCACCCTGGGCGAATCCATTCGTGGAGCCGTTCAACGGCAGATTGAGGGATTACTCCTTGAATATCGAACTGTTCACCACGAAGCAGGAAGCCAGGCTGTTGCCAGAGCAGCACCGATTCGAGTACAACACATTCATGCCGCATTCGGCGCTCCAGGGGCGTACGCCCCTGGAGACCCTCCAGCAGTGGAGAGCGGCCCGACTACCCAACAGCTCTCAAAAGATCTGGACCAGCACAGGGGGGCACATCAGCCGGCTCAAAAGGCGTTACTCTGTTCAAGCTGTTGGTTTTGCATCTCTCCTGGCCTGGGTTGCCCCGGCAAACGTTTACAAACTCGTTCGGTTTCCGCGCAGGCTGGTGCATCGGTGTTGTCCCCCATCGTTTTCCTGTTTTCCTCAGAGCGTTTGCAAACCCTTTCCGCTGCAGCGCCTTGACGTTGCCATTAGGCTCGACGAGAGTCCCTTGGTTTCAGTAGGGGATCAACTGTCATTGAATCGTGACGGAGTGAGTCATGAAGCAGCGCCCCTCTGTTTCGGTGTTGATGCCCTGTCTCAATGCTGGGCCTTTCCTTGCTGAAGCAGCAGCGTCGGCTCTGCATCAACCGGATTGTCTTGAGCTGCTGGTGGCCGACGGCGGCTCCAGCGATGGCAGCCTCCAATTGCTGAATGATCTGGTCGCTACTGATCCGCGTGTCCGCGTGGTGAGCCGCTCCGATCACGGCCCGGCCGATGCCCTTAATAAGGCCTACTGTGCTGCCCGCGGAACATTGATTGGCTGGCTGAATGCCGACGATCTCTATACCCCTGGTGCCCTGGCCAGGGCCAAGTCCGCTCTGGACGAACACCCCGAATGGCTGATGCTTTATGGCGATGGTGAGGAATTTGATACTGTCACGGGCCTGATCAATCACTACCCCACCCTCCCGGCATCCGTGGGCTTAGAAGGCTTCCGCTCGCATTGTTTCATCTGCCAACCCACGGTGCTCTTTCGCCGCACGATGCCGCTACTGCTAGGTCCCTTTGCCGATCGCTGGCACACCGCCTTCGACTTCGATTACTGGTTGAGGGCGTTCGCTGCCTTCCCTAACCGCATTGGCTACATCCCTCATCTCCAAGGCCGTACGCGGCTGCACCCGGGTACCATCACCAACCAGCAGCGTGCCCTCGTTGCTCTAGAGGCCACCGCACTGTTGGCCCGCCACTTCGGTTCAGCACCCGCAACGCGCCTGCACAGTTATGGCTTAGAACTGCAGATGGGTCTCGCACAAACACCATCGGGGTTGAGCTTTCAGGAGCATCTTGGGCAGCTAGCCGAACAGGCTGCTGACTGGATTTCTCCAACCCAGCTGGCGGCATTTAAGTGCGATTGGCTTTATCAGCCAGACGAGGCCTCAAAGCATCCAACCGCTGATCGAAAACTGGTTGGCCAGTTACCCATTCGGCTTCTGAATGCCATCCATCCAGAGTTGGGGCTTCATAAGGATCAGCCTCCAGCTTTGCTCCAACGACATTTGCACGAGGCTGTGCAGAAGTATACCATCATCTATCCCCTTCTGCCAAAACTGACGGGAAATCTGGGGAAAAATCCACCCACGCCTGATTTAAACCATGGATCTTCTCAACCGTTCGTGGAGCGGCCCTTTGGGGTCAACTTAATTGGCCATGCGTTTGAGATTTTTGGCATTGGTGAAGACATTCGAATGGCCGCCTGCGCCCTTCAGGCAGCTGGCGTGCCTTGCGCTGTGATCCATCAACCCGCTGCCAATGGCTCCGCCTGCACTGATCGCAGCCTCGAGCCTTTTTTGTGCTCTGATCCCTCCGGTGGCCCCTACGCTTTCAATTTGGTCTGCATGGCTGCTCCCAGTCATGCTCGCTGGTTGCTGCAGGCTGGTTTTGATGCCTTGCGCGAACGCTTCACCCTGACGGCCTGGCCGTGGGAGACCCAGCAATGGCCCAAGGCCTGGTTGCCTCTGCTTGAGGTGGCCGATGAGCTCTGGCCTTCCAGTTCTTTTACGGCAGCGGCTCTTCAAGAGCCTGCTGCTGGTGCGGTTTTGCCGCTCCAGGTGATGCCGATGGCCGCTGCAATCCCTGATCCTGATCGCTTTTGCAACCCTGCTGCCCGTCTCGCCGCTCGTTCCAGGCACGCCCTCCCCGCCGATGACGTGTTGTTTGGCTACAGCTTTGATCTGAATTCGACGGCGATCCGTAAAAACCCGATGGGTGCGCTGGAGTCTTTCCAGCTGGCCTTTCCTTTGCCTCAGTTGCCCTCGTCATTCGGCCGTGAGTGCAATAGGCACCCACTTTCCAATCATGTTGCCCTGATGATCAAAACCTTCCCGCCCCAGGGCCACAGCATCGAATGGCTCCGGCTCCAGCTCCGTGCCGCGGAGGATCCCCGGATTCACCTGGTGGTGGCCAGTCTCGAGCGCGATGAACTGCTTGACCTTTACGGCTGCTGCGATGTCTTCCTCTCCCTTCATCGATCCGAGGGCTTTGGCCGTGGCATCGCCGAAGCCCTGCAACTCGGCCTGGATGTGATCTGCACCGCCTATGGAGGCAATGTCGATTTCTGCACCGGCCCCCTTGCCCATCCCGTCCGCTTTCAGACCGTGCCGATTCCCCGCGGTGCCTATCCCTGCGCCGATGGACATCTTTGGGCTGAACCGGACCTCGCGCATGCAGCCGCTCTGATGCAAGAAGTGGCCGCACGCCGGCGAGATCTGGAATTGGATCCTGCTGCAGCAGCTGTTGATCCCAGCCGTGATGCTGATGTGTTGGCTGCTTATCGTGAGCGGTTTTCTTATGCCACCACAGGTTTGCGTTACAAGGCGCGGCTTGAGGCGTTGTGGTCTCAGCGCCACGCGCTGGCCACCCAGCTGAAATGGAATGTGGTCACACCTGCTTGAAGGAATGTCACCTCCGTCAGCGTGTAGCGGGACTAATTGCTTGCTTCTAGGTCGCTTCTGAGCTTCCGCTGGTTGATTTACCGGCGCATTGCTCTTGTTAGCAGTTCACTGGCGCGATCAAGGCTGTTGGTATACGACTTCAGCAAGGCCTGCACCTGCAGGCTGGGCTGCTGGTTCGTTTTCGCAGTTGCCGGCAACACTTCAACGGCGACAGGCGTCCAAGCTCTGCCTGGTCTGGAATCGTTCATTGCAACCTTCGCCAGTATGCGCTTGGCACGTTGCAGTTGATCTGTCTGTGCCTCCATCAGCTGGCTCCCAGCACATGCCTGAAGAAAATAGCGTTTCAGCTCCTCCTGCACCTGCTGCAGCTGAAGCATGGTGAGTTCAGCATCTTCGCGGGTGTCCTGCAGCTGTTTTTCGCGCGTCTGCAGTTGTTCCTCCAGGTTGTCCACCTTCGGTTGGAGTTCCTGCTGCATAGCTTGGATGTTTGCCTGCAGGCCATGCAGTTCATGGTTGCGGATGTCCAGCAGCTGTTGATTCTGGCGATCGGCCAGAACCAGTCGCTCCAGTTCTTCCTGCACCTGCTGCAGCTGAAGCATGGTGAATTCAGCGTCTTCGCGGGTTTCCTGCAGCTGTTTTTCGCGCGTTTGCAGTTGTTCCTCCAGGTTGTCCACCTTCGGTTGGAGTTCCTGCTGCATAGCTTGGATGTTCGCCTGCAGGCCATACAGTTCATGGTTGCGGATGTCCAGCAGCTGTTGGTTCTGGCGATCGGCCAGAACCAGTCGCTCCAGTTCCTCCTGCACCTGCTGCAGCTGATGCATGGTGAGTTCAGCGTCTTCGCGGGTGTCCTGCAGCTGTTTTTCGCGCGTTTGCAGTTGTTCCTCCAGGTTGTCCACCTTCGGTTGGAGTTCCTGCTGCATAGCTTGGATGTTCGCCTGCAGGCCATGCAGTTCATGGTTGCGGATGTCCAGCAGCTGTTGGTTCTGGCG
>Ga0114972_10002382_pt1 | contig 14081 bp, 9 predicted proteins | sample M_140807_EF_Meta_FD_87354 | JGI IMG/M metagenome (GOLD analysis project Ga0114972, IMG submission 87354) | Freshwater microbial communities from Lake Montjoie, Canada to study carbon cycling - M_140807_EF_MetaG | ecosystem: Environmental > Aquatic > Freshwater > Lake | place: Lake Montjoie... | reverse complement strand
TCGCCCCATGGGCCGCAACACCCAGGGCGTGCGGATCATGCGGGTTGACGACGGCGACGCGCTGGCCGCCGTGGTGCCCGTGCCACCGAGCGAGCAGGAAGAGGCCGACGCCCCGCCGCCGGCTGATGCCTGAAACGGGAACTTGTTCGTTTTGGATCAGTCCCAGAACAGAGGGCTACGTCATGCGGATCGCGGTCGTGGGAACGGGCTACGTGGGACTGGTGACGGGCACCTGTTTTGCGGATAGCGGCAACGCCGTCACCTGCCTCGACATCAACGCCGACAAGATCGCGCGGCTCAATCGCGGCGAGATCCCGATCTACGAGCCCGGGCTCGAGGAGCTTGTCCAGCGCAACGCCAAGGCCGGCCGGCTGCGGTTCACCACTGACACCGGCGAGGCGATCCGCGGCGCGGAGGTGGTGTTTCTGGCGGTTGGTACGCCCCCTGCTGCCGACGGCTCGGCCGATCTGTCGGCGCTCTGGAAGGTCGTTGAGTCGATCGGTCCACATCTCGATCCGCACGCCGTCGTCGTGACCAAGAGCACCGTGCCGGTGGGGACGTGTGCGGGGATCGAGCGGCGGTTGAAAGCGGCGCTCGGTCGCGACTGTCGCGTCGCCAGCAACCCTGAGTTTCTCAAGGAAGGGGCCGCGATCGAGGATTTCCAGAAGCCCGATCGCGTCGTCGTGGGCGTGCGGTCGCCCGCGGTGGGCGACATCCTGAAGACGCTCTATGCCCCGTTCCTCCGCACCGAGAACCCATTTCTGGCGATGTCACCCGAGAGTTCGGAGATGACGAAGTACGTGGCCAACGCGCTGCTCGCCACGAAGATCAGTTTCATCAACGAGGTGGCGAACCTCTGCGAGCGGATGGAGGCCGACATCGACGACGTCCGCCGCGGCATCGGCCACGACAGCCGGATCGGCTTCGCCTTCCTGTTTCCGGGGGCCGGCTACGGTGGCAGCTGCTTTCCGAAGGATGTGCAGGCCCTGGCGTCGATGGCCCGTGGCTCTGGGCTCGACCCCCTCATCCTCACGGCGGTCCACGAGACCAATCTCGCCCAGAAGCAGGTGCTTGGGCAAAAGATCGATGCCCACTTCGGCGGCGACCTGGCAGGGAAAAAGGTTGCGGTCTGGGGACTGGCGTTCAAGCCGAGGACCGACGACGTCCGCGACGCTCCGGCGATCGACCTGATCGAGCGGCTTCTGGCGGGTGGCGCCACTGTCAGCGTGTACGACCCCGAAGCGATGGACAACGTCCGGGCGATCTACGGCAACCGGCTCACCTACGCGGCCGGGAGCCTCGAAGCGGTTGACGGCGTTGATTGTCTGGCGATCGTGACGGAGTGGGGCAATTTCCGGAGGCCCGACTTCGACGCGATGGCCTCCAGGATGCGGGCGAAGGTGATTTTCGATGGTCGCAACCTCTACTCGCCCCAAGAGATGAAGGCCCGCGGCTTCGCCTACCACGCCATCGGGAAGGCCCCGGTCTGAGGCCGTGCTCCGCCGTTCCGCCTCGCCGCCGACTGCGCCCTGACCGCGAACTCCGCGGTTGTTTGACACGCGCCGCAGGGCAGGGTTCAATCACCGCGCATGGGAAACCTACGGACGCGTTGGCCTCGCGGTCGGCCGTCCGGGCCGGATTGCGGCCCTTTTCCTCAAATATTCCGGAGCGCCTCGATCGTGAAACGACCTGTTGTCCACACCACCATCGCACTCTGCGGCCTGGCCGTCCTCTCCATGACTGGCTGTGGCGGCGCCCCGGCTGATCCGCAGGCGGCCCCCGGCGTGGCGGCGAACCTCTTCTACTTCTTCTGGTGGTGTGTCGGCGTGGGGGGCGCGGCGCTGGCGCTCTGGCAGGCGTGGCAGTTCTTCCACTGGATGGAGGCGCAGCCGGCGGGTACGCCGAAGATGATCGAGATCGCCGAGGACGTCCGAAAGGGCGCCTACGCGTATCTGCGTCAGCAGTACAAGGTGGTCGCCTGGGCGTTTCTCGCCATCAGCGTGTTCTTGTTGTGGCTGGCGCTGGGCCTGGGCGTCCAGAGCCTCTGGGTGCCGTTCGCGTTTCTCTCGGGCGGTTTCTTTTCCGGCCTCGCCGGCTGGTTCGGCATGAAGACGGCGACGCTCGCCAGCAACCGCACAGCCGCCGGTGCCGAACGTTCGCTCAATGAAGGACTGCAGATCGCCTTCCGCTCGGGTGCCGTGATGGGATTGACGGTCGTCGGCCTCGGCCTCCTCGACATCATGCTCTGGTTCTTCATCCTGTACTGGCTCGTACCGATGCTCGGCTTCAAGCCGCTGTCGCTGGAAGAGATCACCGTCACAATGCTCTGCTTCGGGATGGGAGCGAGCACGCAGGCCCTCTTCGCCCGCGTCGGCGGCGGCATCTTCACCAAGGCGGCCGACGTTGGCGCCGATCTTGTCGGCAAGGTGGAGCACGGCATCCCCGAGGACAGCCCCCGGAACCCGGCCACGATCGCCGACAACGTGGGCGACAACGTGGGCGACGTCGCCGGCATGGGTGCCGATCTCTACGAGAGCTACTGCGGTTCGATTCTGGCCACGGCCGCCCTCGGCGTCGCGGCCTTCCCGAGTGAGCCCCGCATGCAGCTCGCGGCCCTCTTCCTGCCGATGGCGATCGCATCGATCGGCACGCTGCTTTCGATCTGGGGCATCTACCAGGTGCGAACCCAGGAAGATTCCTCGCAGAAGGCCCTGCTCGCGGCCCTCGCCAAGGGCATCAACTTCGCGACGATCGCGATCGTGGTCGCGTCGTTCGTGGTCACGTTCCTGCTGATGGGCGGGTACATGGGCATCGCCCTGGCTGTGATCGTGGGCCTCGTGGCTGGCTGGCTGATCGGCAAATGGACCGAGTATTCCACGTCGAACGAATACACGCCCACCAAGGAACTCGCCGACCAGGCGCTGACCGGCCCGGCCACGATCATCATCGGTGGCGTGGCCGAGGGGATGCTGAGCACGTGGGCGCCGGTGTTGATCACCGGTGCCGCTACGCTGCTGGCGTTCGGCTTCGCCAATGGCTTCGACTTCAAGAACCCCGCCGCCTTCGCTCTCGGCCTCTACGGCGTGGGCATCGCGGCGGTGGGCATGCTCTCGACGCTCGGCATCACGCTCGCCACCGACGCCTACGGCCCGATCGCCGACAACGCCGGCGGCAACGCCCAGATGGCGGGCTTGCCTGAGATCGTCCGCGAACGGACCGACGCCCTCGACGCCCTCGGCAACACGACCGCCGCCACGGGCAAGGGTTTCGCGATCGGCTCGGCGGCCCTCACGGCGCTCGCTCTGCTGGCCGCCTATGTTGAGGAAATTCGCATCGGCTTCGATCGCTGGGGCCATGCGGCGGTGGCCTTCAAGGATGACGTGCAGAGCCTGACGGCCGGCGGCAAGACGGTCGATCTCAAGCCGGGCGAGTGGATCAAACTGGCTGATCGGCTTGTGCTCCGCGTCGGCGAGAATCCCGAGGCCAATCGCACATTCCTCGTCCTCGACCCTGCCGTGCTCGATGGCCGCCGTGGTAAGGATGGCAAGTTGAAGGTGGGCCCGGTGATCAAGGGCTTGGAAGGGTCGGCGAGGAACATCGTCAGCGACGCGTCGCCGGACGCCGCCATGATTGAGACCCTCGAGGACGAGGGTCGCATCGCCCCCGTGAAGACCGCGACCATGGCCGACTTCATGCGGTTCTACGACGTGACGCTCATGAACCCCAAGGTGCTCGTCGGCCTGTTTATTGGGGCGATGAGCGTGTTCGTGTTCTGCGCCCTGACGATGAAGGCCGTGGGTCGGGCCGCAAAGGGCATGGTGGAGGAAGTCCGCCGCCAGTTCCGCGAGAACCCCGGCATCATGGACGAGAACAATCCCCAAAAGCCCGACTACGAGACCCCGGTGGCGATCAGCACGAAGGCAGCCCAGCGGGAGATGATCCTGCCCTCGGTGCTGGCCCTCGTGGTTCCGCTCGCCACGGGCCTGCTGCTCGGCGTGGGCGGCGTGCTCGGTCTGCTCGTCGGTGGCCTGACCACCGGCTTCTGCGTGGCCGTGTTCATGGCCAACGCGGGCGGTGCCTGGGACAACGCCAAGAAGCACATCGAGGCGGGCGCGCTCGGCGGCAAGGGAAGCGAGGCCCACAAGGCGGCCGTCGTCGGCGACACGGTGGGCGACCCCTTCAAGGACACCAGTGGTCCGAGCCTCAACATCCTCGTGAAGCTCATGAGCATGGTGAGTGTGGTGATCGCCGGCCTGATCGTGCGGTACTCGCTCGAGGCGCTGGGGATCTTCTGAGACCCTCCCTGGGCGTCGGGGCTGCCCATGCCCCGGCTCCGGACGTTCGCTTCGGACATCATGTCCTTCGCTCACTCGGATGCCGCCTGCGCTTCGCCATCCTGGCTGCGCTTGTCGGCATACGCCGGCTCCGGGGCACGGGCAGCCCCTCGCGTCCTATCCGTTGCGATTCACGTCGTGCCCTGCCGGGCGGTAGTCTGACCGCATGCAACCCGGATTCGCTTTCGAGATCGCGGCGACGGACGGTGCGGCGCGGGCGGGAACGCTCACGACGCCGCACGGGAGCGTGCCCACGCCCCTGTTCATGCCGGTGGCCACGCTCGCCAGCGTGAAGGGAGTCGACATCGGCCGCGTGCGCGAGACCGGCGCCGGGATGGTGCTCTCCAATGCCTATCACCTCCACCTGCGGCCCGGCGAGGCGCTTGTGGAGGCTGCGGGGGGCGTGGCGGCGTTCATGGGCTGGAATGGGCCCGCGCTCACCGACTCGGGGGGCTTTCAGGTGTTCAGCCTCGCACAGCAGGTGAAGGTGACGGAAGCGGGCGCGTTTTTTCGCTCGCACATCGACGGCCGTCCGGTGGAGTTCACGCCCGAGAACTCGATGCGGATTCAGGAGCGGATCGGCGCCGATATCGCCATGCAGATGGATCACGTCGTCGCCCTACCCGCCGAGCGGTCGGTGGTGGAAGACGCGATGCGGCGGTCGCTTCGCTGGGCCGAACGGTGCCGGGCGGCTCACACGCGTGCTGATCAGGCAGTCTTCGGGATCGTGCAGGGAGGACTCGATCCCGAACTTCGGCAGGAGAGCGCTGCAGGGCTACGGGCACTTGGGTTCCCCGGCTATGCGGTTGGTGGCTTGTCGGTAGGGGAGGGGCCCGAGGCGATGGTGGCGGCGCTGCATGCGACCACGCCCTACCTGCCTGTGGATCGTCCTCGCTACCTCATGGGTGTGGGGCAGCCGGAAGACATCATGGCGGCCGTCGCCGCCGGCATCGACATGTTCGACTGCGTGCTGCCCACGCGGTGCGGCCGCAACTCGCTGGTCTACACGTTCGCGGGGCAGGTGCGGCTGCGGAACGCCAGGCATGCCACTGACGAGCGGCCGCTGGAGGAGGGGTGTCCCTGCGTCGCCTGCGGCCATGGCCGGCGGTATCTCCGGCACCTCTTCCTGGCCGGCGAGATGCTGGGGCCGGTGCTGGCCTCGATCCACAACCTCACCTTCTACCAGCGGCTCGTTGCCCGGCTCCGGGAGGCGATCGTGTCGGGCTCCCTCCCGGCCGTGGTGGCGGAACTCCGCCGGGGCATGACGACCGGGGACGATCGCGGCACCGGCCCCTGACCCGAGACGCGTGGCGTGCGGTCGTGACGCACCGCCCTTGTCGCTCGCGCGCCATGACCACTACATTTTCGGGCTTGGCATGACGGGGCCCTCCCCGGCAGCCGCCGTTTTTCAGCCGGATGGCCGCATGACTGCACTCGTGATGACCGCGTTCCCCCTCCCGACACCCCTGGCGGCGGTGTGCATTGCGCAGGCCGCCGATCGTCCCGAGGCACCGTTCGCCCTGCAGTACCTGCCGCTGATCGCGATTGCCGCGGCGGCCTATCTGCTGCTGTTTCGGCCCGAGCGGGAAAGGATGAAAAAGCAGCAGGATCTCCTCGCTGCGATCAAGAAGAACGACCGGGTGGTGACGTCATCAGGTATCTATGGAACGGTTGCCAACGTCGACCGCGAGGCGGACCGGGTGACCCTCAAGATCGACGAGGCATCGAACGCGAAAATCACCGTCACGCTCTCGAGCCTGGCGAGGGTGCTTCGTGATGGAACTGACGGCGGTGACAACGGCGGCGGCTGAGCACAAACGCGGTCGCAGAGCACCGCGGAGACCGAGACACGGATTCAGGAACGGGGTAGAGGCATGAACATGTCGAGCATCGCAGTGGGCATCGTCGCCCAGGCCATGGCATCCGCCGCGGCGACCGAAGCGGCCGGGCCGTGGTGGCGTGAGGGCTGGGCCATGTGGGGCATTGCGCTACTCACGCTGGCAGTGCCGACGTTCGTCGCGCGGCTGATCGCAGGGGCCCTGCGGGCGTCCGACATGTGGGGCCGGATTGCCACCGTGCTGGTCGCGCTCACCGCCGGCTTGGTGATTTGCCGGCTCGGCTGGCCACCGCGGCTCGGGATCGACCTCAAGGGCGGTCTCATCCTGGTTTACGAAGTCGACAATTCCAAGCAGTCGGCAGCTCGGGTGGACGATGCGATTCGCCGAGTGGAAGGCATCCTCAAGTCCCAGGACGGCTCCCAGGGGACCGTGCGCCGACGGCAGGGTGGTGGGATGACCGTGCGGCTGGCGACGGCCGACTCCCGCGCCCGCGAGGCGTTCACCGCCGCGGTGAAGGAAGCGGAGTTCGACCGGGTTCAGGTTCGTGAGGTGGCCCGCCGCGATGCGGACGACGCCCTCGAAGTCGACTACGACGTGGTCGCCGAGGCCTCTCCTGTGGCGATGGACAAACTCGTCGCCGCCGTCAGTCGCCGTGTGAATCCGGGCGGCCAGAAGGAGGTCACCGTCCGCCAGTACGGGCTTGACCAGATCGAAGTGATCATTCCCGATGTGGAGCAGTCCGAGGTCGATCTGATCAAGCGGGTGGTGTCGAGCGCCGGCGTGCTCGAGTTCCGCATTCTGGCCAATCGCGAAGACTCCCGCCACCGCGCGGCGATCACCCTGGCCGAGAAAACGGCGGGTCAGACCGTCCGTCAGGGCGACGAGACGCTCGCCCGCTGGGTCCAGGTCGACGTCAAGAAGATGGATCCCTCGGACGACCGCCGCCTCGTCACGCGGCAGAATGCCGAGGGGGGCATAGACATCCTGGTCATCAATGACCCGTTCAACGTCACCGGTGGCGATCTTGGTCGTGTCAGTCCGAGCCTCGACGAGAGCCTGGCGCCGTGCGTGAACTTCACGTTCACCTCCAAGGGTGCGCCCCGCTTCGGGCTGCTCACCGGCCGTAATCTCCCTGATCCGGCCAACGGGCTGCAGAGCCGCCTGGGCATCCTGCTCGACGACGTCGTCCAGTCGGCGCCGTCGATCAAGAGCACCATCACGTCGTTCGGCCAGATCACGGGCAACTTCAAGCAGCCCGAAGTTGATTTCCTCGTGGAGGTGCTCAATGCCGGCAGCCTTCCGGCCGCCCTGCGCAGCGAGCCCATCAGTGAGCAACGGATCAGTTCCCAGCTCGGTGATGACACGATCAAGTCGGCCCGCCTGGCCATGATCCTGGCGACGTTGCTCGTGCTCACCTTCATGTTGGCCTACTACCGGTTCTCCGGTTTCGTGGCCGACCTCGCGGTGCTCCTGAACATCATCCTCGTCGTGGCGGTGATGATCTCCTTCAAGGCGGCATTCACGCTCGCCGGTCTTGCCGGCCTCGTGCTTTCGGTGGGCATGGCGGTCGACGCCAACGTGCTGATCTACGAGCGGATGCGGGAAGAGATGGATCGTGGGGCAGCGGTACGGATGGCGATCCGCAACGGCTTTGCCCGGGCGTTCTCCACGATCGTCGACTCCAACCTCACGACCTTGATCACGGCCGTGGTGCTATTTGCGATCGGCACCGACCAGCTCAAGGGCTTCGCGGTGACGCTGTTCTTCGGACTGCTGCTCAATCTCTTCACCGCCGTGTTCTGCTCGCGGGTGGTGTTCGACCTCGCGGAACGCAATCGCTGGATCACGACGCTCTCGATGGCGAGGATTTTTGGCCAGCCGAACTTCCAGTTCGTGAAGTGGATGAAGCCGGCGATCATCGGCTCGTTGCTCTGCATCCTTGCCGGCCTGGCGGCCGCCTGGCACCGCGGCCAGGGCCTGTTCGATATCGATTTCACCGGTGGCACGAGCGTCCAGGTTGAGTTCAAGCCCGACCAGCCGCTGGGGATCGCGGCAGTCCGCGACGCCGTGGCGGCGTTGCCGGATGCAGCCGTGAGTTCGGTGTCGACTCCTGGCGCGGCTCCCGACCTTCGTTACAAGATCGACACCTCACTCCGCGGCGCCGACTCCAGCGAGGTTGAATCGCGCATTCGCGACCTGTTTCCAGGGCGGCTGGCCACCTACGGCATGGACATCGTCGACGTGGCAACCAGACAGCGTGAGCCCGCGAAGGACCCGGCGGCCAGCGCGGAGGCCGCTGCGCCGCAGGCCGTGACGGCGGCCACGCTGCGGTTTCCGCAGAAGATCAGCCGCGTCACGCTTCGCGAGAACGTGAAGACGGCTCTGGAGGCGGAGAAGATCGGCGATGCCGACTTCGAGCTGGCGTCGACTGATCCGGGGGCCACCACTGGGCGGGCGTGCAGCGATTGGACACTGACCACCACCCTCGATCCGGCATCAACCCGCGGGATTCTCGAGAGCGTGAAGGCGAAGCTCGCAGAAACCCCGGTGTATCTCGCGGCCAATGCGATCGGCGGCAAGGTGGCCGGGAACACGCAGCTCACCGCCGTCTATGCGTTGCTCGCCAGCCTGCTGATGATCGTGCTCTACGTCTGGATCCGGTTCCAGAACGTCGCCTTCGGGTTTGCGGCGGTGATCGCCCTGGCGCACGACGTGCTCGTGGCGGTCGCCTGCCTGGCGTTGAGCAGGTACGTGGCCCCGTATCTCGGCTGGGCGCTCGTCGACGACTTCAAGATCAGCCTCGATGTCGTGGCGGCCCTGCTGACGATCATCGGCTTCTCGATCAATGACACGATCGTCATCTTCGATCGACTCCGCGAACTCCGCGGCAAGGGCCGGTATGTGACAGCGGCGATGGTCGACAAGGCGGTCAATCAGACGCTGAGCCGGACGATCCTGACGTCGGGCACGGCGCTCTTGGCGACGCTGATCCTGTATGCCGTCGGCGGTCAGGGTATCCATGCCTTCGCCTTCACGATGCTCGTGGGCATCATCGTCGGCTCCTACAGCACGATCTACATCGCCTCGCCAATCGTGCTCTGGCTGCAGCACGCCTTCTCCGGCGAGGAGCGGCCGGTGCGGGGCGGTGCCACCGCCAGGACGGCCTGATCCGGGTTTTGGGTGAATCTCGCGCGGCGTCGCGGCACCGCAGCCGGCCGGCTGCTCGCTCTTCCAGATTCGATGCGAGGGATGATTCTGCGAGGGGTTGCCCGTGCCCGAGAGCCGGCGTTGTCGACGAGCGGAGCCAGGGATGGCGGAGCGAAGTCGGCATCGAGCGACCGGAGGGCAGGATGCCCGCAGGGAGTGTCCGGCGACGGGCACGGGCAGCCTCGAGCCTCACGGGACGCCTCGGGATCGCATGACCCGCATGAGAGGGCTGCACTGATTCTCCCTCCAGGGGGCCATGGGCAAGCCCTGCCGAACGTGCCGCCCATCCGGGCGAGGATGCCCGAGTTGAAGCCGCCCACCTCGATTGCCGGTCGGCGCGGCGGTTGCGCGGGGGGCATGGTTGCATGGCGACGCATGCGGCCGGCATCCGTCGCACCTGAGGCGAGGGTGACGTGGGCAGTGTTGCACGCGGTTTGCGGTTCCTGGTCGGCATCGGCATGATCGCCGCTGGCGGGACGTTGGCCGTTCCGGCAGGGCGGCTGACTGCGGACGCTTGGATGGCGGCCCATGCGCCGGCCTCCATGGCGGGTGTTTCCCCGCAAGTCCCCACGGCTGTCCAGCCGCTGTCGCCGGCGTCTGCTGCGCCTGTCGGGCCCGGGCAGTGGCTCGTTCCGGAAGAGTCTCTGCCTCCGCCGGTAGTGCCGCGGGCGGATTACACGCCGCCACCCTCGCCGGATCGTCTACCTCCCGTGGCGATGGCTGCGGTGGCCCAAGGACCAGACATGAACGGCACCTACCGTTCGACCCTGCAAGTCCCCCCTCCGCCGCTCCTCGACACCCAAGCGCCGCCTCCGGCGACGGCTGCCTGGGCCGCGGTGGCTCGACAGCCGTTGCCCGCGGCCCAGGTCGTCTCCACCTCCGAGCCTGCCGCCTCGACGTACATCATTCGTGATGGTGATGACCTGGCGTCGATATCATCGAGGTTTTACGGTCATCCGGCCGCGGCCGCGGCACTCTGGACCGCAAACCGTGATCTGATCCCGAACCCGGACCTGCTTCCCATCGGAGCCGAGATCAGGCTTCCACCGCCGTGGGCGGTTCCAGGGAGTGCTGCATCGCAGCACGGTGGGATCAGGTCGATCGAACCTCCGCCGACCGGAGTTGTCCCAAGGCAGCTTGAGGCGCTACCGGCCTCGGCAGCCTGGCTCGATGGCCGGCAGGCCCTGCCGCCAGCCACCGCTCGGCCCGCCCCAGTCGCCGGTACGGTGCGGGTCGCCCCGGGCGAGACGCTCGAAACGCTGGCCGAAAGGTTCTACGGCGATCGTCGTGCCGCCGCGAGGATCTGGGAGGCCAACCGCGATCGTCTCCGTAGTCCGGAACTCGTTGTCCCGGGCATGGAACTGCGTCTGCCCTGAACCCGGGTCAGCCACCGCGGCCGGCGACGACCTTGATGAAACCGGGAATGACCGTTGCCGGATCGGCAGCCCGGCCGCCCCTGTCGGCCGATCGGGCTGCGGCGAGCGCGTCACCGCTGCGGCTGGCAGGGTGCACAAAGAGCATCAGCGACGCCTCAACCGCCTTGGCTGGCGACGAATCCTTTTCGTCGCCGGGTGGGCGGCGGGTGTCGTACCACTCCCTCGGCCGCAGCCGTTTCATCTGATCGAACACCTTCGTGGCATCTCGATCGTTGGATCCCGCGATCACGAGGACGGGGATCGTGCGGCGGACGGCGTCGGTGGCGAGTGCCGGAGCAAGAGAAAATCCCTTGGCGGCAAACGTCGGACTGATGAGCACGAGGCCTGCGACCTCGCCTCCCTGAGGGCCGCTGGCGATCTCGGGCCAGGAGGCGTCGGCCGCGGTCCAGTGGGCCGCCACGGACGCACCGACACCCGAACCGACGACGAACAGCGGCGCCTTCGGTACGTTCCCTTTGGCCGTCTCACGCATGATCCAGTTGCGAACGCACTCCACATCGCCACGCATCCCCGACTGGTCGCGGACCCGGCCCCCCCCGGAGGCGGCCATCATCTCAAAGTCCCCCCTCTTGAGCAGTTTCGTCTGATCATCCTGGGCTGATGGAAGTGAGGCGAGCTTGGATTCACCGTGGCCGCGGAGGTCGGGCGCCACCACCGCGCACCCAGCGGCCTGCAGTGATCGCGCCAGAGGCTCTACGGACTGGTGCGAACCGCCGAGATCGTGGAGGAGGATGACGATGCCCAAAGGGCTGGCATCTTCGGGGAGTGGGTAGTACCACGCCGTGATTGAGGCGCCGTCGCTCGTCTCGACGTTGAACTCTTCCGTGGTGTCTTTGATGGCGGCCTTGGCTGGAGAAGGCGGCGCCGGGGCGGCTCCTGTCTGGGCATCCGCGAGGGCGGCGTGGAATGCGAGGGTGAACAGGGCGATCGGCACCGGCCTCAGGCGGAAGGGACATCTCGGCATGGCGTTATGCTCGCGGGACGGTGGAAAACCATGGCAATCCCGGCAGGCAAGGCCGGCAGCGATATAGAATATCGGTGGCAGGGCAAGAACTTCCACCAATTGGCCGATCAAGCCGGGGTAGGCGGCGGAGCGATCAGGAGCGGTGATGGCCGTGCTCGAATCCGTAAAACGCAGGTGGCAGGAGCAGACGGGCGAGGAGAAAACTCCGCTGGCCGGCGACACGACCGCCTGGGCGGTGAGCCTCGTCATTCACGTTGTCGCCCTGCTGGGGTTGGCCTTGATTGGCATCCAGAAGATCGATCTCCCGTCCAGTGCGATCACGATTGTCGCCGAGGTGGAGCCGATCGAAGAGGACCTCCTCATCGCGCCAGAGATGGTGGTGGCGGCCGAGGAATCGTCCCCGGCAGCGTCCGACGCTCGGAATCTCGAGGTTGCCACGGCGGTGGCGTCGGAGATCTCCGACGATCCCGTCGTGACGGTGGACGTGGCGGAGGCGTTCGAAGGTGAAATCGCCATTGATCCGCTCGACCTGCCGCCGACCGGAGCCGACCTGGGTGCGTTCCTGCAAACCGGCCGCATCGGCGAAGGGGACACGGGGGTGGGCATCGCCGGCACCGGAGGTGCCGTCGACCGTCTCACCGTGGAGATCGCCGCATCGCTGCAGCAGCGGACGACCGTGGTCTGCTGGGTGTTCGACCAGTCGGTCAGCCTCGCCGGCCAGCGCCGCGAGATCGCCGAGCGGCTTGATCGGGTGTTTGAGGAGCTGGGGCTTGCCACTCGTGAGTCGCACGGCCACGAACTGTTGAACCTCGTGTTCGCCTTCGGACAAAAGGTCAACCCTGTGGTCACACAGCCGACGCAGGAGACGGCGCCGGTGGTCGCGGCGATCGACTCGATCCCGGTCGACGAATCGGGTGTCGAGATGACGTTCACCGCGATCGCGGAGGCGGCGAAGAAGGCCAAGCAGGTGAGGATCTCACCCTCCAAACGAAACGTGATGATCATCGCGTTTACCGACGAGGTGGGCGATGATCAGCAGTATGCCGACCAGGTCGCCGCCTTCTGTCGCACCCAGGCGATGCGGGTCTACGTCGTCGGGGTGCCGGCACCTTTCGGAATGCGGGAGGTGCGAATAAAGTTCAAAGAGTTCGACCCCAAGTACGACAACGACGTGCAGTGGGCGGTGGTCGAGCAGGGGCCGGAATCGCTCTATCCGGAGGTGGTTCGAGTCCGGTCGGGACGCGAGGCCGACGAGCCGATCGACTCGGGATTCGGTCCCTTCAGCCTCTCGAAGCTCTGCGCGGAGACCGGCGGCATCTACTTCTGCGTGCACGCCAACCGCAACGCCGCCGGGCGGGTGGCCGACCGTGAGGTGGCCGACATGGCGTCTGGCCTACGGTACTTCTTCGACTCTGAGGTGATGCGCGCGTACCGGCCTGACTACCAGTCGGCGGCGAAGGTCGACCAACTGCTCGCCGGCAACCGGGCGATGAAGGCCCTCGTCGAGGCCGCGAGGAGTTCTGAGGTCGCGCCGATGGTCTCGCCGCTCCTGGAGTTTCCGCGGCGCGACGATGGCGCGTTGGCCCAGTTGCTCGGCGACGCCCAGAAAAAGGCGGCCGTGCTCCAGCCGAAGATCGACGCGCTCTACGGCCTCCTTGCCGCCGGGCTTTCCGACCGTGACAAGGTGGAAGAGAAACGCTGGCAGGCCAGTTACGATCTGGCCCTCGGTCGCGTGCTCGCCCTCAAGGTTCGGACCGACGCGTACAACATCATGCTGGCTCAGGCGAAGGCCGGAATGAAGTTCAAGGATCCGAAGAACGACACCTGGCGACTGGAGGTGGACGACGACATCTCGGCCGTCGGCTCGCAGACGGAGAAACTCGCGTTGCAGGCGGGAATGCTGCTGAAGCGGGTCGTCGATGAGCATCCAGGGACGCCGTGGGCCCACTACGCGGCGGCGGAGTTGCGGCAGCCACTCGGCTATCGCTGGGAGGAGGCTCATACGGGGGTCAATGAGAAGAAAAACGATGGCGGCGGTGGTGGCGGTGGCAACCGTCCCAGCGACGACATGAAGCGCACGCTGCCGCCCCCGAAGCCGAAGCGTGACGTGAAGAAGATCTGATACACACGCCCGGTGGGCAGGCAGCTTCAGGAGGCATCCAACAAGCCCTGAGCGGCAGTGAGAGGATACCGGACGGAAGTACGACCGGGCCGCGGGGAGGCTCGGGGCTGCCCATGCCCGTCGCCGGACGTTCGCGTCGGGCATCGTGCCCGACGCTCACTGCATGTCCGCTGCGCTTCG
>Ga0114972_10002376_pt1 | contig 14087 bp, 9 predicted proteins | sample M_140807_EF_Meta_FD_87354 | JGI IMG/M metagenome (GOLD analysis project Ga0114972, IMG submission 87354) | Freshwater microbial communities from Lake Montjoie, Canada to study carbon cycling - M_140807_EF_MetaG | ecosystem: Environmental > Aquatic > Freshwater > Lake | place: Lake Montjoie... | reverse complement strand
GGCTGGAACTTTCACTGCTGGTAACAACCTTCTTACAATCAATTCTACTTCTACTCGTCAGGGTATCATTGATAACTTCACTGGTGGTTTCACTGGTTCACTTTCTGCAACTTCTATCAACTTCAAAGTATTTGCAGGTTCAAGCACACTAGGAAACATTGCTCCTGCTGTAATCAGCAACGCAAATACAATCAACTCTGTAATCGTACCACAAGGTCCTACTTGTGCTGGTGTTAAAGAATTTGATGAGTTTTCTAACAACTGGATTCCAGTAGATGTAGCGGGTGGTGCTTGCACAGATCCAATGATCAACACTCCATCTGTATTGTCTTCTAGCAGCCTTCTAGTTTCAGGAGCTGGTACTAAAACCTATACTTTCACTGGTCTTCCTCAGACTGGTACTGTAACCCGTAGCATCACTCGTAGCACAGGTACTGTACCTCCAGCTACTTTTGTAGCTCGTGGTTGGAATGCTCTTGCAAATCCATTTGCTGCTCCTATCAACTGGGGAAGTTTTGACAATGCTGGCAACCTAGCCCAGTCTACTTGCGTTGGTTATGTTTGGAACTCTTCTTCTAAAAACTACGGTACAATTTCACCTGCTGGTGTTGTAACTGGTGGTGTCAATGTAAACATTGCTCCAGGTCAAGGTATGCTTGTTCGTCGTAGTTCAGTTGGAACTGGCAACGTTACTTTCGATCCAGCCATCCGTGTTAGTTCTACTACCCGCACTTATGTTCGTGAGGCAGTAGCTTCTCAAGAGATCCGTGTTGAATTGAAAGGTCTTGAAAGCAGCGATGAAGTAATGATCGCTTCTGGAAATGATGTTGTAAATGTTGACAAGTATTTCTCACCAGCTGAAGGTTCTGTATCTCTTTTCATCCCGAACGGTGAAGAAGGTCTTACTACCCTTGCTACTGAATTGTCTGAGAAGACCATTCCACTTTCTATCCGTACAGAAGAAGGTGCTTTCTCTCTTTCATTCAACACTTTGAATGGAGTTAAAGAAGGTTATCAAGTTGTATTGGAAGATAAATTGAACAACAAATTCCAAACCATCCAGGAAGGTGCTGTTTACAGCTTCTATTCTCGTGGCGAAAATGCTGCTCGTTTTGCTCTTCACATCCAGCAGGAAGGTCTTGAGACTGTTGCTAACTCATCTTTGGTTTACAGCACTGGAAACCAGATTGAAGTTCGTCTTCAGAATTCTAGCGACAACAACCTAGTTCAGATTCGTGATCTAAGTGGTCGTTTGGTGAGCAGCTTCACTTTCGCAGGAAGTTCACTTAGCCGCAGCATCAATCTTCCAAATGGTGTTTATGCTGTAACCTTGTCTAACAACGGTCTGGTTAAAACACAAAAAGTCCTTTTCGGTAACAATTAATTCAAACCATACCCGGGATGGTCTAAAAACCTTCCCGGGTTTTTAAATCTACAAATCAAATAATAATGAAAAAGATTGTTCTTTTCGCCTTTGCACTTTGCATGATGGCATCAATAAACAGTTTTGCAGACATCTGCATTTCAACCGATCCAGACTTTGATGCAGCAGATTGCGTTGCCAACGGTGGAACTGTAGGATCACCATCCGGTATTGGTGGGGGTCCAGGAGGTGGAGGTCCAGCGTCAGTGCCTATCGATGGTGGCCTTTCTATTATGCTGGCTGTAGGTGGTGCACTTGGTGCCCGTCGCGCTTTCTCTAAGAAAAATAAGCAAAACGCTTAATTTTTAGATTTTATCGGACTGCCTAAATACAGGCAGTCCGATTTTTTTTTGCACAACTATAATTTACAACGATGAATCATTTTAAGGATAAGATAAGGGTTTTGGCTGGTGCCTTAATCCTTTTTGTCGTATGGCAATTCGGGTATAAAAATTACCTGTATCAAAATCAGTCTGAATCTGGACTGGATTGGAAATTAAACCGCAGTCTTGGAGAGCAAGCTGCATTTTGGTTCAATATGACTGGACTCAAGGCCAGAGTGTATGCCAACAGTACGGCGCCTCACATAGTTAGTTTAAATCATATTCGTGTGATCAGCATTGATACACCTTGTAATGGCATTCCTATGATGTTTTTGTATGCCGCTTTTATCCTTGTTTATCCGGGATCCTGGCGCAGAAAAACATGGTTTGTTTTAGGAGGTTTGGCATTCCTTCACTTTCTCAATTTGTGCAGAATAATAGGGCTCAGTTATTTGTCTTATTACGCTCCTGGTCTATTTGAATTTAACCATAAATTCTTGTTTCAGATTGTGGTGTATTCTGTCACCATTTCAATCTGGCTTTTCTATATCCTTTACGGCTCTGATGAAAAAATCAGAATCCGTGAAGGCATCCGTGAATTTTTCTCGTTTAAGGTCTTCAATCGCATCACTCAAATAATCTGACAACAAAAAATGAAAGCTAAATTTCTCTTCTTCCTCTTAGGTCTTACGCTTTGCTCGGAGGCTTTTTCCCAAATCAGGGATTCCATTCAAGTAGGACTTCCTACAAGTTTGGGCGTTAAAACTTTTACACTTGTTCAAACCCGCTGGTCAAACAGTCCGGCTGTTTTTGAAAGCATCATTATTACTGCGGTTCCTCAGAAAAAGCTTTCTGCTTTTCGTGATCGCGTGAATTCCACTTCCTTCAGGGATTTTTCTACAACTGCTAAAACGGCTTTTGCGCTGCTTTATACGGATGCGGATACCAATTTTGCGGCACTCAATAATCCTGTAGTTTTTGGGGATTCGCTTAAAAATGCATTGACAAAGTTGGCCGGTAAAAGCAGCCGTCCAGAATTAATCAATGCCCCAATTATTGCTTCTGGTTTTGCCAAAGCAAGTCGTTTTGCCCTCATCACGGGTTCTGCTTTGCCAAGCCGCACCATTGCAATGGCCAGCCTTCGTGCTTACCGACTCGACGCTTTTGCGGGAAGTCCTGTGAGTGGAGTTCCACATCTTGTTTTGACAGGTGAGGTTTCTGGTCCGGATGCGCGCAACAATGCAGCTCTTTATTTTTCTGAACAACTGAAGCCGCAGGTGTTGAGTCGTCGTGCTGGTTCTGAGTTGATCCGCCAAGCCATCGAAATGAATGCAAGTCAGTCTACTTTCTCTGATAAGTCTGCTGCTTATTGTCTTGACTTTTTTCAGAGGGCCATTCAAAAAAGGGTTCCTGCGGGATCTAATCCGGTTGCTGGACCTGTAACACTTCAAACCATTGCTGCCAATTCCGGTCATTTGGGATCTAGCACTGTTTGGAACTCTTTTAAACCCGAAAATTATGCTTTGAGCGCATTTGCTGGACCTCTTTCACCTGCGAGCAGCCAGTGGTTTTTTGATGCTGCTGATGCACTTGTATGGAAAGATTTTCATATTTCTGCTTTCGATTCAGTCATTGTAGATCCGCTTCCACTTCCAGTAGTACCTTATTGTTCTGGTCAGCGTCCTTCTGCCCTGAGTGCCCGTTTTGCAATGCGTTCAGGCATTACACTCAATGCCGGAAATTATTTTCGCTTTGAGGTTTCAGACATCACCGGAAACTTTGACAATCCTGTTTATCAAGCCAGATGGTTTGGATCTACGCTTTCTGCCTTGCCATATGATAGCATTGTAGATGGTCTTCTTTCAGACAACCTAAGCTACATGATGAATGTGCCGGATCCAAATGTAAAGCGCTATCGCCTTCGTGTGGTTTCCAGTAACCCGTATTATGAAAGTCCAAATTTTGGTGAGACCGACATTAGTTTTTGTGGTCCCCTAGGTGGAAAACCAAGGGTTTATCTCAGTACACTTAAGCCTTATAAATCTTTTTATAATCCTGGAGACAGCGTTTCAATGTGGGTTTATGCCAATCCAGATTTTCCATATACGCCCGGAAACAATTTGCGGATAGAATTGTCCGACAAAGCAAGCCAGTTCACAGCAGGACTTAGCACAGTGGTATTTTCAGGTGTTCCTCCTTTCACCGGCGCAGCTGTTTTGGATTCTTTCATGGTTAAAATTAAATTGCCTGATACCCTTTCGTTTGGTTCTCGTTATCGTTTGAAGCCTTATATCGAGGGTGTTTCTGCTGCAATTGGTCGCCAGACTTCTGGCAATGGCCACGACATCACTGTAGTTCCAAATCAAAGCGGAACAGAAATTCAGTTGAGCACCAGTCCTGTTACCAATATTCAGCAGACAAGTGCTGTAAGTGGCGGGGTGATTTTATTCAATGGTGGCTCTGCCATTCTGGAAAGAGGAGTTTGCTGGTCTACAAGTCCGGTTCCTACCACTGCAGGTTCTAAAACCAGTGATGGAACTGGTATCGGAGCGTATATAAGTAATGTTACCGGATTGTTGGCTGGCACGACTTACTACTTGCGTGCTTATGCCCGTAATGCAAATGAAACGAAGTACGGTCAAGAAATCAGTTTTAGTACCCTTCTTGGAAATCAAGTGCCAGTTTTGACTACAGATTCTATAACTGCCATTACTCAAACTCAGGCAATTTCCGGTGGAAACATCACTTTCGATGGCAATTCTGATGTTACGGTAAGAGGAGTTTGTTGGAATACTGGAGGTTCTCCGACAATCAACCTTATAACGAAAACAGAGGATGGTACAGGAACTGGTACCTTTATAAGTAATGTTACCGGCCTAGAGCCAAATACACAGTATTGTGTGAGGGCTTATGCCGTTAACAGTACCGGAGTGGGTTACGGAAACGAAGTTTGTTTTACCACCGCAGCAACTGTTGTAGTTCTACCTACCATCAGCACATTCAATCCGATACAACTCAGTACCTGTGATTCTGCCCGCAGTGGAGGCCTTATTAACTTCGACGGGGGATCTGCCATTACTGCTAGGGGCGTGGTGTGGTCTACTCAAGCCAATCCAACGGTTGATCTTCCAACAAAAACCGTAAACGGTACTGGTACTGGAAGTTTTACATCAAAATTTGGCGATTTGTCTTCAGGTACTACCTATTTCATAAGGGCCTACGCGACCAACTCTGCCGGTACTGGTTACGGAGAAGATGTTTCTCTGATAACCTGTGTTTCAAACAAAAAACTGAAGAATTCTGTTCAGGTTTTCCTTTTCCCTAATCCGGCCCAGGATGTAGTTAGAATTGTTTCTGAAGAGCCGCTTTCAAACCAATTCAGGGTAATGAATTACCAGGGATCTAGCTTTCCGGTAAGTGGTAAACTTATCGACAATGGCATTGAACTGGATATTCGGTCACTACCTGCAGGATCTTATTTCATTCAAATTTCTACACCGAACGGAAACGTGGTTTTCCCATTGGTAAAGTCTTAAATTGTTTGTATTTATAGTTGTCCAATATGAATAAGAGGCCGGATTTTCCGGCCTCTTATTTTTTTGTAGTTGTTTGATCCGCTTAGGATTTCATCCTTGCTGTTTTCAAGTAGTTCCCAAGAAAACTTTTCCCTGTCAAGCCGAAATCCGCAACTGCAAGAAAGACCATTTCCTCTTGGCCTTCATTCACAGATTGATGCCTGCACCAGCGTGGAATGAAAACAAAATCTCCTGGCTTTACCGGAACGATTACTTCGTCAATTTTGGCATGGCCGTTTCCTTGCAAATAGATGAAAACGGTTTCATGGGCATGTCGGTGCAATTCATTGGTTTTTCCGGCAGGAATCCGCACAATTCGTGGGTCAAGGATTTCCAGAGGGAAAGGCAATTTCTTTACCAGAAAATCGATGTTTTGTCCACCTGTTTTATTTTCGTAAAGCGATTCTAAATCGTTGGCATCCAATGAAGAAATATAGTCTTCTGGATTTTTGGAATGACTCAGGCTTGACTTTTCATTGATCTTTTCCAACTGTGACCCGATTCGCCCCAATTGCAATTCACCCCAGAGGCAATCGAGGAAAAAAACAATTTCATTCGACCATTGGGATGAGGCTTGTTCCCGAAAGAAAAAGCTACACAAATTAAGAACCTCCTTTTTTTGATTTTCTCCTTTTGAAGAATAAAGGAAAAGTGCAGAAACGGTTGGAGAAATACCCACTGGATTACCAGACTCTCCACTTTGTATCCAATGACGCAAATGGAAAAATCCTTCAGCAAGTTTGCTCAGTTCATTTTCAGTTAACCAATGATTTTCTAAAGCTGAGATAAGGTTACCGCTTCTCATTCGCATCAGGCATTTTGGTCAATTGCCAAGGCTCTGGCATACATGTCATCCCAGTATGCGGCTCTAAGATTCAGTGCTTTTAACATGCCTTTTCTCAGTTCCCATTCCGCTTCCGGTCCGGATTTTGCCAAATCTTCCGCGATACTAAGCAGGATCAAACCATGTTCATCATCTACTTCTGTATGAAGTGGAAAAAAGACATATTCCTCCAGGCTAAGATTGGTGAACTTGGAAATACTGTTGATAATTGGTTTGTAAATGTGTTTTACTACAGACTCCGTACCCAAACCAATTGCCCCTACGGCAGAAATGGCAGAATTGTTTTGAATCAGAGAAAGAAAAGACTCTCGCCAAATGGCTACTTCTATACCCGGTTTAGCGCTTGAATCTGCGCCAATTGCCTTCTGGAATCGACGGAAAAGCTGGGGATGCGGAATTCCTTGAACCCATTCATCCTGAATACCCAATGCACGAATTGCGATGAGGTCTTCTTCATGAAGAGAACCGCTTTCCTCTGCCAGATTATCCAGCAGGTGACGGCGGTGTTCGGAATTGTCCAACTTAGAAATTACCGCGGTTAAGTATCTGGGAAACCATTCGCTATAAAATCCATATTGTCCAGCAAAATCCTTCAGAATCAAATCCATATGGCGGAAACTTCCGTTTCCAATTGCCTGGAGGTAAGGGTGGTTTACAGCCCTGTGATTTTGTGCTTCAGATATAAGCTGTTCCATTTGTTGCGAGGCAACGTTTTCAAAAGTGTTATTCATATAAACTTAGTTTATTGTTGATTTTGCTCAGATGATTGTAACGCAATTAGATTAAAGAATTTTGAATCCAATATGTATCTGATGTAATATATATCCACAATAGTAATTGGCAGTTACATTTGCCATCTCTCATTGCCTCTTTAAAGATCAATCTCATTCAATTATTTTAACATGAAAAAGAAATTACTACTGCTGGTTTTGGCCATTTTTTGCAGCTTAAACTACGGTTTCTCTCAGTCTAGCAAGGTTAAAAAGGTTGTATTTCAGGGTTTTTGGTGGGATTACTGGAACAATAATTATCCGAATGCCTGGGCCAATTATCTCACTGAGCTTGCTCCGAGACTAAAATCCCTTGGCATTGATGCCATCTGGATTCCGCCAAGTGTAAAAAATCAATCCACTGGTTATGTGGGCTATTCGCCCTTTGATCATTACGATCTGGGAGATAAGTATCAAAAGGGCGGTGGCAGTCTTAATACCCGCACCAGACTTGGCAACAAGGATGAATTACTTCGTCTTATTGCTGTGCTTCATGCCAATGGAATTGAGGTAATTCAGGATGTTGTTCTCAACCATACAAACAGTGCTGGAACAAATGGCGGTGTTGGTGGACAGGATCCGCAGACGCCCTTTTCAACGGCCAATGAAGGTGGTTATAAGAATTTCAGATATGTTTCTTATTCCACACCGCTGATCAATGAGACCTCGACCGACTATTGGACCCGCTCTGGTCGCTGGCCCAAAAACTACACCAACTTCTATCCAAACCAGAGCAACAATTGTACAACCGGAGATATTTGCAGCAACTTTTTTGGACCTGATATTTCGTATGAGGCAACTGCAACGGGTCGCAGCTCAAACATTCCAAGCTCAGGATCTGTAACTGTTGGAACCGTTTCCCGCCCTTATGTTAATCCAACTCAGGCCAGCAATTATATGCTCAACGGCTCCAGAGATTGGCTGAACTGGATGAAGAAACAAACCGGCGTAGATGGTTTTCGTTGGGATGCTGTGAAGCACTTTCCAGTTTCTGTGCAACAGGATTTAACCTACAATGTAAAATACAATGTCCCTGCATTTGCGAAAGGAGGTGAGGCCATGTTTAATGTAGGTGAATGGATTGGCAGCAAAGGCGATCTTGACAATTATGTCTCAGCCGTTAAAAGTGGCACAGAAGAGCATACCGGAACCTTTGATTTTAGCCTTCGTGGTTATGGCGGAAATGGTGGATTGTATTCTATGGTGTTGGCAGAAGGTGCTTACAACATGCAAAACCTGCCGTCTGAGCAGCAAGACAAGCGCTATATGGATTATGCCACGCAAAGGGTGCACCGCACCGTGCCTTTTGTAAATAGCCACGATACTTACAGACCAAACCTCGATGCAAACGGAAATTTCCTGAAACCTTTGGGAGATGCAAGCGGCTGGAATACCGGCAGTGAACTTGGTGGAAACGGTCAGCACATTGATCCAAGAGAACCTCGTATTTATGCAGCTTATGCAGTTTCATTTGCAGTAGACGGCAATCCTTGCGTTTTCTTCGAAGACCTTTTTGATGTGGGAACCACCGGAAAACGCTGGTCGCATATCCCTTCAAGTACAGTGGATTTGCCAGTTCGCGAGGACCTTGCGAACATCATGAGGGCGCATGGAAAACTAAGTTTTAAAGATGGAAATTATGGAGTTCCAACAGCAGTTACTGGCGCGAACGCCCCAGCCTTTGTAAAAGGAAGCAGTGGAGACCATATTGTATTTGAAAGGATTGGAAAGGCATTGATTGGCGTTTCTGATAAATATGCTGCGGTATCTGATAATTCAGAAGATGAAGAAGTTTGGCTTAGCGTTGGTGATGCCAGCTGGATTGGAAAAGAATTAATTGATTTTTCTGGTGCACACGGAATCAGTACTTCTTTGGTTTATCCAGATGGGCGTGTTCTGATCAAAACTTCTCCTGCGGGACATACAATCCCAGGTGCCAATGGTCATGGGTATTCCATTTGGGCTCCTGTTCCAACGGGTTTAACGCTTACAAGTGTGGGTAGTCTTCAACAATATTTGATGACCTATTCGCCGGCAAGAAGCACCGGAACCGTTCAGGAATGGGAAATGGCCAATGACCTTGGAGACAGTCATCCCAATTCTTTAAGGCAGGGGGGAAGCCTTCCAGCAAATTCAACTGCTGAGCGTACTGCAGGAAGGATTTATGCCATGGAAGGTTCTCCGGTAAAAATTCTTTTGTATCCGGAAGTGAATTCTCGTTCCCAAACCCTGATGGTATACAATACGAGCGGCACAATTCTTTCTCAGGTTACCGGCAGATCAACTTCAAGCTTACCCCTTACCCTAAGTTATACTCCAACCAAATCGGGTTGGTTGAGCATCCGTGTAAAGAATGGTGCAGCCAATACTGCCGCCATGAAAGTTTGGGTAAATGTTAGCTACACTGCACCATCTGTTGTAGATACCCGCACCAGTCCAGGTAATCTCCGTGAAGGATTTGACCTTGTTGCAGAAGAGGCTTTTTCTGTATCTGCTGACAAAGAGATATTTGCATCTGTTTATCCAAATCCAAGTGCCGGAGATGTCAATTTTGAATTTAGCGGCATAAATTCTGAAGAGGGTATTCGCTTCAGCCTTTGCGATATTCAGGGAAGGGAGCTTTTCACCGCTGAAACAGATGTTTCGCTGCTTCAAAGCGTATTTAATTCTAAATTCCGAGATTTGAAGAAAGGCATTTATCTGCTAAGTCTGAAGGCTGGAAAGCTAAATCAACAGGTTCGGCTTGTGAAATCAGAGTAAAATCTTGAAGAATATAAAAGCAAAAAAGGCCCTGATTAGGTGCCTTTTTTTATTGGTTGAACTTAAATTGGGACTAAATCTATTTATAAAAATTCTCTTTTCTTTTTCCGCTGTTTTGGGAAAACCCCTAAAACAGTGAGATTTTTTTATTTTCGGAATTGAGGATAATCAATTTTTAAACTCTAATCTTTTGCAAAGCTATGTTATTCGTTGGTATGTGCAAGTTTTGGCAAAAAATAATCTATAACACTCTATAAAACAAGTTAAAATATTTTGTTTCCATTCATTTCTACCGGAGTTTCCAGGCCCAGATAGGAAAGAATACTGGGTGCCAGATCTCCCAGTTTTCCGTCTGTAAGCTTTTTTCCACCAGATTTTTCAAAGCCCTCCGCTGCCAAAATGCAAGGCACTTTTGCAGTTGAATGTGCCGTGTTTGGACTACCATCCGAATTTCTCATGAAATCGGCATTGCCATGGTCTGCAATCACAAGACACGCATAATGATTCTGCTTGGCAGCTTCATAAACCTCGCCTAAACATTTGTCTACGGTTTCGCATGCTTTTACAACGGCATCAAAAACACCCGTATGGCCTACCATATCAGGATTCGCAAAATTCAGGCAAATGAAAGAGGCTTCTCCCTTTTGCATTTCCGGAATAATGGTAGCCGTGATTTCTTTTGCAGACATTTCGGGTTGCAAGTCATAGGTTGCCACTTTTGGAGATGGGCACATGAGTCTTTTTTCACCCTGAAATGGTTCTTCTCTTCCGCCATTGAAGAAGAAGGTTACATGCGGGTATTTCTCCGTTTCTGCAATCCGGATTTGTTGCAGTCCGGCAGCAGAAATCACTTCTCCGAGGGTGTTGTTGAGGTTGTCCTTTTCATACAAAACCGCCACATTTTTGAAGGTTTCATCATAGCGCGTCATGGTGATGTAATGCAAATCCATAGCATGCATGCCAAAATCGGGAAAATCTTGCTGGCTGAGGGCTTCTGTGATTTCTCTGCCTCTGTCGGTACGGAAATTAAAATTGATCACCACATCACCTGGTTTTATGCAGGAATATCCTGCTGAACCTTTTAACCTTATTGGCAACAGAAATTCATCTGTAACTCCGGCATCATACGACTTTTGCAAACCGGTTTCAATGCTTTCAACTTCTTCGGCTTTGCCTGTAACCAGATTATCCCAGGCAATTTTTACCCGTTCCCAGCGCTTGTCTCTGTCCATGGAATAATAGCGGCCGGTAAGGGAAACAACTTTTCCTGCTGTCTTGCCGCAATGGGCTTCAATATCTTTTAAAAAACCCAGTCCGGAGCGGGGATCTGTATCCCTTCCGTCGGTAAATCCGTGGATGAAAAGATTATCCCAATTCTCCTTGGCAGCCCAGGTGCAAAGTGCCTTTAAATGGTTTACATGGGCATGAACACCACCGTCTGAAATCAGGCCCATCAAGTGAATGGCATGGTTTCCCTTTTTGGCGTAATCAAGTGCTTGGTTCAAAATTGGGTGCTTTTCGAAACCACCTTGGGAGGCTTCAAGATTTAATTTTACCAAATCCTGATAAACAACTCTTCCAGCTCCTATGTTCATATGTCCAACCTCTGAGTTGCCCATTTGACCTTCCGGAAGTCCTACCGCCATTCCAGAAGCTTCAAGGCTTGAATTGGCAAAATTTTCCTTAAGGAAATCGAAGACGGGTGTTTTTGCTGAATCAATGGCTGATACCATTTTATCGCTTGCAATTCCCCACCCATCCAGAATTACCAGAATTAACTTATTTGTTTTTTGATTCATTTCTGGGAAAGCTTATATTTGAAAAACAACTGTAAAAAAATACACATTCATGAGGGCCATCGCTTTTGTTCTGTTTCTAATGGCAAGTCCCTTTTTGGGGATTTGTCAGCAGGGATTTCCCGAGCGTACAAAACTCGCCCTAAAGTCAGGTGATTCGCAAAAACTGGGCCGCATTTGTGCCACAAAAGTTGAGTTTGGTTTGGAAGGGGATGCCCAGGAGGTTCAGGGTTCTGAAGTTGCAGGGAAATTGGCCGGATTTTTCAGAGACAATCCACCTGTAGATGCAAGTGTTTTGTTTCAGGGTAAGAGTAAGGATGGTCGTAAGTACCTTATTTGCAGGTTGAGCACTAAAAATGGAGGCGTATTTCGATTTTCCTTTTATTGGAAAGAGGCCGCAGTTGAGGCATTAGAGGTGATTGACATTTCACGCGAATAAAGGGAAAAGCATTTATTCTGATTTTTTTAAAACCTTACTTGAAATCCGAGGTTTTTAACTATAATTTTACGGCAAAATTTTTTATTCTAATGGTAGATACATTTGTAAACTATAAAGTTAAAGACATGTCACTTGCGGCATGGGGAAGAAGAGAAATTACCCTCGCTGAGGCTGAAATGCCCGGTCTCATGTCTATTAGGAAGGAATTTGGTCCTTCTCAGCCATTGAAAGGCGCCCGCGTTGCTGGCTGTCTTCATATGACAATTCAAACAGCAGTTTTGATCGAAACCCTCGTGGCTTTGGGTGCTGAGGTGACCTGGTCTTCTTGCAACATTTTCTCTACCCAAGACCACGCGGCTGCCGCCATTGCAGAGGCTGGTATTTCAGTTTATGCATGGAAAGGCCAAAATGCTGAGGAATTTGACTGGTGCATCGAGCAGACACTCTATTTCGGAGAAGATCGTAAACCATTGAATATGATTCTTGACGATGGAGGAGATCTTACCAACATGGTACTTGATCAATTTCCTGAGCTGGTAGCTGGTATCAAAGGACTTTCTGAGGAAACAACCACAGGTGTTCTTCGCCTTTACGAAAGGATGAAGAAAGGAACTTTACCAATGCCTGCCATCAATGTAAATGACTCTGTTACAAAATCTAAGTTTGATAACCTTTATGGTTGCAAAGAATCTTGTGTGGATGCCATCCGCCGTGCAACCGATGTGATGATTGCTGGAAAAGTTGCAGTTGTTGCTGGTTTTGGAGATGTAGGAAAAGGTTCAGCCCGTTCACTTGCTTCGGCTGGTGCCCGAGTTATCGTAACCGAAATAGATCCGATTTGTGCGCTTCAGGCTGCTATGGAAGGATTCCAGGTTATGAAGATGGACAATGCGGCCAAAATCGCTGACATTTTTGTTACTGCCACAGGAAATAAAAACATCATTGTAGATCGTCATTTCGAGACAATGAAAGACAAGGCCATCGTTTGTAACATCGGCCATTTTGACACTGAAATTGACATGGCTTGGCTTAACAGCACCCATGGTAATTCTAAAGTAGAAGTGAAGCCTCAGGTGGATATGTACACCATCGATGGAAAAGACATCATCGTACTTGCGGAAGGTCGTCTTGTAAATCTTGGTTGTGCAATGGGTCACCCATCATTCGTGATGTCGAATTCATTCACCAATCAGACACTTGCCCAACTTGAACTTTGGACAAACTCTGCTGCTTACGAGAACAAGGTTTATACCCTTCCAAAGCATCTTGACGAAAAAGTAGCATTCCTTCACCTTGCCAAAGTAGGTGCTGATCTGGAGGTTCTTTCCAACGATCAGGCTGATTACATTGGTGTTAATGTGAACGGACCATTCAAAGCCGAGCAATACAGGTATTAATCTGAACGCTTGAATAAAAAAGAAACCCGCTCAAAAGGCGGGTTTCTTTTTTTAGAAGGAAATTCGAAATAAGATTAAGATTTGCTTGGGAGTTTCCTGAAAATTGGTCGGACCAAACTTCCTTCCAACCCTGCTAACAAAACCCTGAGAGAGGCAACATTGTAGCCACTGCAAGTCCAGGCAAAAAGCTTGATTGAAAAAATATTAAGAACTTTTTGCTCTTTTTGAAGGAATTAGCGGGTATTTTCATCCCTTATAGAGGCGATTCAAATATTTTTTATAACCATTCAAGGAAGAATTAGTTTGATTACATAATTGTCTTTCTATTTAAGTTAAAATGGATTGGTGGTTTGTCCGAGATAGCCATACGCCTTTATTAACCGATACATTTGAAGAAGGTCTGCATTGCTTTAAGACTTCCGGAATTCGGAGTGGTACCTAATTGTAAAGTTGGGGCTATTCAGTGTATTTTTCAATTTAGATCCATCGCAATATGAACCGTTTGATGCGCGATGGAATCAGTGATCCTGAGCTTTGGCAAAGCATCCGTGAGGGAAATCGCAGCGCCTTGGAGTCACTTTATAAAAGACACTATCCAGCCCTATTCAGATATGGCATAAAACTTAATTCAAACAAGGAGCAGGTTCAGGATTGTTTGCAGGATCTCTTCTTCAATATATGGTTGAAAAAAGACAGCCTCAAGGAAGTTACCTCCGTGCGTTTCTATTTGATGAAATGGCTGAAGCGGGAAATTATCCGG
>Ga0114972_10002375_pt1 | contig 14089 bp, 7 predicted proteins | sample M_140807_EF_Meta_FD_87354 | JGI IMG/M metagenome (GOLD analysis project Ga0114972, IMG submission 87354) | Freshwater microbial communities from Lake Montjoie, Canada to study carbon cycling - M_140807_EF_MetaG | ecosystem: Environmental > Aquatic > Freshwater > Lake | place: Lake Montjoie... | reverse complement strand
TTCAATTCAGCTAGTTCAAACAGATCGAGCATTGCTGGAGACTTTGGAATTTAATTTTTCAGAAGCTCTTGCAGATACACTTTCCCTTCAATCCATTAATGTGAAGAATGGTTCCATACTTGAATTGAAACGTAAAAACGACTCTCTCTATCAAATTATTATGGATACTAAGTGTTCTCAAGAAAGTGAGATTTTAATAAATAGTACACAAATTCGTGATTTAGCCGGGAATAAACCTGATTCCAATCTAGTATTTCTATGGAAAAGAATTCAACTTGCTCCACAGCGAATTATAGTTTCTGGTTTAAAGGAGCCGTGTCAAAGAGATACAGCTTCTTATCCAAGCATTACAATGGCTAGACTTGACGATTACAGTTTTACATGGAAAAGGAATGGAGTAAACATCCCGAGTCAGCAAACTCCCATTTTAAAACCATTGGAAAGTGGTATGTACAGCCTATCATTGGTCTATAAAGGAGTATGTCAGGTACCTGCAGATTCTGTGCGGATTATTTTCTATGCAGTGCCAGATATGCCTATTCTCAGACAAGTCGACACCTTGCTCACAGTTGTCAATAGTACCCGAAACAACTGGCGTTTAGATGGTAATCTTATAGCCTCAGGGCATGTTGGTTCTCTTCTCATTAAGAAAAGTGGACGATACCAAGCACAAGCAATCAATGAACGTAATTGCAACAGCGAATGGTCTATACCTTTTGATTTTGTAGTAACTAATACGATTAACTATTCAAACCTTAATACAGGTATCAAGTTTTATCCGAATCCAGCCTTTGATATGATTTATTTAACTTCCGAATTCCCCCTTTCTGGGAATTTATTCGAAATAATCGGAAATACAGGTCAACTTATCAGTCAGGGCAGATTGGATGATACGCAGACATTAAATATTGGATTAATACCACCAGGTAATTACTTTCTTCGAGTGTACACAAAAGAGCAAATAGAAATTATTCAATTCATAAAAGTAATGGATGAACGGTAATGGCTGTAAAAACTGGATGAAATTTCACCGTATTACACAGTTAACCCAAAAAACATGAGAACAGTCTCGGTGTTCGACCAGCGCGGATCACCAATCTATCACATGGGCGATAGCCAAACTTCTATTCCCTATAAACCTTAAACTTATGGGTAATGGAAGGTATGCTTTTTAGCGAGAGAAATGAATCATTACTTCTTCTGTGTTACATAGACACATTTTCACCCTCTTTGTTCTTTCCTTACAACCAGATTGTATATCCCTGTCTTCATCAGAATTACTAGGTTAATTAAAGCAGGATTTTACTAAAGGAGGCATTTTTTAAATACTTTATTTACAATCAACTAGGAATGGTGCACCAGATTCCCATTTTTGATTAATTTTTGGAATTTGTTCCGGACTAACTTTGACACATTTAAGATTAGGATTATTTGATATATTCATACTTTCAAGAAGTAAATTATTCGATACATCAAGGCTGATGAGTTTATTACTGGAAATTTCAATATATTTTAATTTAATATTTTTGCTTAAATCTACTGTTGTTAGCCTGTTCAATGCAAAATTTATATAAGTTAGGTTAACGTTTTTACTTAAATCTATTTCTGACAACCATTGATTACCAAAAAATCCTAATTCCTTTAAATTTGTCAATTTTGACACATCAACCTTAGTTATTTTATTTTTCCCAGCTATTAATGTTTCTAAATTTGTGAAATGCTCAATACCTGATAAATCAGAAATATTTGCTTCTGAAACATCTAGTCGTTGGACTCTCTTAGCATCAAGGGAAGACATAAATCCGTCTACTAAATTATCTAATCTTTGCCTAACGAGTTCCTTTTCAAAAAAACTATCTTTAATGATAAATTTACTTAAAGTATTGGTGTCAATCCATAAAGACTTCCTGTTAATAAATGCACTGTCCCACTGATAAAATACATCCCACCAATTTTCTAATTTATTATTTTCATATAAAATATTGGCGGTAGAATTAGGGATGGTCTGGAACCAAAATATTAACCATTTTAGCTGTCCATCATTCTCATCATAAACCTGAGTTTGTATTTTTGGAATATTGTATCTGATATCCAGCCACCTTCTAGAGTTTATCGGTTTTTTAGTTCCCCCTTCTGGCTGCCAATCTTCTATATCACTATCAATAAGAGTTGAGTTATCATAGTCATAATCAATGGAGGTATTTGGTGGAAAATGCGTCATACCAACCCTTCCCCTCGGTTTGTATCCCCACATTGTTGTTCCAAATCCTACAAATTTGTTCCAAAATAATTCCTTTGATGGAGAAATGTCTACATGGCTTAGTTGTGCCTCTATTTGATGTCCCCGGACATGTAAGTTTTCAGCGGCTCCCCTATGTAAATTATGGCCATACACTACGTATGTTTTATTATATATCGGTAAATCTGAATTAATTCTATTGCTATTAGAAACATCACCAGTAAGTTTACTGGACATATTTGATTCCCAAATGGCTAAAAAGTCATCAGGACTCAACTTTTCCATTTCTACTACTGGGTATTCAATACTCAACGGCCTCATAGATATCCATATTTCTTTAGCGTTTTCTCCTTCCACTAATTTTTGGATATTTAATTTTTTAAATAAATCCTGATAATCCACATCCCAAATTTTTGCATTAACGTCATACTTCGTTTTCTTTATTTCGTAGACATTTATATACTTTATAACCTTTACCCCTACATCCTCCAATGCTTTAGAGTTATTAAACCCTCTAAATTTTGATCCTTCTTCAATACCAAATTTTGTGAGTGTCAATAAATCTATAGTTCGAATTTTGAGTTGTTCAATGGTGATGGGATCCAAGCTACCAAAACTTGGAGCTCTTCGAGTATCAATATCTATTCCATTAAGGGTTGGATAATAATTGATGACAACCACAGGAATAATTATTTTTGCCAGTGGGTTAGAGGGGGTTTTAAGAAATTGTAGACTATCAACATCAATAACTTCTAATTCATAGACATAAAGACTATCCCTCAAGGAGATATTTCCAACACTAAAATTTAAGTTTACTTTCCCTGATTTAGCACCAACAACCATATTTTTCAGAATTGTCAGGTTATTACTATTTTGGGATATTTTAATACTATCAGTCAAAATTTTTGAAGTTCCATCGGTGAATACCCCAATTACTTCATATTTAAAAGTTTTAGAAATAATAAGGGTATCAATCCTAGATTTTAATTTTAATGAGGCCAAAGTATTAATCAATGGGTTATTTCCTGTAATTAAAGAATCTAGTTTTGAAAAACCATTACCAATATTATTTTGTGCAAATATTTTGAAGTAGTATTTTGTATTAGGCTTTAAATCTGTTAAAGTAAATACAATTTTATTGTCAGAATTATTTGTTGTGAGCAAGGTGTCTGAAAATATCGATCTGGAAGTAGAAGAAAAAATGATACCTGTTTTTAAAATTTGGGTTCCACCGTTACTTACTATCTTTCCATAGACAATTGGTTTTTCTTGATTTTTAGAAACACTATCTAACTTTACAATTGGAAAACTATTGCCAATCCATTTTAGTTTTCCCTCTTCGTCCAGTGATAATGTTTGTCCGGGAAGTCCCTGATTAATAGTTTGGATATTTCCCGAATATAATGCGTAAGGCACACTAACCAGTTGACTAGTACCTATAACAGAATAAGAATTACCTCCTGTTGGATCCGTTTCCGTTTTAAGAAAAAAACTCCCTTCGCCCCAATTGATATCTGAAAACTTTCCAATGGTGTTGTTACCTCCACCAATCATTAAACTAACCAGTCCATTGATATTCGTTTGTAACCTATGCGTTTCTGAATACACACTATTTCCTGTCACAGAACCTTGTAGAATACTTATCCTGATACTTACCATTTTTTCAGAAACCAAGTTTCCACTGGCATCCCATATCACTGCTTGATAACTCATTAGGTTCGGTACCTGAGCAGATAAATAATTGAAAAATAAAAGGGTAATTAAACTTATAAGAGTAATTTTTTTCATTTTATTGAATCTTAACTATTTTAAAAATTCTATATTCTTTCTTTGATTTCAAAGCAATGAAATAATTTCCTGAAGGTAAGTTCCTTAGTGAAATCTCTGATTTTTCTGATAGTATATTTCCATTCCAGATTTCTTTTCCAAGATAATCCATAATGGTGTATCTGACTTGCACAGCTTCTTTTGAGGATAAAATCAAAGTCAATGATTCTTGAGTAGGATTTGGATAAATCAGTACCTCTTTTAGGTAAATCAGTTCCTCAATGGGGGTAGTTTTTTTAGTATAAACTTGTTGAACCCCCTCATTCATATAGGGACCAGTTCCTTTCTTTAGCGTATATGCCACCTGACCAACTGTAAAACTAGTTGAACCTCCAGAGGTATTTATATGACCCCCTGTAGAAGATACTGCAAATTGTCCGAAAGATGATTCAAAAAAAAGAATTAAAAAGCTTAAAGTAAATAAGGGGACTAAAGACTTGAAACTAACAGATTTAATCATGACTCCTTTTATTTAAATCTTAAAATACCTTGTATATTATGTTAATACGTATAATTCAAAGATAACAAATAAAACTAAAAGCCAATGCAATATTCTAATCCCTTTAAAAAATGAATTGATGATAGTAATTATAAAAATACATTAAAATGTATTTTGGCAAAGTTTACCAGGTAAACTTTAAATTGTTATAAAAGAACCACATATTCCCGGAATGGGTAGGTGGCACAATGGCGACCTGACGTATTCACCAAAAAATTAAAACTTCATTGAAAGGGTGTGATTGACAAGAATGTGAGCTTAAATTACATATAACCACCAAAATTGACGAAGAACCCAATTTTACCGGAATATGCATTTATACCCTCAACATTCTTTTAATCGTATCCTGCATTGCAATTTTAAAGCCTTCGTCTTGCGAAACTAATCTATATAAATCAAGCTCGTTTTTGCGTTGTTTACCCATCACCTCGTCAAAGATTTTATTAAATGCAATTTCTCTGTTTTGTATATCAGAATTGTCGGCATATTTTTCTTTGAAGTCGTTATGTTCTTTCATTTTCTGGGCAAGGTTTACAAATTTTGCTCGTTGCTCGTCAGGTGTGGCTTCCCATCCTTGAAACCAGCGTTCGTTAAAGCTTTTGATAATTAAATCCAATTCGTCTTTTTCAGACTCTCCTCCATGAGCACCTCTTGGATTAGGATTTTGTGGGTCAACTTCTGTTTCTGAAGCATCAAGCCCTATGCTTGTATTTAATTTAACTCGTTCTAAACCATAGGTCGAAAGGTCAACAGAATTTAATAAACTATCTAAGGCATCTTTTTCATTGTCAACTATAATTAGCTTGGGAATTAAGAATTTTAAATACCAAAATAGTTTTTCCCAAGCAAAGACTTCGTATGGCATTATGGAAGCCATCTGTCCGTATATTTTTACAAAATGTTTCGCTTTAATTTTATAATCTACTTTTGTCTTGTCCTCTAATGCTAAGGTTGAATTAAATCTTTCGGCAGAAATATCAATAATTGGACTTAACTCTTGAGCATTTACTCCCTTGAAATATTTCTCTACGAAATCTTCTACCTCACTCCATTCATAAACACCTGCATCATCCAGATTTGATTTCAATTCATGAAGCACATTGATGTCAGTGGCTTTGCTTAATGAGGTTGCCGTATAAAATGGGTCGAATGATTTTTTAATATCTTCTGTGGTATTGTAAAAATCGAGAATGAATAAATTTTCAGTTTTCTTGTCGAGTTTGTCGGACGAACGATTTAATCTTGATAGAGCCTGAACCGCAATTACACCTTGCAATTTTTTGTCAACATACATGGCGGTTAATTTAGGTTGGTCATATCCTGTCAGATATTTATTTGCCACTACTAAAATTCGGTATTCGTCCATATCAACATAACGAGCAATCCTGTCACTGATATAACCAGGGTCTGTTGGTTTTGCTGTATCTAAATTTGCAGGGAAATCATTGATACTATCTTCCGTATATTCAATACCTTTTATTTTTTTGGTACCTGAAAAAGCAATGGCTATTCTAAATGGATTTCCTCTTTCTTCAATTAAAGTTTTTAATTCGAAATAGTAATTGATTGCTGACTCGATACTTTGTGTGGCTACTATTGCTTTTGCTTTCCCTTTTAACTTTTTTGTATTTACCAATTTGGTTACAAAGTGCTCCAGCATGATGTCTGCTTTGGTGGCAATGGTTTGCTTATTCTGTTCTACATAGGTTCTTAATTTCTTTTGTGCCTTTACAGTATCAAACAAAGGATTTTCTTGAATGGACTTTTCAATCTCGTAATAGCTTTTGTAGGTTGTGTAGTTGGCCAATACATCTAAGATAAATCCTTCCTCAATGGCTTGTTTCATTGAATACAAATGGAAGGGTTTGTGTTTGCCATCGGCTTGTTTTACGCCAAAACGTTCGAGTGTGTTGTTCTTAGGCGTAGCTGTAAATGCAAGGTATGAGGCATTACCTCGCATTTTACGAGAACGCATGGCTTCTAATATTTTATCTTGTGGGTCTTGTTCATCTTCTTCTTCATTTTCTTCTGAGTTATTGCCCATTGCTTGGTTCATTTTTCCTGCGGCTGTTCCGCTTTGACTGCTGTGGGCTTCGTCAATAATTACTGCAAATCGTTTATCGCTTAAATCGGCAATACCATCTACAATAAATGGAAACTTCTGAATAGTTGTAATAATGATTTTCTTACCTGTTTCAAGGGCTAATTTTAAATCGGCAGATGAATAAGCAGGTGCAACAATATTTTTTACTTCCGAAAATTCTTTGATATTTTCTCGAAGCTGCTTATCTAATAATCTTCTATCAGTTACAACAATCACAGTATCAAACAAAGGGTTTGAAACGCCTTTGCTTCCGGGAATTGAATCACTTTCCGGATAGGTTTCTATAAGCTGATATGCTGCCCAGGTAATGGAATTAGATTTACCTGAACCAGCTGAGTGCTGAATTAAATACGTTTGTCCAACGCCTTTTTTACTGGAATCGTTAATGAGTTTTCGCACCACATCTAATTGGTGGTACCTAGGAAAGTACAGCGTCTTTTTATTCAATGGATCTGTATCTTTTCCATCAAAACGTACAAAATGTTGAATGATATTGGAAACGCTGTTTCGGGTAAATATTTCTTCCCACAAATAAGCTGTTTTATGACCAAATGGATTAGGCGGATTACCTTTACCAAATAGCGGTTCTCGCTGACCTAAATTAAAGGGTAAAAAGTAAGTTTCCCTCCCATTCAATTTGGTGGTCATGTAAACTTCATCGGTATCAACGGCAAAGTGTACAATACATCTTCCAAAGTTTAATAATGGCTGAGTAATATCTCTTTTGAATTTATATTGATCTTGGCCATGCACTTTTGCATTCTGTCCAGTCCAATGGTTTTTTAATTCCATTGTGGCAAAGGGCAAACCGTTAACAAAAAGTACCATGTCTATTTCTTCGCCAGTATTGGTTAAGGAATAGCGGAGTTGACGGGTGGAACTGAACTGATTGTTTTCAAAATTGGCCTTTACCGTTTCGCTACTACTGGCTAATGGTAATGGATAGAGTAAAGTAAAATGGGCGTCATCCACATCTAAACCCTTACGAAATGAACGCAGAATTCCGTATTTTTTAATCATACGATCTAGGCGTTCCAGAATCTTTATTTTCCAATCACTTTGTTTTTGGAGCTTGGCTAATTCATCTTTTTGAGTGCTTTGTATAAAATCCCAAAAGCGTAATTCATCTATGGCATACTTTGCGTTAAAATCTTCCGGAACACCAATATAATAGCCGTTGCCAGCACGATATAATTCTTTTCTTTCATTTACTGTGTTTAAAGCAATATTTTGCTCCTTCAACTCTTCCAAGCAAATGCCTGTAAGTCTTTTTTCTATGCTTGCCTCAAGTGCCTGTTCGTTGGTTTTACTTAATTTCATTTTGTATTTTTTTTCGTTCTTGAATCCCAAGCTGCGTTAAACGATACTTTTGCTTTTTGCTTGTCTTTCTCTCTGGAATAGTCATTTCAATCCAATTCATTTCAAGTGCTATATCCAAATAATTTTCCTTAAAATTGGTTCTGTGTGTTAATTCCAACTTTTGCATCATATCGGTTCGGCTCATTTCTCCTTGCATAAGCAATAATAATCGACTAGGTAAAAATGAAATTTCTATATACTTTTTGTCATGTGCAGTATCATGTGCAGTATCATGTGCGGTATCATGTGCGGTATCATGTATTGCTTTTGCGGTAGCAAAAGGTCTCCACAAAACCACCTTAAATCCTTCGTTAATAACAAATTCAGGGGCAATTAAATTTGCTTCTTTAGAGAGTTTTATCATTTCTAAAATACCCGTTCCAAAACGTTCAATATCGCCAGTTAAAAACATACAATTGGCTAATAAAGGATTGTGAGGATAGGAGCCATGAACATTTGGAAGATCTGATAGTTCCAGTTCATCAGGTAGGCTACCAGGATTAAATACCTCTATTCGGTTTTTAAAAACAGATACTTGAATACTGGCTTTACTATAATATTCTCTGTGAGCAACTGCATTGATGATTGCTTCGGCTATTGCTCTGCGCGGAATTTCATAAGCAGTATTTACCTGATTACTTAATTCACGAGTGCCTGTACTCAAACTTATTTTAGACAATACAAAATCAACAGCACGCTCTGCCATTTCAAAAGCTGTTCCGCCAAATTCTTTATAATCAGGAATGGGTTTTTCTACATCTAACCCATGAAAATGTGCGCATTTTACAGTAGCGGTTGTGAAAAATTGTTGCGGATTTTTTCCAAAGGCTAAAATAGCACTATTAGTTAGTTGACGATTTCGGATAAGGTTTAAATGAATCAAAACCTGTTCAACTGTGGCTGTTTCTTGTAGAGGAAAATTTCGTTTTGCTCTTGCAGAACGCACAAATTGTTGAATCAACAATGGGTCTATATCCTCTAATGTAGCTTCGTTGTTTATACTTTCGTCAAACTCATGGCTCGTAATTTTACCCGTTTGTTTGAGGTAGCGAACACAAGAATTATACACTTCTTTTTTTAAATCTTCAATGGTTTCAAAACGCTTGCGAGAAACATCATCACCCACTTTTTTTATAAAATGAAGTTCTTTAGGATGTCTATTTTCATCAGTATACCCTTTTATGTAAATCCATTTTTGAAGTAATTGTTTTTTTGCCTCATCATACTCGTGTTCGGTGGGAGAAATACCTTGGGCATCTTCAAACCCATATTCACTACCCAAAATACCTATATAAATATGTGCAGCGGCTACTTCAGCCAAATACACTTGCGATGCGGAATGGCTATTGGCTGCCATTTCTTCAAATAAAAATACTTCAAAAAAACTACCAAGCAAGGCATCAATGCGAATGTATTGAGCCAAAGCCTTACGCTCTGATTCAAATTCTTTTTGAACACTTGATATGAATATTTTTAAAGGTTTCATACTTAACAAACTTTTATTTTACCCGTTACCGCACTATTTATCAAGGTGGCTTTGTATTCTTTTAGTTTCTCTATCTCTTGCTCTTTAAGTGAAATAGCGGATTTAACTTTATCTGTTACTCTGCTTATGTATTCTGAGATTAGAATTTGTTCATCTAAATAAGGGAATGCGATAGGGAGATTTGATAATATTCCCATACCGATATTTTGTTGTGTTCCAAAACTCCAACTTAATTCAACACCTAATCTGAAGGTAGGAGATTCTAAATAATTAAGCAAATAATTAGGAATAACCTTTTTTTGATTCGCCCTAAATACTGCTAAAGGTGACCAAATACTAAATTCTATATCCGTTCTCACCATTGCAACATTTCCAGTTGTTGCTCCTGATTTTACCATGTAAATATCATTCCGTTTTGGCGAATACTTTTTAGAAAATTGGAGATAATCTTTTAATGAAATAAAACCCCTGATTTTATCAAAATCAACTTCCCCATTCTTAATTGCTTCTGCTGAAACAAATGGATAACCTTCTAAATAAAGCTGCGGTGTTGTATGTGGCCCGTCACAAATAGGCATTTCTAAAACATACTTTACAGAAGTTACTGTCCATCCCTCCGGTATCTCCCCAATCCATTCAACACCGCTCTCCTTCATTTTCGCATTGGGGTTTAGCCCACGGGTAACAGATTTGTGTATGAGAATTTGCCTGCGTTCCTTTAATAGTTCAATTTGCTTTTGTTTTATCTCGATGGCGTGGTCTATTAAAGCTGTTTTGCGGTCGAGAAATTCAGCAATGGCGGTTTGTTCGGAGAGAGGTGGAACAAAAGATTTAAATGAAAAGAAATTTTCTTTTGAAATTGTATTTCTTAAACCAGTATACAATGGTTTCAATCTTTTATCTGCATCCAAATTAAGATAGAAGTAATACAAAAATTTTCTATCGAAATTATCATTGGGTTCCATAACTGTATATGCACCCGTGATCATTCCATCAAAATCTGAAAGCCCAACACATCTTGGTGTTTCTTCTACATCAAACAAACAGAAAATGAAATCACCTTTTTTTACTTCTTGATAGGTGTTAAATTCTGCTGGAAATTTTCCTTGTGGATTTTCCATGTCTCGTTTAATAACACCATTCAGCGTTAATGAAAGTAAAACATAATCACCCGACTTATTGCCGACTTGATTTTTCTTTAGTTTAAAAATATTTTTATTGGATAGCGTATTCCAATGCATTGGAATATCTCCCAGCCATTCCACTCCAGAATCTTTATAAGCAGGGTATTTTTGCATGTTAGTTTTCATGGCTTTCAGCATCAAAAATTTCACGGTAAAAATGAATGTACTCGGCGGTGGCTTGTGGGTTAATAGCCCAATAGTATTGGCACAGTTTTTTGAAGAGCAAAAGAATCTGTTCCTCTCCACAAAAATCCAATAATCCATCCAGCAATGCTTGAATGGTGTTATCATCTTGAATATTGCTTTTGATCAAAGCCTCTACTTTCGGCAAGTATTGCCAGTAGGCTTCGCGATGCAATGCCTGAATCTGTTCGGCCAATGGTATCAAATCTTTAAGCATTTTATTTCAATTTTTTGATTTGTGGTCTTCCCAAAATCGCTTCTAATTGGGTAATGGCCGTTTGGTTCAATTTTATCAATCTATCTGTCTGTGGCAACTTCATTTTTATAAACTCAGCATTCAAACTTTCCAAATTAGCCAAAACCAATAGTTGTTCAATAGTGGCTTGGTCTCTCATATTGCCTTCGGCATCGGGATTTTCGGTTTGCCATTGTTTGGCAGTTTTACCAAAAAGTGCCACGTTGAGCACATCTACTTCGCTGGCATATACTTGTGCGGCTTGTTCCTTAGAAAGGATGTCGGGAATAATATGTTCTTTTATGGCATCGGTATGTATCTGGTAGTTTATTTTACTCAATGTTCTGTGCAGATTCCAGGTAAGCTGCAAACGGATGTTTTCATCTTCCTTTAATCGTTGGAATTCTTTGATGAGGTATAATTTAAAAGAGGCGCTGATAGCGGAACCAAATTCAAAAGCAATATCTACATGGGCATAAGTGCCCCCATACTTACCTTTTTTCACGGTAATGCCTTTCGCATTTGTTTTTTCTATCCATTGGCTCACACTTAGCACAAAGCTTGGCAGGCCTGCTTGCATTTTAAAGTGGTCAAATTCGACCACTTTAAAATCAGGGTTATGCATCTGTTCCCAAGTACCCAAAAATTCTAAGGTGTATCTGTTTCTCAACCAGTTTTTAATGATATCTGCTGCACGGCTTTCTCCTTCTTTGGCATTTGCCATATCAGTTAGACAGATGAAATCGTGACCACCATCTGTATTTACAGCAATGGGGATATTCTGAACTTGTATCGTCTTGTTTTTAGCCATTACATGTCAAGATTTAAAATTTCCCGAATTAAACCATCACTCAATTCTTCCAGTTTCAAAATATCGGTGCTTACTTCTTCCATGGCACGCAACGGTTTGTGGCGGTAGAAGTATTTATTAAAACTTATTTCGTAACCAATTTTGGTGGCATTTAAGTTTATCCAAGCTTCGGCCACATGTGGTTTTACCTCACGCAAAAAGTAAGCGTATATATTTTCTTTTATGGGCACATTTTCAGTATCGCGCAAATCACTTTCGGTTTCGTATTCTAGGTATTCGCCTTTTTTGTCGGTTGCAAAATAGCCATGGTTGGCCAGCTCGGTTTCTGTACAATTTAAATGCGCTAACAATTGTTCCAGTTTATCGCCGGTTAATTTCACAGTGCCTTTGATTACTTTTTCGGCTGCAGCATCGTACCAACTCACCGCGTTTAAAATGGCATTTTTTTCGGAAGCAGAAAGTTTTGCTTTTTTTGCTTTCAATGCTTCATCTACTTTTTCTTTGAATATATTAAAGTCGTTGTATTCATCGTTGCCAATGGATTGCATCAATTCGGTGGCGGTGTTTAGCAATTCCAATTGCTTTGTCCAAAGGGCTTCACTTACTAAAGTTTTACTTTGTTTGGCATTAAGATTTAGCTCATTTTTTTCACACCATTCAGTAATTTCTTTTTCATGTTTGGCTATTTCAGAATATACTTTTTCGCCAAAGGTTTCATAAGCCCAAATCATTGGTTCACGCAAGGTTTTGTCAAAACGCAATTCTGCAATGCGTTCGGCAGTAAATTGTGCTTTTAATCGTTTAGGTCGTTCAATGCTTACTTTGTAATAACCAAAGTCAGTATTATCAAACAATTGTGCTGCTATGCCTTGTTCTTCCTTTGTTTCGGGATTGATGACATGATCAACAGCTTGCATCTTTTCATATACCGAAACTATTTCACGAATATGTTCAGGAGCAAACTCACAGTTTTTATTTCCCAAGTTCTTACGCAGCTTACGGAAGAGTAATCCTCCATCAATCAATTGTACTTTTCCTTTACGGTTTGGTGCTTTGTTGTTGCTCAATATCCAGATATAAGTAGTAATGCCCGTATTGTAAAACAAATTATTAGGCATTTGTACAATGGCTTCCAGCCAATCATTTTCAATAATATATCTGCGAATATTGCTTTCGCCACCACCGGCATCACCCGTAAACAAGCTACTTCCATTATGCACCGAAGCAATTCTTGAACCCAACGGACTTTGTGTTAATGGTTTCATTTTATTCACCATCTCCATCAAAAAAAGCAATTGCCCGTCCGATGAACGAGGTGTTGCATCCGCAGCCTCTTCAATACCCCAATAATTGTTCAGTTTAATTTGAAAACGAGGGTCAATAATGTCTTTCCCGTCTTTAATAAACTTTTGCTCACTTGCCCATGATTTACCATAGGGAGGATTTGAAAGCATAAAATCAAAGGTGGTTCCTGCAAACTCGTCTGTAGAAAGCGTTGAGCCAACACGAATGTTTTCTGGATTGTTGCCTTTAATCATCATATCCGATTTGCAAATGGCATAGGTTTCATCGTTTATTTCCTTACCATACAAATACACATCGCCTTTGGCTTTTATTTCGCCTTCTTCATCCTTCACAAAATTCTGTGATTCTGTCAGCATTCCTCCGCTACCACAAGCAGGGTCGTAGATGGTCATTACAGGAGGAAGTTTGCTTTTTACAGGTTCAAAAATAATATGCGTCATTAAGTCAATAACTTCACGAGGTGTAAAGTGCTCACCGGCTTCTTCGTTGTTGTCTTCGTTGAATTTTCGAATCAATTCCTCGAACACATAGCCCATTCCCAAATTTGTTAAAGGCGGAAGTTTTCGCCCTTCAGGATCATTCTTTTCAAAAGGGGTAAGATTGATATATGGCGAAGTGAATTTTTCCAACACATTCAACAAAACATCTTTCGATGCCATGTGTCTTACCTGGCTTTTGAGTTTAAATTTTTCAATGATCTCCTTTACGTTTCCGCTAAAACCATTCAGGTAATCTTCAAAATTGGCTTGAAGAATTTGTTGGTTATTGGTAGCAGTGTCGTGTAAGCGTTGCAATGTCCATTCGCTGGTATTGTAAAAAACATAACCACTGGCTTGTCTTAGTCCGTTTTCATCCCA